>Ga0126335_1000356_pt1 | contig 21661 bp, 9 predicted proteins | sample OlaspJWI45metaG_FD_108409 | JGI IMG/M metagenome (GOLD analysis project Ga0126335, IMG submission 108409) | Marine gutless worms symbiont microbial communities from Oahu, Hawaii - Olavius sp. 1 OAHU.JWI-45 metaG | ecosystem: Host-associated > Annelida > Digestive system > Unclassified | place... | reverse complement strand
TCATCAGAATGTTCCAGGTTCTGGTCAACTTTCCTCTTCACAAATTCATCCATGTTAGTATGCACTGGACAGTTTAACTGTTTACTTATAGTTTTATACAAATACTGATTAACAAAATGGCCAACAATATTTATTAATAATATACATGCTTGCGCACTGCAGAATCTTTAACAGTGACGTCGCTGTGACGTCAGTGCTCAGTAAGTAAGAAATATTATCAAGACATGTGTCAAAGTCTAAAGACTGACTGCACAAGTAGTAAGTAAGCGACGATCAGTCTAGTAACTCTAGTTCAGACTTCAGACATAGCATAGCAAACACCAGCGACGTTTTCAATTCTGTACGTTGTAGCCTGTACCTACAACATTGATATAGCCGGTATTTTTGTTTAGTTAAAATGCGACGGGTCTCCAGTTTTTCTGGGGTTGCCCGCGGACCCCTTGGAAGCTCACCGCGGACCACCAGGGGTCCGCGGACCACAGGTTGAAAACCCCTGGCTTAAACCAGCGGTTTTCAAACTTTTTTGACCACGGACCCCTATTCTCCTCAGGCATATAGTTGGCGGACCCCCACACTTGTTACAGTAAAATTTACTGCAAAATACTAAAATTCTTGAGCACACTGCTTTTTACAAACAAACCAACATCATCAAAATACAAATTACAATGGATTGAATAGAAGGCAAACAATGTTAGTGGGATGGATGTGCTTTCTTCGCTTTGCACAGACTGTCAATTCTTGGCGTAATGTTGGATGAACATACACGCATGTCACTTTCAACGACAAGTCTGGATCTGTACTTCGTCTTCATATATTTGTGAGTGCGGAAAACGCTGTTTCACACAAATATGTTGTCGCAAACGGTAACAGAAACTAACAAATATTATTTACAAAAATTATCGATCCACATTTAAATAATATACACTGTGTAACGTCATCCGTGACGGCGTTGAGACTACAGTGATGGGCAATACTCAGAAACTAGTACGCTGCATGAGGTTCAAAATTCATGACGTAATTACACCCGCACGCGCAGCACTAGTAGGAGACATCAACAGAAAGCCTGTCGTGCCAAACCACGGCAACACTTCCACGCAATGCACTTAACTGAGTGACTGACTTATGTGTGCAAATTTGAAAATACATGGGTCGTAAATTGTTAAAAACCGTGCAAACAATTACTGCTTTTCGGAATCCTCTCGCGGACCCTGTGGGAACCCGTCGCGGACCCCCTTTGGTCCGCGGACCCCAGTTTGAAAACCGCTGGCTTAAACAACTATGGCTACTTCTAGGATCACTAGAATGGTTTGTTTTACCAGCAATATCAATAATGTTGTACACAGTTTAATTAAAATACACATGGTACTTTATGCATAGTTCCAGAGTCCAACTTTTGAACTAGCAACTCCATATTTGTCTGCATAATATCTACTTCTAAAAGTGACTGCACACAGGCTTGTGCTCTCCAGGCCAGGCCGGGACAGTTTAATTTAATTGTACTTATATTTGACTGTTATTCTTAATTTTGATTTGTCAGATAATGCTGTGTTGCACAGCTGAGCCATTGAGCAGATATGGAAATTGAATGTATCAACGAAAATAAGGTCGATTAGATCCCTAGCTGTACTATGCAGCCATAACTAAGCAACTGTTTTTGGGCACCGCCACACCGCATGTGGTCATAGCCCACAAGTTTGATACTCGTGTGTTTTTGTTGATTAAAAATGCTGGTGGTGAGCAAATCACAAATAATGCTTTTATGCTAACTTTATCTCTGGGGAGTCTTAGAAAAAATATTTTGATAACGATGTTGTTACCAGTAATAATTATAAAAGAGCAGTAGAGTTAACTGATAACTATTTACGGCAGAAATAATATATGGCGTGTAAGTTAATATCTGTTATCTATGTTTTTCTATACTTCCAGTGACCTATAAGAGTTCTGTGCTAATACCCACCATGATACGACTACCATGGTATGAATAGTCGTACCGTGGTAGGTGAATCATGGTTGTACCATGGTAGTCACACCATGGTAAACCAATGCTTCATTTACCATGGTACAAGGTTGTACCATTGTAAATGAAGCATGGTTGGACCATCAAGGGTCGAACCATGGTTTATTTGCCATGGTACAACCATGTATGAACCAATTTGGTACCATGGTTGAACCAGAGTTTACCATGGTACCGTGGTCGTTTCTGTAATGGAACTCCCACAGCATATATACTTAGAACTAGTTATAGTTATGTCACAGTTAAAACCACACACTATACATCAAAACATCAAGAAAAAATTGATAGTCTACTCAACTGTATAGTAATAACAGATATAGGACAATATTTCTTTGTCTGCGTAGGATTCTAATGTATGGATTTTAGTAAAAAATATTTTAAAATGTGTTTTTTGCGTTATACACCGTGTCCGGAAAAAATGGAACCACTAGTGTTTTAGGCATAACTAGGACAAAGTAAATTTTGGTAATTTATGGCACAATTCATCTTGACATTTTAAAGTAACTAAAAATGTAAAATGTACCATCACTACTTGCACAACACTACGTAATGCTAACGTAAGTTTTGATGTTATCAGGATGCCGTTTCCGTGCGCTAACGTGAAGTTCGTGTAAAGAGAAACGCCATAGTTCATTTCACCGCAGTGGCGTCCAATTTGCTGGATTTAAATCCGGTTGACTACAGCGTGTGGAGCATACCGCAAGAGAAGGTGTATAAAACACGTAACGCTGATCTCTACGACCTCAAACGTCGCATTATAACCGAGTGGGACAAGCTGGATCACGCCGTCATTGCTGCAGCAGTGCGTCACTAGCGTCGTTGCTTTTCAGCTTTTGTCAGGCTTCTGTCATTTCGAGTACTGATTTTAATTCTGACATTGTGTTCTTAAGATAACTGTGGACTTTAAAGCCTTTGTTGACTACTGACTAGTCGAATCGAATAGTTGCAGGCTGACATTCCGGTCTGATTTTCTTGCAGTTGTCAATTATGACGTTAGGCGTTTTAATACATGACAATCGTTTAATTCACAAGGTAAACTAATGACACTGTTTAGGTGCGGCGGACATTTGTTGTGTTAGTTTGGTTTTGCATCACATTAATGACATTTCATGCAAAAATTACATTTGTGTTTGTCAAACTTATCTGAAACACTTTTGGTTCCATTTTTCCGGACACAATGTATAAGCAAACTAATATAGTTTTTCTTCCAAAATAGCTAAATTGAAACATCGCCACAATATACAGAAATGGTGAGTTCAGAACTTCAAGCATTCGACTACTGCCGGTACTCGTCGAGTACTCGAGTAGCAAACTACTCGATAGCGGCAGCGCTAGACATTAGTGCAACTTATCTCTGGTACACATCATAGCAAAATATCTATGGCAACGGCGTCGATGTGCCCCGCCTATCGGTAACGTGGCAGTGCAATTCGAATTTTGGTTCATAATTGAAAATAACCATGACCGGTAAGCGTAAGGTTTACGCAACTGTTCGTGTTGGTTTTGAGTCGGTGGAATCAAAGAATATTGTCTGTTACTTACCGGCCACTGACAAAAGTAGATTACTAAATTGAGTAAATTTTTCATACAAGAACGCCGGCCCAACCGTGAATTGTTGGCACAAAGCTTTCACTGATTTCAAGCCTGGACCGTATTCTACATCTGTCCCTAAACCCTGACCATTTACGTGCAGTGAGTTTGCAGTACATAGGTCACTTATTCCAGCGAGGGCCGGCTGCTGTCAGTACAATTTGCTCAGAGGAATGTATTACAGGCGCGGCTAGTATTCGAGACCTGGCTTCATTTAGAGGATTTACGGTAATGTGATTGAAGAATATTATCAGAATAAAATAAAATTGTCGAATATCGGTCTGTGGAATCCACTGCATGCAAGTGATGTATTACTAGTAATGTGTTTGAAGATCTCTCGATTTGAAAGTAGGTTATCTAATTTAGTTTAGTTACAATAGTAATTTAGCTTTACTGTGTAGAGTTGTTGTTGCTGCAGACTATTCAAAGAAGGTGACAAACATATGTTGCATTGGAGCTGGCTATGTTGGTGGGCCAACATGCGCAATGATAGCATATAAATGTCCAGAAATTGTGGTGAATGTTGTTGACAAAATGGCTCCACGCATTGCTCAGTGGAATTCAGATAGGCTGCCAATATTTGAGGTCAGAATCATGGTTGTTTCGTGCTATAACTTGCTTAGGTCACAAGTTTTTGTATAAGTATTATCTGTATACTATGTTTTATATAATTGCAACAGAAATTGGAAATGCATAAAAGATCAACAAGTAAATTTATCACAAAATACCTGCACTAAAAACCAACCGAAGTTTGTTTTCTTTGTCAGTGCTGAAAGTGACGAGTTTTGTCGGTTTTGGCCATTCTCGTTTTTGGCCAAAACTATTTTGCGTTTTGCCTAAAAGCAGAGCCAAAACGGGTCGGAATATCTTCACCTGCAACTGATGAGAGTAGTGGCTGCTGACCAGTCCAGAGTAAGTGGACTCATATTCATAATAGTTGACTATGCCATTAATGGACTTGTTATGCAGTACCTCAGATGTAATGTGAATTCTGGCATTGATATATCTACTGCATTGGCCTCAAACCCAATCCCGTCACCATTACTTGCTTTGACTTTTACCACCTGCACAGCTCGCTGTGATGGTCAGTCGACCCCCATATTGCCACAGTATCTGTCTAATTACACCAAAAGGTAAGTTAGCCACTGGCCACTATGAAACGACAGCTTGCTCTGCTGTGCACTGTGCAACCGGTCATGTCAATGAAACAACATCTACTGTTCCATGTACCTTCACCTCATAGCACTGCTGGTCTAAGCTGCAGTCAGAATTAAAGAAAGAATTAAGACTAGACTGAGATAGATTGTGGTCATTTGAACAGATAACTTTCAGTGTGAAGAGTCGATATAATACAGTTGTAAATGGTTGTATGTAATTAGTTTAGGTCAATTTTACAAAGTCAAAAACTGGTAGCAGCAAGGAAAAATGCATTGAATATTTGAAGCTGCTGTCACTTTAGTTTTTGTATTTGGCGGAAAATGTTCATTTTCGGCGCCATTTTCGTTTTCGGCCAAAAACATAAAACTGGTTCTTGGTCGGTCTTTCGCACAGTGTAAATTTGAGTTGCTAGTAGTGTAGAACCATTAAAGGTATTAACTATATGTATGTATTTCTGGCTAATATAGAGTAGTGTATAGTAGTTTCACTATAAGCTATTTGCTGTCAGTTTTAGATATTCATGTCATGCTTGCTTTAGATTCCTGGATCTATGCCATTCTATCTATGGTGGTTAACTGTGTCCAGGCCAAGACAGAAACCGTGGTTTTCTGTCATAATGGGCCAAAATTGAAACCTTAGTTTTGTAGGACTGCCTTATGTCATATTATATTTAGCAAATATACTGAATGTATTCTGGAAGTCAAACAGTTAGAATTAGATGGAACTTCTTGTTTTAACTCCTTGCTTTCCATTATATACTCAGTATATTAGCTGAATGTATGACAGAAGGCAGTAACACCACATGTCTTGTATTGATAAGCTGTGATTAATCTGTATGTGCTGTTTTACAGCCGGGTTTGGATGCGATTGTCAAGGCATCACGTGACAGAAATCTCTTCTTTTCTACCAACATATCCCAGGCTATACTTGACGCTCAGTTGATTTTCATCTGTGTTAACACTCCAACAAAGACATATGGGCTTGGAAAGGTACTGTGAGTTATTGTTATTGTATGTTTGCATAGTTTTGATTCAACATGTATTTTGTGTATTTTCCTTTGTCACTGTTGACATAGGTTTCAGGTTATTTTGTTTTTTAAGTGTATATGCTTTTTTGTCTGTTTTATGCCTCCTGTGGGCCTTATGAGTTTGTAGAATAGGTCCAATTGCTGCAGAGATCATTTGTGCAATGATCTATAGTGTGTCATGTTGGAGATTTGAGCCACCCCTACCATAAGTATGTTTGATTTGTTGCTAATCTCTTGAGTAGGGTCGAGCCGCCGACCTATCGTATATTGAGTCTGTTGCACGGATGATCGCCGACATCGCTCAGACCAGCAAGATAGTTGTCGAGAAAAGCACCGTCCCAGTCAAAGCTGCTGAAAGTGTGTCAACCATTCTTCGAACCAATCACAAGAAAGGTGTCAAGTATCAGGTTGGCCATGATTGGATGTTTGAAACTCAGAACTTGCTTCATATGTCTTAAATACAGTTTGTTTTGAAAGTTCATTTTTTTAATTTTCAGGCCCGAAAGCTTTTGAAAATAAATACGAACTTTCACTGTATGTGAATTGAACTAAATTGCATCACTGGGAAGGTATATTTCTCTTAATTAAAAGTTAAGTGTTGTATGAATAAGCTACCCAGTATAAGAAAGGTTAACTTATATGAGTCGATATTAAATCTAGTGCATATATTCGGCCATCTTAAATTGGTTGTATAGAGGGCTGAGTATGCAAAGTGGGTTAGTACTGAAAATTTTTAATTATAATGGTAATTATTATTGTTAAAAGTAAACTTATTGTGATTAATAGTAAACGATGGAACTGTTTATAAGACAATTCACGGTTGGATATGGTTTGTAACTCTTATAATTATGACAGTCCTTGAATTTGTATTTCCAATGGCATTAACATGCTTTGTACATTACAGTTCTAAGCAAATGGATTGATGAGTAGGCTATTGAATTAGCTATGTTATTGTTGTTGTGACAGTTTTTGGTAATTTTTTGTAGCCAGTTGTCCACATAACAACATATCATCCTCGACGGCATGGAACAATAGCTGGCCCACTACAGGAAATGCTCAGAGTGGCACAAATCTGCTGGCAGAAGCTGGATGAAAAACTTTAGTTTTCTATTTACGTTTAGTAGTAACTACTTCTTTTTGGAGATATGCATGTGTGACACACAGACATTCACATCTGACACAAAGATGGTCGGACACGTATATCGTTACTACCGCTATCTCTCATTCTGGCTGGCTGGCTGGCTGATAATTACCCAAGTCATGTGTTTTCAGCATTTTGACCTATATTTTCAGATTCTTTCCAATCCGGAGTTCTTGGCTGAAGGTTCGGCAGTGAATGATCTGTTGTATCCCGAGAGAGTTCTTATCGGAGGCGACCAGACACCAGAGGGCTTGGCAGCAGTTCAGGCCTTGAAAGACATCTACACGCGATGGATACCAGAAGAGAAAATGGTCTTGACGAATACCTGGTCATCAGAACTGTCAAAACTGGTTTGTTCTGTTATTTGTTTTTGTATTTGCATGTTAAACCCATTTACGAACAGTGACTGTATTTTCTCAGTATAATGGAGTGGATAATAACAGGCAAAGCTGTGATGGGAAACATGACATATGTACAGTTGACAGTAGTCAGCTTTAGAACAGTAGGCTATGCATTTAGGAATCATAAGAAGTGGTCATGGTTTTAGAACGATGCTATGTCCCTTGCTGGCTGTGCGGAGCATATGGTCATGATGAATCGATAAGAAAGCATCACTTACATTGACATGTATCAGAGATGCCACTGATGGCATTGTACTTTTCCTGTATTTTTGTTATGTTATCAGGAGTGTTTTTGTTCCCCTAGGATACGGTTTAATTACCTTATAGATTGTTATATTTAATTGCTCTTTTTTATGAGAACTAGCTGTAAGAGCTTGTGCATGTTTTCATCTTCTCTAGGCTTCTGCTATACCAGCAGGTTTCTGACATGCTTCTCGTGTGCTATCATGTATCCGTCCTGCATGTTTTGTTGATGGTTAATGCAGCCAGGGCAGTGTTGACAGTGGGCGTTGTTGATGTGTGCACAGGCAGCGAATGCATTCCTTGCTCAGAGAATTTCCAGCATCAACTCCATGTCGGCAATCTGTGAGGCTACTGGTGCTGACATTACCGAAGTTGCTAGTGCTATTGGAATTGATTCTCGGATCGGCCCTAAGTTTCTGCAAGCTAGCTTGGGTAACTTACGTTCCAGTCTGTGTTTAACGATGAAAACAAAAAATATAGCTCAGTCATGCAAGAAAAACGTACCTGTCAATGTGATGATGTAGCAACTGTCTGTCTTTGTGCAGGTTTCGGTGGCAGCTGTTTTCAGAAAGATGTCTTGAATCTCGTCTATTTGAGCGAGTGTCTGAACCTGCCTGAAGTCGCAGCATATTGGCAGCAGGTCTGTATGTGTTTATCATGTTTATTTTTTGATTGCCAGTGTGAATTGGTAATATTTCATTTTCATTTTGTAGTTAATCTGTTTTAATTTTTGTTAATATATAACAACTGTCATTTTATAATATCTGTGTAATGGCCACTGTTAAATTACACAAAAGAGCAAAAATTAATTTTATCACCACTTGCCATGGACATAATACACAGTTCTTATTATGTCTATGGCCCTTGAGGTGATGAAATTAATTTTTGCTGTTTTAGATGTGTCATTTAACAGTAGCCATTACACAGTGATTAAATAAGACAAAACTGCACTCAGTTTATTCACACCAAAGTGTAGCAGTGCAAAGTTTTACTACAGTATATAATCTATCACTCTAATGCCAGTGATACGTAAAACTTATAGAAGTTTCTTGTACAAATAGAACACGTTCTAATTGATGTTAAGTTTCTTGTACAAGTTAACTTGTACAAATTTGTGATTTTATGATATAACGAATCACACATGCCAGCCTGCACAGTTACATCATCCAGTCTTCTGCTGTAATTATATAAGCTTGCGGATGTTCATTATATCATAAAATCACAAATTTTTCATTTTTGTGGTTTTAGAGCGATGGCTTATATACCTGTAGTAAAACTGAGTGCAGTTTTTTCTATTAAATTACAATTTTATTACCGAAATTTAACTATACATATAGCTCACACAGCCACAGTCTAGGCATAACCTGCTAGGCATTTGATAGCTGACTGATTTGATTTTTGAAGCAAAAGCAGGTTTAGTGTAATCACCCAACCTGTGATTATAAAACGACAGTTTTTGTATATTAATACTTGTTTTTATTTATTATATTTTTCTACATGTTCACATTAGTACATGATTTTGTTTAGACTAAATGCTAGCATCACTCGGACAGGAAGTCAAAATCTATCGGCAAAGCAAAAAGTTTTTTTGTTTAGTGATAAGATAATAAAGGTTGAAATCTATGTGTTTGGTAAATTTTGAAGTGCTTGGTCAATCTATGGCTGAGAACAAAGCTAGTGCCAAAATTTGAAAGTAAGTCACGTGACCCCACCCCTGGACCCATTTAACCTAATTTGCCTATTTTTGGTTAGAGCTCCTTGCTCTCCGTATGCCCAAAAAATTTGAAATCTGTAGCTTCAGCCATTCCATAGATATAAAGGGGGTCCAAAAAGTCAAAAGTAGGTCATGTGACTCCACCTGCCTCTTGACCCCTTTGACCTAATTTGCATATTTTTGGTTAGAGCCCTTAGCTGTCAATACATGCACAAAATGGCATCATGATTGGCTTTAGTGTGACTTGAGATATTGCGATTTTACCATCTCGTGAAATTGGCTTTAAATCGCCTATTCCCGCCCATTTGGGTTGGGGCATATTTCCCCAAATGGCGTCTTCTTTCATTCTAACCCCAAAAAGGCATCTGCTTGCACAGAAACACATTGTTTGAGCCATTAAGGGTGTGCACCAGTGCCGCAGTCTGACCTGTGGAGAGGATTGAGAAAAAATGACAAAAAGAGTCATGTATTTGGGGAGAACCCCTCGCCGAACCGCCCAAAATTTGTATGTGGGGTGATGTCACCGACATAATCATGTATGCCAAATTTCACAATGAAATTTTGAGGGGTTGAGATTGTACAGGGGGTCGAAGTTTTGATTTTTTATTGATTTTTGAACGGCTATTACAACAGTGCACTGCTACTGTGCTGTCTGTGATTATGTTTGTCTGAGGAGAGTTAGAAATGTTCAGTCCAAGAAACAGTTTTTAGCTGATGTAAATTTAGTAAATTTAGGAAAAAAACTTTATTTAACAGTGAAAAACAGATAACAATTTTATATGGAAACAGCAGTATCTTCAGTATTTGCTTGCATACATCCAGCAAGGTTCTCCATGCTAGCTCCAAGCCCCTGACACCCCGTGTTTTACCTGTTCTGTCTTCTGCCTGGATGGTTAAAAATTTTCAGTTTCACTACATTTTGTTTTATGTTTATAGTGTCTTGGCAGTGGTTTGTCAATTTTTTATGTTTTGTCTTTGTTTTCAGATTCTGTTTGCACCAGTCAAGTAATTGGCCTGTTTGCTCGTCTCTGAAGTGACCTGTAATGTGTCAACCGTGACATTAGACCCTGCTGTTACTTACTATGTACTTACGTGCAAGGTGAATGTTAGTACAATTTTGCAGCAGTTGTGTAGACAGTGTGTTTGCGTGTACGTTAGGTGATTGAGATGAACGAGTATCAGAAACGACGTTTCACATATCATATCATTCATGCCCTGTTTAACACCGTCGCTAACAAGAAACTTGCTCTCTTTGGCTTTGCTTTCAAAAAGGACACAGCAGACACCAGGTTTGCAGTTTATATACTCATACCACTATAAAATACTTCAGTGTAATGTTAATATTTCAATGTATTCTTTTTCCAACTATTATTACAAACAGTGTCTGTATCTTGTATTACTTATTTACTTTAATCAAGATGCTGCAAATTAATTGTAATATTAACGCTTTAGTTTAATTATCTAAGTAATTAATTTGAATAGCTTCTAAAGTATTTTGTGTTAATTGGGTTTTGGTCATTTTTGCTTATATATTTTTGGTTTGTTTGATTATACTAGTACTAGTGCTATTGATTGCATGGATAGACTCGTCTCTAAAGTAACCTGTGTGTGCTATCTGCATTGTAAAACACCACCTACTCATACTCCTGTGAAAATCTATTGTTTGTTAAACCTTTAACGCCTGGCTGTTTTGGGAAAACAAATGTCGTAAACTGAGTCATACACAGTACTGTGCTTATTAAAGGTCTAAGGCACCAGTATGTGGTATGTGTGACTGCAGAGAGTCTGCAAGCATCACAGTTACCAAGTACCTGGTAGAAGAGGGTGCACACATCCACATCTATGACCCGAAAGTTGAACATGAACAGATCATGCTGTGAGTATGCTGCCGATATCATTTGTTTCTCTAACCTGCCAGCCTAGACCCTTGCTTAATTGCCCTACTAGCTTAGTACATTTGCTCAGTTAAGATAACATATCGTCTTGGTTGGCCTGTTGGTGTGAAATTTGTTGCTAACAGTTTACTATACCCAGCTGGTAGCAGGAGTAGTTGCAGACATTTAATTTTTTATTTGTGCCATAATAGTGCATGCAGTGCATCTAGAGTTTTTACAATAATGTGTCACACAAATTTGCCGAAATGTTCATGGTATTTGCATTTTAGAAGTAAGAGAGTTTCATTTTGTAATACGTTTCACCTTTATTTGCATTTTTGTGACTGATTACAGCCACCAAACTTTACAAGGTAATCATTTATTTTAGCACTGCAGCTTATCTTACCTGGATGTGAAATTTGAAATAATGACTTACTGTGGTGATTACTGTCAAACCTCATCAGCTCGCCACCAGCCACCACTGGTACCTGGCCAAATTGTGGTGAGAGGTGAGATGGCGAGTTAACAGGCTGGGGTGTAGGGTGGACGTGGGAGACAAATAGGCATAGTGTGCGATCACTTGCACAAGCAGTAGGCCTATTTTATATTACAGTGAGGCTGCTAACGGTCACAGTTTCTTGAAAACGGAAGACCATGTACAGTGTAATCTGCATGAGCTTTAATGACTAACAGTGGCTGCATGTCATTCTATGTAGTTACTGATTGCTCACATCGAGGCTGTTCACGGCATGTGTCAATAGCACTTGACTCAGCATTGGTCTGTTAGGCTGACAGGTTGAAATAAGTTCAGCTGATAGTCAGTGTGCAGAGGAAGATGACAACCAGAACTCTATAGCCTGTATCACCCTACTGCCGCTGTACTGAGATGCTGCAGCAGGGTGGCCATCACCAACTTGCCTGGTCCGCTCGAATGATGGACAAAATAAACAGCTGTACTCAGTGTCAATACAGCCTGTTTATTACACATGTCTTGGTGTGTGAACGGAGTCAAATTGCAAACTATAGAGGTCACTTTACATACATGCTGTGGCAAGGGTGAGGATGGTGACATAATTAGGCAAAATGATTGAGAGGAAATCCGCCCTGGGCTGTGGCATTACGAGGGTGAGTTTTGCGAGTTAACGAGGTTTGACTGTTGTTATACTAGTAGTAATGTTGTGTGGTAAATTAGAACCTCCAAGCCTAACCCTCTGCAATGTACGGTCTGTACTGTGTTGCTTGTCATTGACATTGAACTCATAAACAAAGATGCTGTGCATTTTTGTAGAGAACTGACAGAGTGTGATAATAACGATTCTGAGAAAGGTAAAGTTGCCTTTAACTAACTTTCTCTATGTTTAGTGCAGCCAATAAAGCATTTAACTGAGTATTTTGGTGGTCTTCAGTGTGTGGACCACATGCAGATTTTGTTTCACCCAGTAAAGCCAAGAAAACTTTAATACTCTACTCAGTTACTGTAAGTTTTTTCAGTGTAAAATAATCCTACCTCATTACAAAAGGGATAACGAATTTGTTACTCACTAATTTAATAACTTAATGCCTTCAGTGCTTTGATGCTGTTGGTTGGGTGGCAGGAAGGGCATCTGGCCTGTAAAAAACCTTGGGAGGTTGTGGGGGGGTGCCGTTAGTCCGGTTGGGGTGGCGCCCACCCGGACTGTCGGTACCTCTGCCTCCATTATCTTCCCCTGCTCCATAAAAATCCAGAAGACAGGAGGTGGGGAAACCTAGCCAGAATGCAGCACAGCCCTATGCTAAGGCAGAAGGCAGTGTTTCTTCTGGTACCGGCCTACCTGGGTTATCCCAGAACAAAGGTCGTCAAACGCATGTTGTTGTTGTTGTTGTTGTAATTTAATAGCTTACTTGGCTAACTGCCATATTATCACTGTAATTAACTGATTATCTTCAGTAACATTCTCGTATAAATTGTTCGTTTCATGTTCAATTGTTTGCGTAAATTGGTTTTTGCAGTGAAGAAACTAGTCACCATCTGTTCTGACCCATACGAAGCTGCAAGAGAAGCTCATGCAATCATTGTTGCTACCGAATGGGATGAGTTTGTCGTAAGTATACATTTGTTATATTCCTACTGTGGCTGCTAATGTCTACTACTAATTTATGCTTTCAGAAGAAAATGACACGTTATTATTTCTTGCTTATCCATTTGTAATTTGAAAATTTTAGTCGTTGTCGAAGAAAGAATCTTGAATTAACTCAAAATTACTTCTTGAAATTTGTACAAAAACTATCGTTTTATAATAACTGTGTAATGGCAATTGTTAAATTACACCTCTAAAACAGCAACAATTAATTTCATTACCTCACTTGCCATGGACAATGCACAGTTCTTATTATGTCCATGGCCCTGGAGGTGATGAAATTAATTTTTGCTGTTTTAGATGTGTCATTTAACGGTGGCCATTACACGGTTATTATAAAATGACAGCATTTTTACATTAATATTTGCAGTTTTTCTACCGTATTCATCTACATGCTCACATTAGTGCATGATTTTGTTAGAACTAAATGCTAGCGTCGCTCAGACAGGAAGGTCAAAATTCAATGGCAAAGCAAAAAGGGCTTTTAGTTTTGTGACGTAACTAATTAGTACAGGTTGAAATCTATGTGTTTGTCAAATATCAAAGTGATCGGTTGGTCTATAGCTGATATACAACTACTTCCGGTTTCTGAAAACAAAGGGGATCCCAAAATTCAGAAGTAGGTTATGTGACCCTGCCCCTTGTCCCCATTTGACCTAATTTGCATATTTTCCATTAGTGGTTAGTGCCCCTAGCCCTCAATATATGCATAAAATGCCGTCATGATCGGCTTTAATTCGACAGAGATATTGTGATTTTTTAATTTTGGTGCTTTGGCTTGAAATTGCCTATTCATGCCCATTTTGGTTTTTTGCGACATATTTCCCCCAAATGGCATCACCTGTCATTCTGACCCCCAAAAGGCACCTCCTTGCATGGAAGCACATCGTTTGAGCTGTTAAGCGTATACACCAGTGCCGCAGTTTGACCTGTGTAGAGAATCAAGAAAAATGGTAAAAAGTCAGAAAGTGTTATATTTCACATATTTGGGAAGAAACCCCTGCCAAGCCGATCTGACCCAAAATTTGCATGTGGGGTCATGTCTCGGACGTAATCACGTGTGCCAAATTTTAGAATGAAATTTTGAGGGGTTGCGATTTTACAGGGGGTCGAAATCTCCATTTTCCTATTGATTTTTCAATGGCCATTACAACTGTGCTGCACTACTGCGCTGCCTGTGATTATGTATTTAGAACATATATGCGGTTAATTCTTTTAAGCGTCTGACTATCAGGGACATTATGTGTTTTTATTTTGTTTCAGACATATGACTACAAGCGTATCTATGATAACATGCTCAAGCCAGCTTTCATTTTTGACAGTCGTCTGATTCTGGACCACAAAGCTCTCACTGACATTGGATTTCATGTTGATGCAGTCGGCAAGTGCCTTGCAAGAAGCAAATCAACCAAGGCAATAGGGAATTAGACATTCCCAGTAAATGTTTCGATTGAAGTTCATGTGTTTTTATTGTTGTTTCAGACTTACGACTACCAGCGAATCTTTGATAACATGCTGAAACCGGCTTTCATTTTTGATGGTCGGCTGATTTTGGACCACAAAGCACTCATCCAGATTGGATTTCATGTTGATGCGATCGGCAAGTGCCTTGCTTATACTGGTAAGCCGAAGAACGCTCGTCAGCCAAAGCCGTAGTGGATCAAATATTCCGAGCAAATTCATTCCACTGAATGCTTGTAGTGTATACTGCCTGTATGTATTAACAAGTGCCTGGAGCTAACAGCATAATGTTTACTAGTATAATGTGGGGTGTAAGTCATGGTTTTGAACATTGGGTCTGTTGGGACTATGGGTTATGTCACCAGTATTGTAACCATGCATATGGTTACAATACTTGCTTCAAACACGTGAATGTGTGTTCAACACCATGTCTCAAAAAACTGGATCCGTACGATTGTTGACATAACTTAGCCAGAACAAGCCAAGAGAAGAGATCGGGAAGCTGTTGTCTACTACTCGTGCATAGAATGTTTGGTATTGGTTGAGACCAACCCACGTGGTTGACATAGCAGCTGTAGTGTCATTGCAAAACAGTGCACTGGTCTACTGCACAAGTGACAACCTAGTTTCTTAGTCAGAAAACATGTCACCATTTAGCCTGAGACATGGTGTAGTAACTATGATGACTACAATGCCAGCTTTCCATGTCAGTTTAATTTAGTACATCTGTTGTATCGTGAGTGTAGACAACGTTACACTGTCTTTATCATGTCATCACTCTGTGTTACATATTATACAGGCTGCACTGCACAATCCAGTATGTATGGTTCACTGTTACATTAATACTAACTACTGCTTACCTTGTGGATGAGTTGCCATTCAAAGTTTCACAGTTGTTATTTCCTGGACTTCTTTTGAGCTACGTGTAATACTAGTTTCATTGTAGTTCAGTATTTTGCTGAAATTAATACATGTTTTTGTTGTTGAAAGTTGCTACAGTTTTTTACTAATATGCGTGATGCATCGGTTAGAAGCTTCTAAAACTATTTTCCAACCAATTCTTTTTATAAAACCCACTTGGAAGGCCACTGATGCAGTTTATTTTTAAGGTGATTCATTTGCATATGTGTGGAGGCCAAACTTCTGCAGCCCACAGAGTGTTATAAACCCCAAACCACTTATGGTTAAATTTAGATTGTGCAGAAATTGCAATGGTTCATTAGTTCTTGGTTGAAGTCATGTACTATCATCCTAGCATTCATTGTTCAGTAATTTACTTCCTATTATTACAAAAACATTGGAAGTTGAGCACTTCAACATACCCATTTGATGGTAATTGTGGTTGCTAGTGTTGGAGAAGCATAAAGGAGAGTGACGAGGGAGGTGCCCTCGTCTCTGTTCCTCGTGATGCCATTGTCTCTGTATTTTCTGTTGTTAACTGTGGGATTGGCTCGTTGCACAACAGTGTATTCATGAGTATTTGGGAACATCTGTATCTCATGATTTGATTTTTATTGCTTCATTTTGTTATTTTGTATTAGCACACAGAAGTAACTTCCACTTAATTCTGTTTAATGAAAGGGTTGAAACCCATTTGCAGAATGATTATTCCAAATGGCACCAAATCACACCATCTTTCGGCACCGTGTCATGTCTTTACCCGATATAAGTTCTATGTGCAAGCATTGCGTCATCGACACTACATAATTTGCATTTTGGCATGTGAAAGTGCCCCACTGCGACAACGTCCATGACTGAGGACAGTTCAGTGGAAGTGAAATTTGTTGAATGTTGTGTTGATTTAAATCGTTGTGGTGTAGTAGTTGAATTTTTGGCTTTGGTTTATGTCAACTTACATGAACTTTTTAGTTGGTAACATGTTTCCAAGATTCTCTGTGCATACTTACACGTATTTTGCGGTTTTGATTATTAGTGGATTACATTAAGATGTTGTTTTATTTTTGATCGTTTTACTTGTTATTGTAAAGGTTTTTGTTGCGTTAACCTATGCATTGTAATTATTGTGGGACGATTGTGTGTGTTATGGTGCTGTTCTTTACCTGTGCGCCAGCTATGCTGTGAGCAGGTATTGTTTTTGGCGGCATGTCTGTGTGTCTCTGTGCATCTATCTGTCTGCAGAAAATCTGTAAAACTACTGACCAGAAATCAGTGTAACTTGGTAGGAATATGTCTCACGTGGAATGCTAGAAGTGGAAGTTGGTGACATTTGACCTTGACCTTGAGAGCTGTTTTCGTATTTTTTAATTCAGACAGTACCCACGAATGGCTTTCCTAGCACCTTCGTTTTCGGTGTGGAGATCTTCAGAATATCTAAGTCAGTTTCAAGGTCACGGTTATGGCAGCGTGCAACTCCAAAACTACTGGTCAGAAATTGCTGGGGTTGATCAGTATATCTGTTATGATAATGCTCAAAGTAATTCAGAGCTTATGACCTTCACCTTGAGACGAATTCATATTTTCTGAATTCAAGCTTCATTGTCAGTGTGAAGGTACATCTTCACAATATCTGGGTTAATCTTAAGGTCACTGTCGCAAAACAGCGGCAGCGCACAGATTTGTGCTCCCCTCGGACACAGTTTAATTTATTGCATGTCTAATGATATTGCTGTCTTTCTACGTTAACGTTGATATATGACATTTTTAGTGGTATTTTGGGAGTTTATTTCGTATCTTATACTGTAGTCTGGTTAACTGAACATAGTTTTATGAGCGTGTTCACTGTTGTTTATTACTTATATGTTTATATTCATGAGAAAGCAGCACCTCACCTTTTATATACCATGTTTTATCTAGCTTTTACATAATGGCTTTCACAAGTGTTTCTTGTTAACTGGAAAACAGTTATCATGTTTTTCCATTGATCAAAAGCACCACAAAACTCTCATATTAGATGTCTAAAATATTTTCATATGATCATTCAGTGGTTTGTGGGTACTATGTAAATGTAAATATCTGTGTGAAACGTTGTTGAAGATAATTAACAAACCAGAGTTTCATGTCTATCGCATGCAGACATCATACTAACATACGCACTTGGTTATTTAGTATTTTCTGTAGGGCTGTACTGAAATTTGGCCCTTTTCCCAAAGCTGTGGCTGAAAGTTTGGCTGGACTTCCGGATTTGGGAAAAGTTACCTGACAACGCATGTCAATTGATATTTTTGATGTGCAGTTCAAAACTGATTAAGAACAATTAAAAGAAGATGCCTTAGCTGAGCAGTTTAGTTGTTTGTGATGTTTGTGGATGATATGAGCATTGCTATATAAAGTTTCAACACTATTTTTCTTGTGATATTTTGACAAAATTACAAACTTTAACATTTAATTTTCTGTGTGAACCTGTTCTTAGACTCTGAATTTTCTTTAGCCATGTCTGTCCATTCACTGGGAAGTTTTATGAACATGGTTTTCACATGATACAATTATACATTGTGAAAATGAGAATCAGTGTTTGTAAATGTTAGTCGTTGTATTTCAAATTTTGTATCCATTTTAAAGTGGCACAGCAGTATCACATGAATTGTGTGCAAATAGCTACTGGGTACTTAAAAGAGCTATTTGTTCATTACAACTTTTACAGTGTACTGCCTTTGGTGGTTTTTGTCAGATCTCAGCTCATCAGGGTTTCCTGTTAACGTATCTTAGATGCAACTTGACTGCTATCGATTCTGACAATTTGATGATAAAATATGCTATCTGCACACAAACAGTCTGACAGTTAATAACAGTGGAGTTATTGATAGTTGGAAGTTCTGTCAGTTAATAATATAGTAAATTAGCAATGCAATGATGACTGTTCACATTATTATCTGTCCACATTATGTCACCGTACCAGTGTTGTGCACTGAACGCTGATATTTGTTATGATGTCACTCAACAGGACAAGAACTGTTATTCTGGTTGTTTTTTCAATAGAATGTGGCAGTTTGGCATAATGGTAAAACAAGGGTTGATTGCCTGTCCTTAAAAATGCTGGCAGTATTGTTATGTGATTTAACAACACTCGCCTGTTGCCTTTGAAATCAGTTATGATATGTGCTGAATTGTGCAGACATTTTTGACTCAACAGGCTGCAAAAACTGGCATCTTGGCTCCATCTAGTGCTAGGTAGGTCACAGAGCTGAGTGTTGCCCAGACCAACAGTTGGATTAAAACAGCCGCCATGTCAGAGGAGAAAGGGAAGGTAAAAGAAATGGATGGCAAAGACATAACTCACAGGAAGAATTTCTCAAGGCCTTCAACAGCCTTCACATGTCTAAGAAATTTACGGAAATGCTTCGGTATTTTCATTTGTTCTCAAATATTTAGAAAAATTTATGCATCTCTCTAACACTAAATTACACAGTATTTAAACATATACATTTAGCAATAACAAAATACACTTGTACTCTGCTATCTGCAATATGAGGGTACATCACAGTCGCTAATTTAGCAGACATCAATCCTAGTGACATTACATGGACGGCAGATCAAACAAAACTTTCATATACAACATACTGAACCCATTCAATGGTATATAATGTTCACTAATCAACGGTTCACAATTCACTACCAGCATGTTGAATCAGCCTTCAACAGAAAAATCAGCTATATACAGCTAGCCAGAAAAATGCACCATTTTACTTTTGCAATAATTTTGTCAAACGTAAATGTCTGTAAAACAGAAAACCAGTACAAGTTTACAATTTATTTGCTAACAGACGAAATGGTATGGCAAAGTCATTTTTCAGGGTTTTCAGTGAAAATATAAAATTTTAATAAACTCTGCTAGGCAATTAATTTACTTAAGAAGCTGTGTGCATCTGACAGTTGATTAAGCATCGGGCACATGAGTTGACCACTGATCAAGTGACACAAATGCAACATATTTTAATTGTTAAAAAACTGCTCATCGTCTCTATTAAGGAAGATCAAAAAATAGCCAACTGTAAAAGCGTCTGAAAGTGTAAACTATTTGTTTACATTTTGCAAGTCGATGACATCATAGACGGAAAACAACCAAAACATTCTTGTCTGTTAACTGTATAGCTGTATTTATTGCAGTCAAACGCGAACATTAGTATTTATAATTAAGATTAATATTTATAATGTCAAGCGACGAAGAAGATTTATCAGTAGAACCACTGCAGCTGCCATTGTACACTGCTGACACAAGACGGGCTTGGCCGCAAGTGGTGAAACATTCTGCCACGTCCGGAAAAATAAACGTTTGACAACCATTGGCAGAACAACACACAGGCATAATGGTGAACTTAGAAATATGTTCTTAAAAATAAACGGGTAAAATAGTCTCTTTAAAGAATTATAACCAATCTCAATGCAAACAAAATGACGTCACTGATGATGATGATTTCCCGAAATTGCCAAAGAATAATTATACTAAAAAGACCGTTAAACTTCTACTTTTCAGCATTTTGCTGTGTAATTTATTAAAACTTAATACACAGTGTGCTCTTAATGCAGTAAGCAGCTAGACACTACTTTACATCAATTTTGTGATTATACCTTTGCATATCAAAGCATTACAAAAATACCATTTTAAGAGAGGTTGATGCTGTGACTGCTATGAACATTTGATTAATGTTATTCTATTGCACTGTAGGACCATGCTTTTCATTTTGATGGCTTATTTAAGTGCTGATGAAAATGATGACGTTTAAGCTTATGTGATGTAATTGGCATTGGTTATGAAACATATATGCACTTCACAAAGCATTACAAAAATACCAATTAAGAGATGTTGATGCTTTAACGTTGTGATGTTCCAATTTTTTGAGGTGTATGTGTGCCAATAATTACGTCAATACAAAAAGTTTTGTCAAAGTTATTGCAAAAATAATTGGTGCAATTTTTTTAAAAATTTGGCTCGCATGGTACTGAAATTAATTAGAGCAGAGAGCTTCTTTCACGTTCTGTGACTAACAGAACATGTGCAAGTTTAGTTTCAAGCAGATGGCATATTAACTTCTCGGCGTCATCTACAACAATTACAAAGTGCAGGGAAAAGAGGTCAGTCTATCTATGTGTATGTGATTAACTGTGTACTACACAGGGGACTGCACTGCAGTCTTTGACAACTTATTATTATGGTAGTATCAAAAAATAATTGCTAACGAAAATATATAGCAACCTCCTGACAGCAGAAAATAATTATTACAAATTAAATACTCGGCCATTGGTTGAGAAACAGTAACAATGAGAATGCAGTTAAAACGATGCTTATGCCCATGCCAGCCTGTGCCCACCTGCCACAAGTTTACATCATGGCATGAATTTCTTGTCAACATCACTGCAGTTTCTGGGTGTGGCAACCACAACACCACAGACAGACACTGCTGCAGTGTGAAAACATAATGCCTCTGATGCCTGTCTAAGCAATGGAGGCATAATAACAACACAACCAAGTCCAAGTACACAAACATCAAAAATGTGCAGATATGACAGATTTTCCTGCCTATGTACTTGGCTATACAAATGCAGTTAATTTTTCTTCCAATACTTGTTGATATGTAGAACTTTGGAGAAATTAGCAAACCTACCAACTGTAACTACAACGAACACCACAGTTTACCTAAGTTGTAACTTCTGCATCTGGATGGTGTGATAAAAATTATTTAGATCGATGTCGTGACCTATGTCTCAATTTTCTACAATGCTTGTCACTTGATACACTCTGATCCTCATGATTATGATGCAAAGACATGCCAGATCTGTCACTGGATTTCTTTCGTTTCCGCTTCTTTTTGTGTTTCTTATCGTTAACGTCACTTTTCTTTCGTTTTGCATGCTTATGAGATGATTTTGATGTGCAACTGCCATGTTTTGGGTGCTTGTGCTTTTTTGACTTCTTGTGATGCCTGCTTGGATGACTGTCAACATCATGCAATTCATCATCATCAT
>Ga0126335_1000355_pt1 | contig 21670 bp, 12 predicted proteins | sample OlaspJWI45metaG_FD_108409 | JGI IMG/M metagenome (GOLD analysis project Ga0126335, IMG submission 108409) | Marine gutless worms symbiont microbial communities from Oahu, Hawaii - Olavius sp. 1 OAHU.JWI-45 metaG | ecosystem: Host-associated > Annelida > Digestive system > Unclassified | place... | reverse complement strand
GTAAACTGATCAGTACAATTTTGTGTGATTGACACTATTTAGTTGTTTGCCAACATAATTCATGAGCAAATTTCATCTTGAGACAGCACAGAAAACGGACAATATTATTTCTACAAGGTAGTGCAAAAACAAGCAATAGGTGCTGTAAACAGTATATGCATTGTTTTGTTGGAAATCTATTCAGGTGTAAGTCTTCTAAAAAATTATAAAATTTGGTTGAGATTTCACAAAGCTATATCAATTTAACATCAAGCATAGAAATGTGCAGTTTTTTGGGGCCACCCTGTATGTATAGATAGATGCTATCAGGGACTCATAGCCCCGGACCCATTCTGTTCCCAGATCCCATATTCCCAACCAGAAATTTCTGACTATTTCTAACAGCTTGCATGATTTTCGTTGCTTACGTTCTTCAGTTGTGCTACTTCAACATAATGAACATATCACAAGCAGACAACCAACAGTACTGCTGTGCACCTTTGCTGCGGGAGTTTTGGGCCGCTGAAGTGACAAATTCTGTGCAGTCAGTGTAGCTATCTTGGCTTCCATTGATGAGTACTTGTCGCGCAATTCATCTAGCTGCAAGACGCATAGAACATATGATACAGGACAAAATCATAGAAAAGATATAAGTAGGTAGTGCTATGCATTAATAGGAAGTTGGATAATATTATGGGCTTTCAGCTGGTACCAAGACCTTAATAAACTTGACGGCATTATGGCTGTTCAACTGGTGTTTCTTCACTGAAAGCAGTAAGTTTCAGAGCCAACTACGTCAAACTAGACCCATACTGTTCGCAAAAAGTGTCGCCTAAATATTCTGTATTTTGGTAACGTGATTACGGTGATATTTGCGGGGTTTATTTAAGACAGGCACGCCTGTGTCAAAAGCAAAAATGTGAACAACTCTGCTGAATCTGAAAACAATGCAAGATATAATGACGCAAGTTTTATTATTCATTAATAGATCGTGTACTCAACTGATCTTGCGAAGTTTTTACATTGTAATAATGATTAAACTCTATTGTAACTAGTTGATCATGTGTCTACTGTTCAGCGTTTTACTTTTCTCTGTGTTACGTTTAGTGTATGTGTTTTCGTACATTTTATAACTAAACAGCTTTTATTTTCGTAATGTTGCGTTTTAACTACAGTCATTTGTGCCTCAAAGTTGTATAATTGTTGATTCAGGACACCGGTAAGCGCACGCAGTTATCGTGCCTCGGTATTCCTGCTTGACTTCTGTCAAGCAAATAAATTCATTCATTCATTCATTCATTCATTCAAAGTAGCCATGCTAGTGCTAGCCAAATATGTTGTTAGTTTTAAAACAGCAAAGTAAAATTATCTGGCCCATTATCTGTCATTTTACACATGCACGTTAAACACTTGGATTATTGAGAGCAATCTACACCGAGTACCAGTAAAAGTTCACATGTTTACATTAATGCAGTTTCAACATACATTGACCGATTGCAGTAATATTGGCACAGAGTATACGAAATACTAGGCTATACACTGGTGAATGAAAAATTGTAATGTTATGCTATTTTTTCTGAAAGCCACATGGCCTACCACACGTAAATACAATAGTTATAAAGAGAAACATTTATCTGTGATGACAGTGTTACGACCAGTTTTAGTGGTGATCAACCACCATCACCATCAGCTACGACTATGGCTGTTGTGTACCGCGTGTGAGTACCGGAGCTTAGAATAGACCCACTCCGTCTCCTGGCCGGATGTCGTAAGAGGCGACTAAATCAGGCACCCCTCAACCTCCGTGGACTCATCTGATTACTGATGATGGACTGGAGTGAAAGAGGAAACATTCGGAAGAGGGGCCACTTGTGGGAACCCTTCCGTAAGAACTCAGCTCTTTGCAGCTGACAGGCGAACCAGTCATGGTTCAAAGAAAGAAGAAAGCCTCAGGTGCCCGATGGAAGCGCCAGAGGAAACAAGAAAAAGCGAATGCTGCCCCACAGGCCGACGCAGGACCGGGAGCTTGAGGCGCCCATAGTGGCGAATCGTGCACTGGGACTGATGTTGATACTGGGGGTAGCAGTCGCACAAAAAGACCACTATCACCTGGTGGGACACCTCAGGATGCCCAGAGCCAGGTGAAGCGTACTAAGCATAAACAGACAGAAGTACCATATAACAGTTAGAGACCTCCTGAGCTTTTTAACATCCTCACGGAGGATTTCATAGTACCCTGGTAGAAATACCAGGGGCTTTACTGGGGGATGGACAATGGGCCCATCTGCGGCCTGGTTCTACGAAGGACAACTTCGCCCCCACCGAAACGAATGGCTGTTGTGTGTGTGAAATCGAATTTCTTCACAGGTATTTTAAAATTTTAATCAAATCTGTTTGAGTGAGTGACATCTGATCATGTCTTACTCGTTTTACAAAAAAACCGTCGTCAGCAGCAGCAGCAGCAAGCTTCACTAGCAGAGTATCTCACGCTGACGTACAAAATTTGTCGATCATTCTAATCAACTGCTTGCTCAGTCAAAGACCTCACTGAAGAAAAGGTTCAGCTGTGGGAGGTCACTGAGGGTATTTGAGAGCTTTGATTGTCGTGGTCTACCAGAGGGGCATCGCCAGGCATCTGGAACAGGAGCAGTCAACAAGCGTTCAGTGTCAGTATGAGTGTACATGCATGCAACATGCCCACAGAGTATCAGGGGTCACCGACGAATGATGTCTGACAGAGAAACTTGTGACGTGCCACGGGTTCGACAGCACTGGTGTATACAACAAAAGCGCTTAATCTTGACCATTTGTTTGTTTGACCGGAGGTGCGGTGGTTATGGTATGCGCGATTTTGGCTCGTTAAACTAAACTGGCCAACGACAGTGGCAAACTCACCAAAGATTCAGCCTGTTGTCTTGCTTTTTTTTCCATTTCCAAATCGGCAACTGTAGTCTCAAGTTTTTCCTCCTGTTAGACACCAAAAACATTATAAATGTGATTATATATACATAATAGCTAAAGTACATGGTGGGCCAAAATTATGCCCCACCTTCTTACTCTTACATGTGACATAAAAAAGAAACAAAATATTCTGCTGCAAACATTTTTAACAACAGATCGTAATATTATGTTCGTGTCGTTCACGAATCTAACCGAAACCAAATTTACTGACACATTTTAGCAGGATCAGTTAAGAAACCAGTTAAGACAAAACTTTTCTGTCCCACACTATATCTAAGTAATAGGCAGACAAGAGCACTAACTGACCAGGGGGTTTGGATCTGCCATTCCGGGAGTCCACCATTCCGGGTTTTTCACTAATTCAAAGACTGACACTAACCCTACAACTCACCCTACTAACCCTAATCACCTTAATTCTAACCCTAACCTTAACCTCAAAGCTTAATTCTATTAGCCCTATTGATGACCTAATCAAAAGCCCGGAATGGTAGCTTTCCAGAATGGCAGGCCCCCGAATGGCGGGCCGTTACCGACCAGTGTCTTCAACTGATTCTGTAGATCAGCAATCTGATGCTGTTTTTCACTCAACAGCTTGGCATCAGCTTCATTTCTGACTGCACCCAGTGAACCTGAGTTTACCACAACCACAGCGGATCACACATATCAATATTACACCATATTATTTGCAATCTCACGACTGAAGAAATCTGCAACAGCAGCAAGAAGAGTCGTTTGATAAATTAAACAAGAGTTCAGTTATCGCAGAGACGGCGTGAGTCTTCTTGATCAATCTCGATCGTGGCAGAGTCGATAAACCCATCCTAGATGCAGACAGTAGTTTTAGGCTGCATAAAATGCATGAGATGCAGACTATTGTTACCGATGTTTGTGGTGTCTGTCTGTCAGTCAGTTCATCTGTCAGTCTGTTTGTCACGAATGCATCGAATGACCCCATACGGTGATTTCAGCCGACTTGAAATTCGGCTTCACTGTGCAGGGTCATGCGGTGCATCCTTTGTTAAATCACTTTGGCCTTGTTTTATGTTACTATGACGTTATGGTGCCCTAGTCTGAAGCCAGTATGGTACCCAACCGTAAATTTAAAGAGTCATTATGGTACCTTTGCCTGAATTCAATTCATTTTGGTTACCATAAAGTCCCACTACTGCGTTCACACCAGGGCACCATAACGTCGTACTCGGTACCACAGCAATACTCAAGCATCAACACAGCTCGATATCTCAATATCTTGAACCCTTTAAGCGTGAATCACTAGTGTGACAGACGGAGAGACGGACAGACATACAGGCAGACAGACAGATGGAATTGCGATAGCACTAGCGGCGTTTGATACACAGACGGGCGCCAAAAATAGAGAGAAAGCTGCCAATGGCTCAACGACAACATATGCCTACTTGTATCGCCCCAGTCCAAGTATGTGGCAATACATAGATGTGCATTGTAACTGCAAGCTCTCAGAGATGCCAGCACTTCATACTTGTCTTTCCAGTCAGGCAACGTCTCCTGTCAAACAAATCATCGGCAAAGATATAAACTGTGTGTTGGTATTTGCAAATACCGCAGCGATACTACAGTTTTATTTTTTAACAGATATCTCCGGCAACGGAAAACAGTGAAATTAAACTTCTGCCCCAAAGCTCCAAAAACTAACGATATCGAAAAACAATACAAGAGGACAAAGTAATTTGGTTTCCACATAAGTTGACAGCTAAGTGGGCCGTAAGGGAGAAGGTGACGCGTAACAATGCACGCAAAATATTAAGTCTCTAGCTTCAGCTGTTCCAGAGATACAAGGGGGTCCCGAAATTCAGAATTAGGTCATGTGACCCCGCCCCCGACCCCCTATAGCTTACTTTTGCATAGTTTTTATTAGGGCTCCCACCCCTCTATAAGGATGCCAAACTTCAAGTCTCTAGCTTCAGCCGTTATTGGCGAGACATGAGGGGGTTCCAAACTTTAAAAGTGGGTCCCTTTCTCCCTCTCTGTGGGGGGATCAGGACCCACGTCTAACACAATGTTCCATGGGCCCCCAGGAGTGATCACGCAAACAGCATCTTGATATCTTGATCTGTTCAGCCATTTTTGCACAGCGAAGCCGAGATGAGCCGCGTGACAGACCGACAGACAGACAGACAGACACTGCACACATCAGTAACAATAGTCTGCATCTCGTGCATTCGATGCAGCCTAAAACCCATTTCAACCAGTACTTAAGTAATTGTTTTGGCCAAATATTCAAAACTCTAGACAGACACGAATAAGCAGTGCATCTACATTACATGTATCGTTGTCAACTGCTCCTTGACAAAGTCCGAGTGAAATTCCCACGCGAGTGGCAGTCGTACCCAGGAACCGTTGTTCTTGTCAAAGTAGAGATGCACATTCATTTTCTCCTAAATCAAGCAGCAAAGGTACATAAGACACTTGACACAGCACCTCTTTATAAGGCAACTTCATCACGGAAGTGCTCAGTTATGGCACGCATTTTCAAGGGATTACTCAGTTTTACATGCCACCCACGTGCTTATCCACGAATGGAATGAACCACACCTGCCTTTGCCTTCCCAGCCAAGCTGGTCCTCATTTACCGACCCCGAAGAAATGGAAGGCTGAGTTGGCCTAGGCACCGCCATGGTGAGTAAAGAGTCTGCCCAAGACTGCTATGTGACGGAAATCGCTGTTGTTAGCTGCTGTTCAAACCAACACTTCACTGGGCAACTGAAGCACAGCAAGCTTTATCTATGAGCGTTGAACCTTTAACCTCTCGGGCTGCAAGCCACGATTCTAACCACTGAGCCACCAAATCACCCCCAGCTAAACTAACTAATTCACCTAGTACCAAGAATCACATATGTAACAAAACAACGCATATGCCACAGTAATATCATTTACGTAACAAAGTAACAATCAAAGTTCATAATGCAATCTTACCGGGAAATAAGGTGCCATGACAATTTTTCCAAATGTTATTAGCGGCACTTTTTTAAAGCTCTCATGTAAATTACAAAAGCTTGTAATTTACATGAGAGCAATAAGCTGAACGTGAAAAAATTAACGTAAGCTTAGTCAACCAGTCAAACTGAGAGCTAAACTTCAAAGAAGTTAAAAATAACAACTGATGAGTAAAAAATTCTTAAAAAATCACACAGTCTAAAATAACAGTCCAGTGGTTTTACCGCATAGATAGACAGTCAATTAATCTCTCCATTTATATCCATTATTAACATTACTATCGAACATCATTGCAGCCTGCTGGAAAAAATACATGAAATTATCTCAAAGCATTGTTAACTAAAAAATCCATGACATGCCCATTATGCCTCTGCTGCGCTAGCCATCACAGACGCATAGATTACACGGGCCGATCACCATATGTCTCTTTCACCTATACGATGGCACAGGCATAAGAACGAATGATGCCTAGCCTCTGTCATGTAAGTTGATAGGCGTCCTTTCTCGGGATGATAAATCACACCATAACGATCGTTATCTGATGCTGCTGTGTCAGACTTGCTGTTACATTGTTTCTGCTTGCCGGCTGCTTCCAAGATCTACAGTAACAAACAGTTGCATTTGACTACAATAAATTGACTGACATAAATATATTTTCATAGGCCTACTATTTCTTCACATGTCTGTTTGTCTAAGGCTTTGTGGTGATTAGTAACTCTTTGACTCAGGCACTTTACGCAAATTCTCCCAATTATTTCACTACCTATTTATTTTAACATATAATAACAATACAAAGGCACTGCAGAGCTGGGGATTTGTACGCCCATCTAGCTGTAACCCTGACCTAAAAGCAGTTGTAGACTGACAGGCTGACAGACACACCACGCTACGGGATCACTGGTCGCAATAGTATGCATCTCATGTAATTAATTAAAACTATTACACACAAATAGCACAGCTCTAATAAACAACAGAATATGCAAGTATAATGTAAGTTCTTACATCATCCTTGGTGCAGTTTGTCTTATCTGTGACAATAATGCCCATACTGAGCCATGCCACTGGAAAAGGGATCCAGTCCTGCATATTGTTACAAAAAACAATCTTGCAATAACAATGGTGTCCAAAAATCACCAAATCAACTACCCCAGCCAGTATCACTTTACCCAGCATTGGTCAAGAGTTATTCAAATGTTAGTACATATATCACATGAAAATCAATCTGCCTCAAATCAATACTGTAAGTCAGTTACGCTTGGCTTTTGTTTAGAAACAATTATTCATTCAGCATGTAATTATTCATCAAGTTAGTCAGTTCAGAATCGTAGCCTCACTGTTAGCTTGCAGTTATACATTATTGTCTTACTAGCATAATATAACTACAAAACATGTGATAAAAAATAATGCAAAAAACAACAGGGCTTACCTTCCTGCGTTTGTCCAACAAAAATCGTTGTTCTTTTTCGTATAAACATCTGTAGCTGTTTTGATTCCGGTGAAATAATGTTTCCAGGACTCTCCCATCTTCATTCTGTAATGTTTGCACAATGCTTCTTACCTACTACCACCAAACTACCAAATTTCTTACAATTTACAATTATCATTGTAATGACAACAGCAGTTAAAATAGCTGATGTCTGCCTTTCACCCCTTCCCTATACATCTTTCTTCCTGCCACCTCCCAGTTAATGTTTTTAGTTTAGCAAACTACCAGTACCATACACAGGGTGAGCCAAATTAAATGGGGCCATGCATTTCAGCTAATAACTTCAGAAGTGCTGCTCGGGTCTTCAGTATTTTGGGCAGAAAACAAGGCCTTTTAATTCCTAACATGTTAACATAACCTGCATACATTAATTATGCAAAATAAAGTGGCGCCAGCTAGTAAAGGAAAGGCATGGTAATAAATAATGACCAGCCATCGTCTTTGGTTATGTTGATCAAAGCTATAAAAAGTAAAAACAATCACGGTTAGTTCAACAAATAATAACAATGACTGACATCACTGTAAGGCAGTCAATTACTACCATCACTTGTGTCAAAAATTTAAGTAAAAGAAAAAATGTTCGTTTGTTTTTTGTATGATTTAATGGGGGGATAGAATGTATCATGGCCATTTTCATTCGCTAAATGACGCTGCAGCATTTTCTTAAATTAGTAGCAAAAATTACTAATATGATGATTAAGAACGAAATAATGTTGAAGTTTGCCAAGAACGGTTTCGATCCAATCAGTATATCTAAAGTTACAAGCTACTGACATGAGTGGTTCCAATTAAGTGAAGTATAGAGAAATACGCACGGTATATGTAGGCTGTGTTGATGAAAAGCCGAACGACTTCTCTCGCTGTAAGCCTTCTGGGGCTGCAGTCGCCATGGCGCTGTTCGGGTCGCTACTTTTCGGTGGCGGTTCGACCTCAGAGGTCAAACTGGGCCCTGAAGCACCGCCGCTTGGAACGACGACGCCCGGCTGGCCCGACGCCCCGAGCTGGACCTCCCGGAACTCTTGCCTCGATGGAAGCTGCTGTGTGCTAGATCTGGCACTACTTGGTTGCGAACTGGGTACAGAACGTCGCTGAGCGCTTGGCGAACTGCCCATTCCTATATGACTGCTGCAGCCAGGCCGCTATGTGCCCGGCTACAAACAGCCTGCATAATACCCGAATTTATATTAATTTCGCTCAAGAAAAGTTAACCGGCTTCCTACGACAACATGCTGGTTGTTGCTAATGACTTGTTTACTTTCGTTGACAAGTGCGAGTGCAGCTACTTCCGGGTAAAGTATGGAAAGCGAGTGCTGTGCAAAATCATGATACCCCGTGCGTTAGCTTTCGTCATTGTCGTCTACTTCAGAAATTATAAAGGAACTCAAGCTAGGAATGCTACCAGAACAAATTGAACTGTTTAAGTGTAACCGTTTTCGTCTAACGCACGCAAACTAAAGTTCGGAACATTAAAATTAAGAAATGGCGTTATACCGATAGCATACTTATGGCGGCATGGCCAAGGACGGATACAGGGTTTTGGACTGGGAGGGGCACTAATAAAGCATGACAGAAAGCGACTATAACCTGCGTATCAAATTGTCAACGTCAAATATTAGAAGTAAACTAAACAACAAAATACGAAACGAGGAGATCAGACACAGTACAGATCTAGAAACTCTTGATGGCTCGGACACGTGCACAGCATGGCTAGCAACAAAACTCCGAAGGCGACACAGTCCTCTTAGTCCTTACACGTTACACAAATATTAATATACTCATCTGTTGGCTACATAATTATGTTGGATACACCTGTCAAAATGTGTCCAAAATGAACCATTTTGAGTCATAAATTACCAAAAAAATTCTCGGGAAGGGTTAATTGACGCAGTAGCGGTAGGCTAACGCCCTTGGGCGTGGCTACTGGCGTACCGCGTATGGGTTCACTTCCACTTCAGTGTTTTCAACGTTTTTTTATTTATTCGTAGAATGTTTCAAGTCAAAATCTGCACTTGAATTTTGAGAAATTAAAACAGATTGCAGGACTACGTTCACGTATAGGCCCTACGCTGTAAATTAGGTTTGCGGGCCATTAACATTAACGGGCCAACTTAAACTTGGCAAGATCCGCCACTGACATGGTGGTATTTTCGACTTAGTTGTGCTGACTAGCGGTGGCAAACTATTGGTCGATATGTAATCAATATAATGATTTACGTCGAGACAAAAGAAAGGTCTTCGTTGGTCGCCAAATTCGATCGCCACAGTGCATTTAATATGCGCCTGTGACCAGCCGCTCTGAGATCGGGTCCTGAGCCTGGTGTTATATGCCTGCAGTAGGATTAATTGATCTGACGCACAGTCGCACACCTATAGAATTCTGCAAGCTGCAGACTTATTCGCGTTCTTTTTCTGCGTCATTTCGCCCGAGTCAGTATATACACCGTGTCCGGAAAAAATTAAACCACTAGTATTTTGGGCATAATTTTGACAAAGTTCAACAATAAATTTTCGTAATTTCTGGCACAATTCATTTCGATATTTAAGGTAACAAAACAATTATACAGTAATACAACTACTTGCATAATACAAAGTAATGATGATGAAAGTTGTCATCAAAATGCTTGCGCTACCGTGGAGTTTCTGGGAAGAGAGACGCCAAAGTTCATTTCACCGCTACTGTGGCCTCCAAATTCGCCAGATTTAAATCCGGTTGACTACGTGTGGAGCATACTTCAAGAGAAGGTGTACAAAACACGCATCACTCATCTCGACGACCTCAAACATCGCATCAGAATTAGAACCGATTAAGCTAAGCTGTATCACGCCATCATATTGCTGCAGCTGTGCGTCAGTGGCGTCGCCGTCTTTCAGCTTGTCAGAGCGAGCGGATGCCATTTCGAGCACTGCTTTCAATTCTGACTTTGTGTTTTTGCGATTACTGCGGCCTATTCACGTTCGTCATAGTTATGCCTGAAACACTATTGGTTCCATTTTTTCCGGACACGGTGTATATTTCATTCGAGTTTTTTTCCAGTAACGATTTACGTCCATACTGCATACAACATAATATTGCTAAAGCTGATATATTTCTTTTTTCATAACTTTTCCAGCACCGTTAAACGCCGTTGTGTCATCTAAAAGAATGTTGGGTTATACGACTTGCTTTACCTTACGAAACTACCACACTACAAAATCAAGCACTGCTACGATAACACGGACTAAACACTCACTAAAAGCGAAAATCGTATGTGGCCTACTAAAGAGAACAAACAACGATTATCAGTCTTTACTGCAATCAACTATATACAGCATAGTAAAGTGACAATAAGTAAGCAAGTAAGTAAGTTTTATTTCATAAACGACAAATGCATTATAAGCAGAGTGCCAAGGAATCCTGCTAAGGGGTTCTGGGGAGCGCTATATAAGCTTTCCGAGCGTCGTCCTGCTCAAAAATCATCCGATGGCACTGGCAATACACGTAAAAGCGGGGGACATATCATATTATTAGTATTAGGACATCAAGTGGAAGCGGTTTACTTATCTCGGCAGTGATGTTGACTTATCGGGCTATTGTACACCAGAAATTCTCAGGAGGATCGGCCTAGCCTCATTCATTGGGCCCTATCCCCCAGTTAGATCGTGTCTGGAGGCAGAGTCGACTCAGTATCACTCCAAAATTGGGGGCCATGTCCTCTCCATCCATAGTGAGACGCATTTTCCGTCGAGAACAACAAACAGTTGTTACTATAGAGATGCTGTTGTCGTTAAGTGTTACAGCGTTTGCTGTGTCGCTGCAGTCAACAGTGGCTGTTTCTCGTATCCACGCTCGCCCTCCTGACCCAGCTGCTGCGCTTGCCTCTCCTGTCTTGGTGTAAGCTCTCTCAGAGCGGTCGTCTGAGTGCTAACGCGCGTCACCAGCTGACGCCGGTTGACGATCAACGCGTAGATGCAGTTGAAGACGAGGACGACACCTATCACCGAGACGACCACGACGTACTGCGTCGGCAGACGACGGGCAAATATCTTGAGCAGGTGGTAGACGCACTGGTCCGACGAGTTCGACCCTATACACAAGATTACGTAGCATATCGGTACGTTTTTATGCGCGTTTTAAGCCGCATCGAATGCACGAAATGCATACTATTGCGCTCGATGATCCCGTACGCTTGTCCGTCTGTCATGCAGGCGGGTTGCAGCGTGCATATATGGCTGAACGATTGAAATCTTGCTTGCGATAGAGAATCTTGGTGACCAAAGAAAATAACATTGTACCAAGTTGTTCAAATCCGATTCAAATTCGCCGAATTAACCGGCGCTAGCTACATATCACAGACACTGCTAGAACGAGTAAGTACATGCTTTTAAATTCACCCATTTCACCGCCTGTAACGCCAACTGTCTATATACAAACAAACTAAAACTGTACAACTTTTCTAACTGTTAAGTCGTCCTGACGTTGGATTTCAGCAGCAGTTATAACTACTTGCTATGCATCTGAAAAGTAACAAGTGGCCAAAGTAATTTGGCAAAGGCCGCATCGAATCACTGGGGAAATCGGGACTCCCGTCTGATACACTGTTTATTGGGTCCCCAAGAATATCCACACCAAGCAGGACCTCGATCCGTTCAGCCTTGTTTGCACAGTAAAGCCGCGTGACAGAGAGATTGACAGACGTCCGGGATCATCGATCGCAATAGTCTGCAACTCACGCATTTAAAGCGGTCTTAACTAGAGCTGCCGTCGCTTAATCGACTAGTCGAGACTAGTCGACTAATAAAATAGTCGACTAATTAAAAATAGTCGACGACTAGTCGACTAGTCGAAGTTGAAAAAAGTCATTACTTTTCTACCAATATAGTCCTAATTTTTCTGCACTATTTTGTCATTTATTCCTTCGATTAATAAGGCAAACGTAAAAAAACAATAAGGTGTTGTATAAATTATAAAAATCCATAGAATAGGCCTATGAGTATGAGTATTTACTTACTTCCTTTAGCGGCAAAGTCTGACCTTACCGCAAGCCTGTCACCAGACCACGTGGACGCTCTTGTGTTCCTCAACACAAACGCTGACCTCTCAAATTACATTTACATGGTATTGTAACATGGTATAGAAATCGCTGCACATGAATGGCAGGTGGTTACGTGGTAATTGTAACAGTAACTATAATAAGCAGCAGTATATGACGGTTATTTCACTGTTAAAGTTTAATAAAATTAACTTTTAAATTTGACTATTTCATTGTTATTTTAGCAGAATTCGCTAAAATAAAAAAACGTGAAAATTACTTGTATAAGGAGCAAGACAGTGCAAGACACGTGTTGCTGTTGTTGTGTATTGTGGCAACCAACTTTAGCTAACATTCTGCTTTCATTACATCGCCGACTAGTCGACTGAATAGTCGACGACTAGTCGACTTGAAATAGTCGATAGCGACAGCACTAGTCATGGCGGCGAAGAGCAGCAGCTTACAACTGACGAACCGTACCGCCACGTCGCGTGTAGTGGTTTCGGTGGCAACGTGTACACGAGCGTGCGGCCAGCTGGTCCTGATAGGTGTTTATCGGACAACGTGTACAGTTGCCGGCGTACGGGTCGAAGAACGTGCCGGGTAGGCAAGGTACACAGACGGCCCGCCGTAGCACCGTGTAGCCTTCGCCGTCGTTGTTGCAATGAAGCGAAAAGTTGCGGGTTAGTTGTGATGGTTTAAACATGAACTCGGGAAACTTCATTTCACCGTACAACATTCGCTGTTCGCCGTAGATCTTGTCTTCCAACTCGTCCTCCTTCCATCTGCATCGCAGACAAGACAGACAAGGCAGACATCAAGTGGAAGCGGTCAATAGGTTTACATATCTCGGCAGTGATGTTGACTCATCGGGTTACTGTACACCAGAAATTCTCAGGAGGATCGGCTTAGCCTCATCAATTATGTTCCAGTTGGATCGTGTCTGGAGGCAGAGTCGGATGAGTAACACTACTAAGTTTCGCACTGACAATTCGTGTGTCCTGTCATCACTACTATTATCTTCTGAAAACATGGATATTATTGAAAGCTGAGAGAGAGAGAGAGAGAGAGAGATCTGGACCTATAATTATCGTTCATAAAATTATGGCGTATTTATCAGGGATGTTAACGAGGCCAGCTGGGCATGAGGCCGAGGCCGAGGCCAGAAAGAGTGAGGCCGAGGATGAGGCCAAGGCCCAAAAAATTTTTCGAGGCCGAGGCCACAATGTATGAGGCCGAGGCCAGGCCAGACACGTTAGAGAACAACTCAGTGTGTATGAGCATGAAGACTAAGATACTGTTTTAATTTCTTAAGTCCAAAGTCCTAGCAATCGTTGCACTTGAGAAACACGAGTTCTTCCAGTAAATCACGAGGCCAATTTCTATGAGGCCGAGGCCGAGGCCAGATGCCACGAGGCCAGATGCCACGAGGCCGAGATCGAGGCCGAGGCCAGAAAGAGTGAGGCCGAGGCGGAATGATTTGGCCTCAAGGCCACATGGGCCTCGAGGCCTTAACATCCCTGGTATTTATAGTTGTTTGTTACACGAAACAAGCTTTAAAACTTTGCAACCTTTTTATCTATCATGGATGGTCCCTGGGTCGGGTCGGGGTGGGTCCAGGAAGCCGGGGATATTAGGCTTAGCGGGTCGGGTCGGGTCACGGTTTTCGTGGGTCAGGTCCCGCTCGTAATAGCATTTGATAAAATTCACTGCTGCAGTGAATGTGATTAACATCTGTCATGACAGGTTAGGTTTTTTGAGCAGTATGTAGCCCGGTTGGTCGGACCGGCGTGCTACTCTGCGGTATCATCGATCGCTGTGTGTAGCAGCTCGTGCATTCGATGTAATATAACCTGTCAATGATCGGCCGTGACTGGTTGAGAATGGCGTCGACGGCAGCCTTCAACTGACACCGGACATCGCAGTTGTCCGTCGTGCCACGCAGCAGCAGTTTGTACTGCGCGAGCCGCCGAGCAGCGCTGTTGAGCCTCGCCGATATGACCAGTCTGTAGTGGTGGTAGGCGCCGTCGAAGCCTCGCAGACTGACGGCCGACGAACAGCTGTAGTTCGATACTGACAGTTCTATACTTTCGTCAGCTGCTCGCTCGGCGTTCTCTAGTTCTGCTTTGTCGCTGTACCAGTCGGCCTGGAATACCGAAACGTGCATATGATAATGACTTGCGGCATGGGCGAATGCGTGAGTAGGTCAAGTTGATTGTAAGACTTTCCAGGACAGGCCCGTAGCCAGAAATTTACCGCAGGGGGTGTACCAAAGTGAAGTTGTTTCACTGCGCAACGTAATATCATTAGCGCTAAACACATTCACTTAAATAACTGCAGACGGAATGGTACTTTAATAAACGGTGAGGTTTTTCAGCCATCGCGAGGTATGTTCATGGTTGCTTTTCTGAGGATTTACCATAACCCCAGCCCTTGGCTATACACGGGCCTGTTCCATGCAATCCTGCAGTTGCACTGCATCAGTGGTACTGACCCACTGACATGCTGATAGCCGAACTTACAACAACGAGGAAAATACAGCATTTGGAGAATGATGTTTCAGATCTGTTCAGTCCGTAGTCTGTACAGTACGAAGCGAGAAGCAAGTTCCAGCTTCCGTGACAAAATCCACGCGCGCGATCTTACTATGGGCTACGCCCGTAGGCCTGCGGCCTACCGGGCTGCGCCCGGTATATCCGCCGGTTCGGAGCGCCCCAAAACATCCGCCATCCTAAATGGCAGTACGCGGCAACACGACATGTGTTATTCACGACAACCGTTCGTATTGACTGAATTTACGTCAGCAAGCATCAACAACTACTGCCTCGATTCCAGACGGCAAGACTGACTCCAGTGACTGAACTCATCAACATAGCCACGTGTCATCAACACGCGCACGTGCTCATGCGTGATAATGCGCAGTGAAGCGTGACTTACTCACACACGATAATATCACTTACTTAACTCGTGACGGATTTCGTTTTTGTGTTACGACCTTGACCTCTAACCTTATGACCTTCAACGTTGGTAGTGAATCGGCTGTCACGTGACCAAACCTCGTACCAAATTTTAGACAAAAAAAACGAAAAATCCGCGGCGGAATTTAACGGAAGCATTCTTAATGTGGGGCTTAGCGCGGACCCACGTGGGGAGTTTACAGCCCTCTCTTAGACCCCCTGGGCGAATTTAAACTTATCATGCTTTCGGCGCTCGCTCCTCCGCACCTCGACTCGTGCTTTAGGCACTCGTTGCCAGCCCCCTAAGACTTTGGGCCGTAACCGCCCCAGCAGCCATCCCAAAATTTACGTTGCGCCCCTTTGACCTAGTTTTGTATTGCTTATTTTCTACATCTCACAAACTATGTACGTGCTAAATTTTAAGCCTATAGCTTTAGCCGTTTGAGAGTTGTTCACAGCGATCCGCTAATTTAAAATACAGCCACGTGACCAAGTTTTGCCCACTGTGACCTAGTTTTGTGCCGTGGGTAGTACTCTATGTAAGCAATGTGCCTACTAAATTTGAAGTCTGTAGCTGTAGCCATTCCGGAAACATGGACGAAATTTCAAAATTTAGAAGTAGGTTATGTGACCCACATTATATACCCTTTTGACCTACTTTTTGTATTCCTTATTTCTACTTTCAAAATTTAGAAGTAGGTTATGTGACCCACATTATATACCCTTTTGGCCTACTTTTGTATTCCTTATTTCTACTCCTTACAGTCTAGTCTACATGCTAAATTTAGAGCCTACAGCTTTAGCCGTTTCAGAGTTATTCACAGCGATAAGTAAATTTCAAATGTAGCCACGTGACCTAGTTTTTGTCCCCAGTGACCTAGTTTTGCACTTATAGATATTAATCTACGTAGGCAATGTGCCTACTAAATTTGAAGTCTGTAGCTGTAGCCATTCCGGAAGCATAGACGAAATTCCAAAATTTAAAAGTAGGTCAGTGTGACGTAGATTATTATCCTTTCACCTACTTTAGGGCTGCTTATCTTCTACTCCTTACCAACTTCCTACACGCTAAATTTGAACCCTATAGCTTTAGCCGTTCGAGAGATATTCACAGGGGTCCGTAAATTTGAATCTAGATTACCTAAACCGGGTCACGTTTCCTTTGACGTAGTTTTTGCATGCCGTCAAAATTATTTCTCGTAGTCGATGCACACGACAAGTTTGAAATCTCTAGCTTTAGCCGTTCCAGAGATATCGGGGTCCGTATATTAAAAATGTGGGCGTCGTCCGTGGATTCGACCCTTAGTGGGTTTTCACGATCAGCTTTCCTGAAGCTACAGAGTACCATCTTGTGAAATTTGAACGCAATCTGTCAACGTGCGGCTGAGTTAGAGCGATGTAACCGTTTTTCCAATTGTCGCACTTTAGGGGCCCCAATTGGGCAAATGGATCTTAGAATTAGAGGCCCTGGATGCATGGTTCTGCGGCAGATGAAAGCCCAAACATCGATGCTATACGGTGTTGTTTTAGATATTTGAATTTTTGCCCCATTTTTAAATCAGAGCGCTCGTAGTGCGATTGGGGTCGAAAATCGGTGCAAATTTTCGAACTTTTTGACCCCTATGAAAGCTAAAGGAGGGCTGGTGGAGTGGTCTGTAAGAATTATTCGTGCCACGCCTCGGTTCTATACACGGTAACTTCTTACCGGGCGGCGATCGGCGGTTTCGACACACTAAGTGCGGTTGTATAAAAAAAAGATGAACCGTCGGTAAAATATATAGCCTCTGGCAACTTTGTTGCCGGCGGCTAAAAAGAAGAAAAATAAGATTCACGGGTGAAACATATTTTACATTTTAGCTGCCGGCGGCTAAAATATACCGCACGGTACATGTAAATAATCGCAAAATTTGCCTTCTGTGACATGCGCATGTCTTCGCACATGGGCACTCGGTAGACGAAAGTATAGTCGACTGACACTATAGGCATGAATACTACTACAACGTAGTGCACTTGTCGTCGCTGTTGTTGTCGTTGTGCCGTTGGTGGAATACACACATATCTGCCCGTATCGCTGGACTGTGCCGACATTATTTTCAGAGTCCCATCGTCCAGCGCAACCAATCGCGCTCCGTCAACCTAACACACCGCGGCTCAACATCATTTCACGCCAAATTCATGCACAAAACTTTGCTGGTCTTTTTCCCTGAGACACGGTTATAGGGCCTTCAACTCTGGGCTGGTACCGGCAATTTAGAAAAGTTGTAGTAGAAAAGTTGGGGCTTTCAGTTTTAAGCGCATCGAGTGCACGGGATGCGGACTGCAATCGATGAAAATGCGTCTGTCAATATGTCTGTCACGCGAATAATAGCTGTTTCGCTGTGCAAACATGGTTAAACGGATCCAGGTCCTGCTTAGAATTGAGACCTTTGGGTACCCAGGGAACACTGGATAGACAGGAGTCCCATTTTTTGCCTACAGATTCGAGGCGGCCTTCGCCAAATTGCTTTGGCCAATTCTGTCAACTGAGAAAAGTGCGCAAAACCTGTATACAAGATAGCTCCCCCTCCTTCGAAAGCCGAAACTCAAAGCACGTCAGTGGTTAGAGTTGGAGTCTATTTTACCGGGCTTACCGTTTTATTATCACTGTCGTACCAAACATACGACTTATTGCCGGTGACAGTCGGCCTGTGCTTCGAGCTATGATTGTTGCCACTGAGGAGACACGGAATATGGACGTCAAATCCACGATAAACGACAACTGCGCCGTGCAAAGAAGACGTCCAACTTTTGACATCTGAAATGACGCCCTTCGATAGCAGACGATCGCCGCTTGGTTTATCGCAGAGTCCGCGTTTTTCTACCGAAATCAACGCCCATATTAACTGTACAGTTATCACAGATAAAATTCCGTTCATTTTGCTACAAACTACCTAAAAAGCTACTCAAGTAATCGTACAGTCAAGTAAGTGAGCAACTGTACAAATACCATGACGTCATACACATTACATGAGAATGACGTCACCGGTTTACAGCATTCCGTTGCCGTTGCTAAATTCCGTTCTCCCGTAAGCACTTAGCACACGTAATTAAATTCCGTTCCGTAATAGCCGTAACGTCAGAAAATCTGCCGTTTTAGTTTTATATTATTATATTCTGCGATGTACAGTGATGGTTGCTTTGCTACAATTATACTGGTAGGCCCTACTGTATTTCAGAGACATTTTGATAGTGCACAGTACGAAAGCCATTGTGAAGATAGCTTGCACAAATTAGCCTACGCCATGATGCAGTTCCGATGGTCCTTGATCTTGATTTATCGCATTCGGAAAAGAAAGTAAAATGTCAACTTTTCAGTAAGCAAGGTATACGCAAAGCTAATGTTCTATGTATCCCTAATCCTAACCCTGACTCTGAGCCTAACCCTAACCGCTCAGCTCAGTAGTGCTTAAGCAGTCAGCGAGTGAGTGAAGCTGGTTCTCGATTGTCCTTTAGTTCGTTCAATTCGCAGATAAATGCGTGGGTGTGCAGGTAAAACTGTGAGATTCTTGGACAACGCGTGCCATACCTCAGTGATTCTGAGGTGAGATTCTCACGAAGAAGCGCTAGGAATATAATTATCCAGACGCGTTCACCCATTAAACGCGATTGCATCGCGTCACTAGATATAACCCAATCTGTCGTCTGTGATTTTATACAGCAGAAGGTTAATGGCAGCAGGTGTGAGATGGCGCCCTCTGGCGAACGCCGCGGCATAACGCTAGACTGACGGAGCATAAAATGCTATAGAACATCACGACACATTTCTGTTCTGTACGCAATCCGTAACGATTATTAGGCCGCATCGAATTCCGGGTGTCTGTCAGTCTGTTTGTCATGCGGCTTCACGCAAACATGACTAAAACGAGTCGAGGTGTTGCTTGGGGCAGACACTCGTGGGGTCTCAAGTAACATTGCAACTACACCATGTAGAGTTGTAGATTAGCTATTTGTTTAACATTATGACTAAATTTAAAATTGCTAATTGACTAATGCTGACTGCGTTACATCAATGATGAATTCAGCGGCGTGCACAAATAATTATAACCCATTAGGAAACCTAAACTCCGGGCGCACACGCGGAGAGCGGAGCTCATTGGAAGCGGCTGTTCCAACATCCTCCCGCCACCATTTTTAACTATCACTTCGCTCAAACCACACTTTTATTTCAGACTTTTAACACTAAAAAAGAATTTGACTAGTATTATAATTTTTAATTCTTTTTTTAGTGTTAAAAGTCTGAAATAAAAGTGTGGTTTGAGCGAAGTGATAGTTAAAAATGGCGGCGGGAGGATGTTGGAACGGCCGGCCAGACTGTATAGCTTGACCAATCACATCGCTATAGCGTTTCCGCCATTGACTCCTTTTAGACACACACACCGGTGTGTTTCGCCGACATTCCGTAGCATCTAACTCTGTCAATCCTGGCTCATTTTCAAAATGGAGACCAGCAAAAGACGTCAAAACCGACGACGAAGGCGTGTCCAAATTTCAGCTTCAGAGGTCTTCGGAAAAAAATTTCGTTACGCTTTTTCGTGACTACTTCTGTCACGCTTATAAATTGCACACTAGTCAGCGGCAACCCAGTACGCGCACGGGCGAGTTTACTATGGCCGCAGCCGGCCGGGCCTCTGGCCCGACCCGGGCTGCGCCCGGAATAAAAGGAAAACGATTTGGACAAAGCTGGAATTTTGTCAAAAATGATTTTCGTCAAAAAATATAACCACGATTATGAGCAGAGTGAGTAGTAGTGGAAATGAGTTGAGTTAGGCTAATTGACAGTAGTGCTAGTTGTATTTTGAGCATGATTAGACTATTTAAGAGATCGGCGGCAGTGTGAGGCTAAGATAAACTGCAAGAGCGTTCTTAAGGTGAGTAACTGCTTGATTTAGATCAGATAGATAAAGAACAGTAATGTAATAGTGGCTGCATCGACGTGGCACCATCTGACGAACGAATAGGCCTAAGTACCGCCGCCCGCGTGACAGACAGACAGACATACAGACAGACGCCAACGCTACGAGATCATGAGTCGCATCTCATGCATTCAATGTAGCCTACACGTAGAGCAAGAACTGCCTATTCCAGAGCATATTGATTGCTGTTTACACGTTGCATATGCCCACGTTGTCTTGTGCTTCTAAATATAGAGTGTTAACAAATGCGCGGTGCGATCTGATCTGTCGACGAAGCCGCACAACAGTTCGTCATGGCGTCAGCTGAGCTCTCTTGTGACAGTCAGTCACTTCGAGGACTGGGAATATAGCGCTACGCAAACCGCAGAACCTACTTCCGATCAGCTTTATGGCTCCAGCTCAGCGACGTAACCGGACCCCTTCATTCAAGAGGAGGCAATCCTTTTCTCTCCCCTCCCCTCCCCTTTACCCATTTTCTTTCTTTTTCTCTCCCTTCCATCCTCGTCCCCTTTCTTCCCACCCCCTTTTCTCTTCTCCCCTTAGCAGTAGGCCCCCTTAAATCCAGCTAGGGGTCTGGGGAAGCGCTGTAAGCTTTCTCAGCGGGGTCTGGGGCGGAGCCCCAGCCTAAATCCAATTTTGTGCATTTTAGCATTAAAATATGACATCTGGTGGCAGCAATTTTTATGATTTGCTTGAGAATCAAGTTACCAAAGTTCATGCAGTTTAAACAGTATTGAGGCAGATCGCGCGCTCTTCTGTTCAAAGCAAGATTTAGATAGATATTGTATCAGAATATTCGATTTCCGGCGAAGTAACTCGAAGTATAAACAATCAGAACATGCGTCGCCAATGTTAGAAATGCGATGATACGTTTAGTTTGTAGGAAGTTCTGTAATTTTTAGATCAACATAGAAAAATTCAAAAATGAAGAGGGGGCAGAATCTTCTTGCCTCAATGTAGTTACGCCTATGCTCCAGCTATAGCCACTGCCGTCATAAGCATGTTGCGGTTAAACAACTAAACTACTAGTGAATGCGGTAGGTCTACAGTATATAAACCACCAACGTCTGGTTAACTTGTTTTTATTTCTGCATATATTATAGCAATATTTCGTGACATTCGTCGTAGGCTTATTCACTATAAACCTACCAATGCAGCGTTTTATGACTCTACCGCTGACAGAGGCACAGGAATCATTATGTCGTCGGGTGTGCTCGGTCCGTGACTGTCTGTCTGCCGGGTAGTACCGAAACTGCAGCGATGTCAGCGAAAAAGTCGTACTGCGTTTCTGACTACAGTGTGATGTTGGCAAGTGCGTTTTGGCGGAGGCATGCACATCGATTAAATCATCAT
>Ga0126335_1000353_pt1 | contig 21692 bp, 17 predicted proteins | sample OlaspJWI45metaG_FD_108409 | JGI IMG/M metagenome (GOLD analysis project Ga0126335, IMG submission 108409) | Marine gutless worms symbiont microbial communities from Oahu, Hawaii - Olavius sp. 1 OAHU.JWI-45 metaG | ecosystem: Host-associated > Annelida > Digestive system > Unclassified | place... | reverse complement strand
CATATCAGCTCTTACGGTCTTAACCGTCATTACGCGCTAGGCGCTAGAGCCGCCAGGCATCCTGGTTAATCACGGAAAAGTTAGAACAGGTATGTGGTAGGCTATATTGTCAATGCTGAACAGAAGGCGTCGAAACAGCGTTCATGCAGCGTTCCAAGCCATCGGACCAGCAACAGTAACGACAAGCTAAACGACTTTACGACGTGCTTGGACTTCTGGAAATCCACAAAGTACTGAGGAATGGGGAACAAGTTAGTAAGCACATTTTAAGGTACTTGCTAAAAGCAAAGGTGAAGGTAGATGACACTTGATATAGCCCTTGGCGTCTTTATGGGCCAACCCCATCACAGAGGCGATCAGGTACGGCACGCGTTTTCAAGGGATCACATAGTTTTACCTGCCACCCACGCGTTTATCCACGAATAGAATGAACCATATCTGCCCTTTGCCTTCCCAGCCGAAGCTGGTCCTCATTTATCGACCTGAAGGGATGGAAGGCTGAGTTGGCCTAGGCACACCAATGACACCATGGTGAGTAAGCAGTCTGCCCTGGACCGCTACGTAACGGAACTCAGTTATTATTAGCTGTTCAAACCGTCACGCATCACTGGCAACTGGAAATGCAGCAGGCTGTGAGTATCAAACTCACGATCTCTCAGACCGAAAGCCAACATGCTAATCACTGAGTCACAGAGCAATCACATATAGGCACCACATCCAGTCCTCGGCAAACAGATGCGTCTTCAGCAAGCAACAGGCGCAAATCAGAGTTCGGAGTCACATTAAACGGAGAGGTCCGGCAACAGTAAAACGTTGACGTAGCACATTTAACTGTGTAGGTGTGTTTAAAAAAAAACCTTGCAGATTGCAATCAGTAGCAACAGGCTATGTCAGAAAATAGTAAGTTGGCAGTCATCTGCCAGACAGCCGACCAGTCCAGCATCTTGCAAACCAGAACGGCCAGATTTTATTCTCAGCCTTGCCCGTGCTTACTACCAAAGTGCTCCTTGTTGAAATAAATCAACTCCAATCGTTATCGCTCACTTCTGTATAATAATACATCACACTTCATATGTAAAATCTACTTAATTTAACCGCATCAGTCTACGTGTTTCAACAACTTATGAAACATATGATATACAGCACTCCTGTCTAGTCCAAACACGATTTTCCAACACTTAACTACTTAGTGTCGCGAGTCGCGACCATCAGCCAATTCTACTCGGTATCAGCAGAAGGGGCCAACTAAGTGGGCAGAATGGCTAGTGTACACATAATGCCTACCACCAGATAACATGGCTCATATTAACCACATCATCACATGGTTCTAACCATATAGGCCTAGTGTGCATGAAATATGACTGCGGAAATGACGCTAAACACTGTATTAATAACGCCAGATTCATCTTCATCGCGAGTCAGACACGTCATTATTTCACCATTTCATTATGTACAGCACAAATCACATACATGAAATTCTTATCCACATCAACAGCTGCTCCAATTCTGGCCACCCACAGTGTTCCTAGCAATTTACTGTGCAATGTGCAGAATATACATGCATTTCTGTCCTTCACTTCTAGCCCACTCATATTACCGCCAATTCCAACTGTACAATGGTCAACAAGTGCTTAAGAAAATGTCAATCACAACTCTACTGCCAAAAGCACTATAGGCCTACACAAGCACTCTGCAACAAGTAAGTTACACTTACCCTAGCAACACTACCATTCATCAGAATAATTTCAACCTGAAAATATCCCCCACATTTCCACAAGCATTAAAGCTGATGTTTTCCATACATGCCATGATAATAGCTATAATGGCCCAACCACATCTGGAAATGTTAGATAGAGACATAGCTCACACATATAAAATAGTTCGAGCATCTGGTTTTAAAATAGTTCCTATCTGGAATTCTGTCGGATTTTTCTTAAGTTGCGATGTTCAAACAATGAACAGTGTATAAAATACAAGATTCCTAACGCACAGTTCTGACAAGCAACCACAGACATGATGTTTCACATGTTCACTCGTCATCAAACTCCAAAGCAAAAAACTTGTTTCGATTTGGTCTGGATGACTGATTCTTCCAGTACGAGCTACTGCTAAATCTCTGACTGAATGCTGAGTTAGGTCTTCTGGCCTGAGGTGACATTTGGTGCTGCCAGCTGCTGCCATAAGACTTCTTCGATGTCGGCACTCTCTGTCTGTCATCAAAACGTCGTTCAGCAGAAAAGTGAACTTCCTCAAGTGCTGGCAGCTCAGTAATTCGTCTGAAGACAGACTCATTATCAAAATCATCATCAAGTTCACATGGAACATCAAACACACAACCCTACAAAGCACATCAACCACCACTCATATGACTAACTACAGGCAATACAACTTTTAGACTTATGACAGAGTCAGCTCTCCACCCCAGAAGATACAAAATTAGAATACAATAAAGAGGCAAAGCACAATCAACCATCATCATCGTAGTAAAATGTGTAGTACATCTATTACTAACTGCTAACTAACATTTGCTGCACGATACAGCTCCACAGTATTCCAGAACAATCTAAAAATGGTCGTTATCTGCATAATTTATGCAAAATTCCAAAGATGACTCCATAATTCTTTAGTCTTAGCCCAGATTATGAGCAACACATTTGGACAAAATCTAATGAAAGTGACAGATTCAGTAGCAGTTTAAAGTAAAAGTTCTAACCAATCAGCGCTGCTGAACTTCAGTCACAGCGGAGTTAATTAAAGTGTAGACAAAAACTATCTGGCGTACGCAATGTAGCTTGTCCAGTCACCATCACCAACAAACAGCATATAATGAGAATTTTCAAGAACTTCCAAGGTGTACTGCCGAATCTTCTGTTAACTTCCTTGACAAACACCCTTCCCTCACCTTTACTTAATTTACTAACATTATCCTAACTCTCTTTGAATTCCACGATTTTCTTTAAATTTTTAAAACAAAAGCCTACCTCAAATGACAACTATTGCACATTGTGCAAGAAGATAGCCTACCAGGTGGTCAGCACACAAGCGAAGGCCAGATATATGCTTCTTTACTTCAGCAGAAACGTGTTCTTCAAGTGCATTCCAGGCATGGTAGTTCTTGTGCAATCTCTCGTTTGAACTAAAAAAGTATGTCGTGAAGCCCTAAAAACCCAAAAACTTCAGCATCAAAGTTCCAAGTTAGCAACACAGCAGCAAGACTGAAGAACAGTCTTCACATGTATAATACAAAACACTGTACAACACTGACTGCCGATAGTGCATACTCTGTCAGCAAACATGGCAAATCCCATATGTAATCAACTTTATGACAATGACAAGACTGGCGTGGTGGCTCACTCATTAAGACACTGGATTCATGATCATGAGGTCGCAGGTTCGAGTGCTGCTGCATAGCAACCTTGGGCAAGTTACTTACATCCATGTGCCTCTGTCATCAAGCAGTATAGTTTGGTACCGAACTAACGGCTGGGGAGTAAATAGAAATGTGATGCACTAGCCCCGTATCCATGGTCTTGTAGTGTAAGCTGGTGTCTGGCTGAGAGATACAGAAATGAAGATCAGTGCCACCCCGTGGGCCATGTGGCTTGGGACAGACTTTACTTTTTACTTATGACATTCCATCACTATTTGTGCAACTGTGCACAGGAACCAACTGGGGTTAAACTTGGTAAGGCGGGGGACCTGATATAACAACTCATCAGACTGCTGTCACAGACTCTTTGCGACATTTTTGTATCTTTTCTTGGTTACATTCAGTTTAAGTCCAATCAGGGTTGCTGTCTGAAAAGTTACGAACAGCAAATACGAACAATCGGAAGTTGGATATTTTCATACACTGAGCTTGTCGTAATCACAAACCAAGTATGCTGCATACAAGTACTTAAACAGCACAAATCCACAACACTGAGGGAAGATCCTTACCGGTGTAGCTGTCAGCAGGGACTTCGGCTTATCATTTCCAGATATGACTGCAATGGCTGCTGCAAGTGCTTCAATAGCACCATGACTAGCAGCGACATCTTCAGCCATCTTCATGAACCTGTCAGCAGCCGCACTTGGCACAGCATCCAGAGACCTGCCAGCAGCAACCAGCCAGTCACGACAATAATCACTGTAAAAAGACAAAAATAATCATTAAGCTGTATCATTTGCCTTAGCCATATGGAGCTCTGATTAATATTCATTATATAAATGCACACAGCAAAACAGATTAAGCATAACTAAATCCAAGAAGTATTATGAAAAGATTACTTTATGGCATCTTCAGCCGCTGAAATGGCCAAACGTTCAGCATTTGGTGGTGCAATCTTTTTGAACCTGATACCCTACATACAACATTCACGTGATGTATGTGAGAATTATACCATCACAAAGTAAAGATGTGAGGGTAAATGACTTCATACCAGCATTTCTTCAACACATCTCATCATTTCATGCTTCAAGTAAGAAATGTGTTATGAACAGTACACAACAACATAAATATTCAATAACCCGTCACCGCTAGTTCTTGTACAAATACATTACACTAAAGACCACAGTGAACTGCTTGTTTTGTTTCACAGTTTTAGAGTCGATCATAAGTGCTGTCAGCAGCAACCAGATGTTTTGATGTCTTGATACTAAAGTACAATATCAAGACGTCCGAGCTTGAAACTTCTGCGAGTGACAGAAATAGATAAAAGGCTGTTTGTGAAGAGGGCTTGAGCAGCTTCATGAATGACTAGATCAGAGCCTCTGAGAAGTGTCATGCTAATTGACATGTGGCTGCAGCAAAGCCATAAACTAAAGACAGTCCACTGCAGCAGATAATGTGCAACGAAGTTTGAACTACGAAATTATCTTTCGATCCACTCGTCCCAGCAGTGGGATAATGTTGTTGAAATCAATGGATGTCAGCAGCAGCAGCACGTCTTGCTCGACGTTGTCTGTTTCCCTGTTTGTACTCGATGGACGATTTTAAGCAAATATACAATTGACTGATTGAAATGTGAATAAATTATTTAAAATTTTGTTACATGGTGATGCCAAACTGGAAGTCACACCCACGACCTCTCAGTGACAGATCTATGTCCTTACAAGAACGCACATTAGTACAACTTACCGCAACTCTTTCAACATTGCTGATACTGGCAGTCTCAGATGGTTGACAGATAACAACAGAGATGCCAGGACGACCAGCTCGGCCAGTACGACCTGAACGGTGAATATAGGAATCCACATCCTGCACAGAGTATACACTGAATACATTAGCTCAAGTATGCAATACTACCAGAAAGTGTCACATGGGCTATATGTCGGTTTCCGCAGAATGCATTAGCGACCTACTGTTTCTTGGTCTCAATATATGAGGGCGGTGGCCAGTTCTCTTCCTCAACACCCTACCTTCCACTTCCACCAAGTAGAAACCCAGTCCACTCATCACAAGTGAGTGAGCTGGGAGCATCTGAGGCAGAACTGTCCACAAATAAAACTCCACCCTGGCCCAGGATAGAACCTGGGTCCTCCTGCACACCGCTAACCACTACACACTGGCATACTATGTAATGCAATTGTACTTATCAACAATTCAACACTAATCAGCTTTCAAAACACAAGAATGTTATTTGTAAAAACAATAACAAAAGGCCAAAGTGATTTAGCAAATGCTGCGCTGAATGACCCCACACACACTGCATGTGCAGCTGAATGCTGCGTGACAGACAGACTGACAGACAGACACCGCAATCATCAGTAACATTAGTCTGCATCTTCCCAGGTGTACTACCCTCACCTTTACTTAATCAAATAATCAAATTTTGATAAATAATCATAAACATTACATTAGTTTTCAGAAACTCTTGCCTTTGGTGGTGAACACTGGATGACAAGGTCCACCTCTGGAATGTCCAGACCACGTGATGCAACATCTGTTGCTATCAGCACTTGATAACGACCTTCACGGAAACCCTGAGAATAACACAACATTGAAAATACATTTCAAGATACACTATACCTTTAGTGCTGGGGTAAACAGATGAACTATCCAGCCTAAGCCTTATCAGTTTGACAAGCTAAGCCACTGCAAAGATAGTCTCCATAAGTATTCTGGGGATATCTGATATACAACATAGCAAACAAATGCTGCATCATGTACTGGGTAAACAAAATAGCAGAAGGAGAGACTTACGTACAACAGTTAAACATGAGTGTCATGCTGGAGAAAATGCATAACCATTACTCATATAATCGTTCATATTGTAGATACAAATCACTTTGCTGTATTTTCAAATAACACCAATGTGGTCAGTCAATAGTCTGCAATGTAGAGCACTATCTGGGACATCTCACTACAGACCTTCAACACCATTTCTCGTTTATCCTGTGGAATATCACCATGCAGCACATGAGCATCAGCCGTCATGGCCTGTGACGTCGCCAGCATGTCAGCTTCTCTCTTTGTTTCACAGAAAACAATGGCACGACCATGTGATCCGCTGTAGACTTGTAACGTATTGACAATGACCGACGTCCGATCCCGCAGTGGACAGCCGATTGCCAGGTGCTGCAAAACAACACTCGAGTATGGTTTCCATTCAACACCTGACTGATATATCAAAAGTTGCAGAGACGATTCAGATGTTAAGGATCTTGAGCAAACCAACAGCAATTCTAACAATATGTATCCAAATCACACTCTGTCACTGACAGCATTAAAAGGGCACCTGGCCAAAACTGCTCCAATGCTCCTCAACCCACCTTACAAACAGCTGCGCTTTGACTGGATCGATCAATGATCAGCCCAGTCCACCAACTGAGATGACTTCAGAATGCTTTTCAAATGTTCCTACTTACTTAGATCTAAGTTATAAGGGCCAATAAACACACAGCCATATGTACAGCACAAATGCACAGCTGAATGAACATCGCACCTCAACACTGGTAGCCGTGCGGACTGTTCCTTCACCAACGAGATCCAGCTTCACAATATCACGACTCAAGTACTTGCGCGCAGTCTTTTGAACCCACTGAGGTACGGTTGCTGAGAACAACAGTGTCTGTGGCTTGCTGTCTTGCTCATCTGCCACAAACGATAAATACTCTAATTAATTCCACAACAGAGACAACTTTCAGTTACACACTCATAAATTACAGCCAGACAGCACTCAACATGTAAAACAAACTGTCAAATACAAATGCAAAAATATGTTATGATAAATAACATTTTTAAAAAGTTAAAAAGAAATCAACATATTCTTCAAGATCTCGCTATTTCTGAAGTCATATACATAAACTGTGGGTCAAAGTCTGTAAATTGCAAGACAGGGACATGGAACCTGTGAAGTTAACTGCATAAATAACTGTCAGCTTCTAGACCAAGACACACTCCTGTAAGTCTGTAACCAACTCTATCACTCATCCAGGTATCTACCACTGTAATTTTAACCAGGTTTTGATCTACCTTGCCACATGTGGTCTTTGCCAACTCATTTGCCGATGGCCTGACATGTCTCGTAAGCCTAGAGAGATGCAGCCATATCAAATCAGCTGTCTGTCAATGTGGCAGCCAACAGACTGACTGACAGTTGGTTTCACCTCAAATGACCCCACATAGCAACGTACATTAACTGTTAATTTAAAGCTGGTCTGCAATTACTGCACACTGCACAAGGCAGATTACAGTGACTGAAACACTACCGGGGCATAGACAAAAGAATATTTAATTATCCAGATGAATGACTGGCCACTTTCTGCATAGAGATCAGCGACATCAAAAAACACCCAGCCCCAAGATGGCGCTGCCACCAGCATCCGGCAAGCCATCACTCTGGAACTCTCACGGACCAATCACAGATCGTTTGACAACAATTATTAATTTTCAATATTACTGCATCTGAACAGAAAATGTTATCTGCTCTTTGCAGAGAATCGTAATTCAGTACGGAAAACCTATGTCCAAAATACCACATTAAGTGTTGTTGTGGAGTATGTGAATCTATGCTGGCGGTCATCTTGGGGCCGACTTTTTTGCATCAGATCTGTTGGCCAGTAAGGCCCCTCTGTACCAAGGTATGAAAAAATGAATTAACAGACAGATTTGACAAGGAGCAACAAACTATGTGCACTGTAAGGAAATGTTACAGTTATTATGGTTTAACATCGCTTAAATGATCATATTGGCCTACCACGTTTGTATCTGTGTCGCAAGATCTCATCAACGGAATCGGCAAATCCCATGTCAAGCATGCGATCAACTTCATCCAGCACAACATGTCTCAGCTGACTAAGATCCAGGGTCCTTCGCTCCAGGAAGTCCATGATCCGACCCGGCGTTCCAACAACCACGTCCACTCCAGATCTGATCTTTGCTTCTGTGCATGCAATGACACAGTGAACAGACAAGGCCGCAGAAGACACTGCCTTAAATACAAGATGGTCATGAACAACTGCATTGAACTTTAGGCACTATCAGCAAACTACTTCAGTACCAATGGGAAGTAAATATTCTGACGGTTTTGATGAAGCTTATATTCGACTGACTTATAAGTAGCACAATGCTGCCGATGCAACATCTAAACTTGCACACTGTAATGGTTTGAAAACAATGTGTAATAGCGATAGGCAATTCGCCAGAGAAAAAAAACGATCTGATTCAATTCAATACAGCCAATCAGCTCACATTTTGTTAATTAAATAATGACAGAGCTCACTTGTGAAGCCAATAACTGACACTGCACTGTTGTATATTGTATGCCTAGCTGTATGTGTTTAATAGTTAATACATGTATTGTGTTCAATAAACATGTGGTGGACATTATTCTGTGCAAAGCATTGCTATTTGCCAGTAATATAATATACACTGTGTCTAAAAAACCGGACCCCTATGATTTTTTGGCATAACTTTACCAAAACAAGCTGGTAATGCATAATGTTTGGCAGAGAATACCACGAAGCTATTGCCGACTAGTCGTGCCTAGACAGTTTGGTATTGGTCGAGAACCACCTGTGTGGTTGCCACAGCAACTACAGCATCATTGCAAAACAGCGAGCGCTGGTCGACTGCGTAAGTTCAACAATGGAGTTTCTCAAGGTCTTCACTGATAATTAAACTTGTTTAAAACATTTTATGTGTCAACACAATGCTTAGTATCACAAACAGCGAGTGCTCAAAGTGTTGTCCTTTAGCTCTGACAAAGGCGTGCTTGCTCCACTGGTCTATTGCCTTGTTAACAATAGTCTGTACAGTCAGCTTGGACTTCCATCAGTCACTGCTTCAGCTAGACCATGTCATGTACTAGCTTTTTGTACGCTCCTGCATGCAGCCCCAAGTCGTGTACTCAACTGTGTTGAGGTGCGGACAGATTGGCGGCCACAAATCCAGTGAAATGAAGTCGTGTGTTTCTTGATGCAGTGAATGTGTATGGTGGACAGGTACGACGCTGTTGTAATCAAAATTGTGCACATCAAATGATACTGATATTAGAGCATTTTGGTGGAGTTATGTGAAAAAGTGACACGTTTCCTAAGAAATCTGATTGCCAAACTTGTGTGGTACACCGGCACGCTGTTTTGCAATGATGCTGTGGTCGCCATAGCGACTAGGCAAGTGGTTCTCGACCTAAACTGAACTTTTTAGGCAAAACTAGTAGGTATTAGGTTCGTGATCTTCTCTGCCAAAAATTATATATTCCACAACCGGCGTGTTTTGGCTAAGTTATGCCCAAAAATCATATGGGTCCATTTTTAGACATGGTGTATATTCTATAACAACTGAATCAAAAAATTACCCGTTCAATTCGCTAATCGAATGTATTCAGCCTGGCGAATCAATTTTTCTCATCACTAATGTGAAGCTAGACAGCCCATGGGCTACGAAGCTCAGCTGGCTTGTAATGCCACCCAATGAAGAGCAGCTACTTAAAAAGCAGACTAAACCCTCTGGTTTCTGGTTTACGATCTAAGTTCATCAGCAGGTCTGTACATGCAAGGTTACAAGTGACTATCTCTAGCAGTTATGACCTGTGCCACTCTAGTTAACAGTTCACACAAAATACCTTGTGGGGCATGAGGAGCTCCACCATAAACACAGACTGTTGACAAGTTGCCAGTGAGTGATAAAATGACGTCAGCAACTTGACGCGCCAGTTCACGAGTCGGAGTCAACACCAGCAGCTAGGAAACAAATATAAGTGAAAATTCAACAGAGAGCTACAAGAAGATTGATTAGAGAATACACCGGTGAATGATAAATCACAGAATGCATCATCGAACCATATAAAACTAGCCATTCTGCCCACCCAGTCGGGCCAATTCACCACCCTCGTCTACCCTCCTCACTGCCCAAAATTGTAAATTTTCTGACGCCCTACTCACGACCCCCAACTTTTTTGGCCTAGAAACCATTTCCGGGGTGCCCTGGAGCTACCCTGAAAATTTGGAGACAATCGCCCTACCCAAGTTATGAGCAGACAAACAGCCAGACACACATATATAGATAGATAGATAATGCCAACTAAACAGTATAAAATTTAACAACCTTCATATAAATGCACTTTTGATATATTCTTTATCTTTAAGTACCATAAAAATTAACCATTTTAAGTAAGCTACACCAAACCAAAGTTGCACACTTGTCAGTTTATACTAACAATGACAGCTTCACAAAAGAGTGCAATATTGTTGTTGTTACTGTTCTGGTGCAACCAGCATTACACGCAGCAAAATATCCAAACCACTGAGATGTGTGCTGTGTTAAACATGCTACTTAATAACATATAACTAACGGAAAACAGCATATACTGCAAATTCATATTTTTGGCAAAACCACTGGCATATTCAGTAAAATACACAGACAAAAGCAGCAAATTGTACTTGATTGTCAATAAGGTACATACCAAAGGCCTGGGTTTACTAGAACTCTTTGACATCTGATGAAGCCGTTCTATGATTGGAACAGCATACGATAGCTGGATAACAAAAGACAAAGTACAGCAGTCTGCAAACACCGCAATAAAAGACTACTGAAATGAACTACGTATGCAACTGCATGTCCCAAATGAATAAGCTGATCTACTGCTGTATTAAGTGATCTTGCTAAAAACCCTCTTAACAAAGATATTACTGTCTCTTTGATTGAAATTGCCTCGACCAAAGTCGACATAAATGTACAGAAATGAGAGTCTGAATCAAGCACATTTACTCAGCAGCTGCCAATGCAAGGATAGCATTATTACTAGTTTACTACATAACACGGGTGGCAGTTAACCTAATTACATCCACTTCAGTCCTTTGTCACTTCGGTAAAAAAGGACTGAAGTGGCTAAGTCAGTTCGGTCCTTAGGACTGATCTGACCATCGCAAGGACAGATCTGAACATCCACTTCAGTCCCGTGCCACTTCGGTCCTTATTTTCACTTATTATATTACTGACTTAACTGAGGTGTTTTATCGTTGCTAAACAAACTTGTTCATGTTTATGCCAGTTAGCCTACTTCTTCCGAGTATTAGTTACACCACACAACACTGCTGTGATGTCTGCTTATACCAACTGCTACAAAAGGCAATCACCTAACGTGACGTCGAAGCTCTGCTAAATGCAATTTCGGCACTTAAATCAGCAGCATAAAAGGAATTTGTGCCTACAGTGCACAGTCCAGAACCGTGCATGTAACCTGAAGTCTCAAGTCTAGACTATGCTATCTAAACTGCCTACAAACAATGCTGACTTAAAAACCTGCTTTAAGTGCACAAGTGCTTTAAAGTTTGCTCATCCCCATTGCCACAAGTGCGAAATGAACCGCGACTGCCGCTAACTGTCACATGTAATCGCTGACATGGATAGGTCGGATCGTAAGACCAATCATCCACGAGACTTTCAGTAGGTCTATACACTTCTCCTGTTTTTGCTACTCCTATAGGCCAGTGTTGCTCAAGGACCGATATGGCTTATGTGGCTTAGTCATGGACCAATCTGGCTAAGTCACTTCAGTCCTTAGTACGGAAATGACCTGGACTGAAGTGGATGTGCACTTTGATCTTAGACCAAAGCAAAGTGACGAAGGACCGAAGCGGTGCAAAACCGAAGTGGCCGCACGCCCAGCTAACTCATCCAAGCCGTTAACGTTAAAAGTTAGAATTGGGATTAGTGTCATGGTTAGGTAACTTAGGTTTGCCTTGGGGCTGGGTTATCTGGAAACTAATAAGAGTGCAATACCATTGACTAAGGTTGCCTTCGTAACTGATCACCAAATGCTACAATATGTACACGTAGTACTGTAATATGTAAAACAATTATAATTACCGTTTTGCCACATCCGGTTCCTGCAATCAAAATATAAACACATACACAGTATGTCATCAGCACTGTGATACTTTGCTAGAATAAAGACTGATAGAACAATGTAATAAACATATTTACAGCTGTAGCAACCATGTCAAAGTCTGAACATGGTGGTGTAATGCTAAGAACATTGCATTTACAAACAAGATATCACTGGAAAGTTGCTCGTACAATTTATTAATAATGACATTTTGACATGGTTCAAAACAGCATAGAAGTGTTGTAGCTTGATACCTACTGTCTGCTTGTCACACACAGGCATGGTCACCTTTTTGAATTTTGACAGAACATGCAAGAATCATACAGCCACCAAAAATGCATCAAATGCTGAAAACAGCCTACATCTGTCACTTTGTGCTGCTCATTCTCGATTCATAATGGCAGCAAGTACTCAGTACACGATTCATTTAGACAAACCTTCAACTGTATAGCAATTTCATAGCTACAGGAAAACAAGCTTAAATACAATCATGTTACCATCTAACACATACACTTAGAAAAGCAATCACTCTTTTCCAGAAACTGCTAATAACACATTGCAACTAATACTGGCAAACAAATGAAAGTAGAAACAACTAAAAAATGTGACAATTACTGTTGTATTGCCACATGCAGCTTTGCGCTGTGCTCAAACTCGTTAGAACTCGCTCGCCCAATGGCTCGCACTCGCCAGAACTCCTTTACACTCGCTCGCCTTCGCTCGTCGACCTGTTGGCTTGCACCCCCCTGAACTTGCTAGAACTCGCTCGCTCACACTCGCCCGCCCGTCCGTTTGCTCCACTATCTCGCACTCGAGAGTACTCGCTCACTCTCTAGCACTCATTTGTGCTCGCCAGAACTCCTTTACACTCGCTCGCCCTCACTCGTCCACCTGTTGGCTCACATTCACTTGCCCGCCTGTTGGCTCGCACTATCTCAAACTGAAAGCCCGTGCAACGTTCTACAGTTTAGTAGTATGAACTTAGACATATATTCTACCGTCTTCCAGATATATCAGATTGTTATCCAGATTTTTGCTGTCAGCATGGGTACCTCAAATGAATGCGCTATTTTGGATTAATCCCTAAATGGGCCATTGCGAAATATGGCATGAAGAAAGTAGAGACTCTGAGCTACCTTACACCTGCAGGCACTATGGCTATATTTTCAGCTGTTTTAGAGTAATTAGCTTCCGAATCTAGCATTTTCCGTTAGTAGAGTTTTGGGGGACCCCTTGGGCCAATGGTTCTCAAGCTGGGTGGACCAATCTGTACCAAGTTTAGTAAAGAAGATAGCCCAAACATCAGCGCAGAACAAGTTTATTTTGAGTTGTCAAAAAATTGCACCGTTTTGATATGGTGGCCGATCGATCAATCAACTCAAAATTGTGCAGTTTTTAACCCGGTGTAAAATTTAGGGGGCGCATCTGCTAGATTTTTGAATGGAAGCTAAAATTTGCAGCAAGTTCTGATCGAATAACACAAGAATGGCGAAGATCCGTGCAGCAAGTGTGGATATATCGGCCTCCAAAATAAAAAGTAAGCTAGAACAATGGCAATTAAATCTGGATTGTGACGTAAGGCCATGTGAAGCGTGCACCTGTCCAGCAAGGGGGGTTCCGCGGGGGGAGCAGAGTGTTATGGTGAGAGGGGGCATATGTGCGGTGCCATGCGCTGAGGTTGGGCACATTTGTGAATGGGGTCTTTGATGTGTGGGGGTCTTTGCAAGTGGGGGGTCTTTTGTGGAGTTTTTAACCCAGATGAGCATTGTCCAGGCCTCCGTTGTATCTGTCATTGTGCAAAATTTGAACGAAATCGGACAATCTGTGACCGAATTATAGCGTTTTAACTTACTGGACTTGGCCGCCGTCTGCCGTTTTGGATTATCGAAGAATGCATATTTGGACCATTCCATACGTTGCGTGACCCCATTGTCAAAGCACACATTAAATGTGGTGAAAATATATTGATCAGCAACGAAGATATTCCCCCATAATGAATTAAGAAGAAAACTCCTCTCCCTAGCAGCAGAATTCTACTTCTGCTTTCAATGTTGATGACTGCCGTCATTCAGGAACCTTCATATGTGTCACCACGAAAAATTTCAGCGAGATGGATAACCGGCGGCAGAATTATGGCGATTTAACTAATTCAACATGGCCGCCGTCTGCCATCTTGGATTTTCGAGGAAAGGGTATTAGGACCATTCTGCGCACTGCAGGACCCCATTAACTACGCACAAACCAAATATGGTAAAGATAACTTGATTGGCGGCAGAGATATGCCACAAAAACGAAACTCGAAGAACACCCTCTGGCGGCGAAATGCTACTTCCTGTCCAACGCTAACGTTCTGGGTCCTTCATATGTGTCACTGCGCAAAATTTCAGCCAAATCGGACAATCGGCAGCTAAATAATAGCAATTTAACCATTTTACTCGTTGGAGCCCATTTTGGGTCCCCTTTGCGCCAACTGATCTCCGAGCTGGGGGACCCACCCTCACACAGTTGGTACGTGAGGTACGCCCACCATCGATCCTTTACAAGTTTTTAGATTTCCGAAAGTCTTCCAGTTCGAAATGGTGGTGCTCCAAACAGGAGTTGTATCGAAATTTGGGCCAAAATTTGGCACTTTTTGACACCGGTAAAAAATAGAGATGGGTGGGGGAATTTATATGGATTTTTCTGCAGTTCACGCGGGACCCCTATCCATCTATCCAGTGGATCTCAATCCATAAGTTCGGGTGGCAAAGTATTAAAAAATAAATAACGAGCAAAATATAAAGCCTTGCTTCGCACTGCCTACTAAATAAACAACGTGACAGCAGAAAAACATACAGCCTTTCGCTGAATTACACTGCATTCATAGAATATACAGTTACAGTAGTAATCTGCCACTCACTTGCTTGAACGATCACATCGCGTCCATCATAGACATGATCATATGTACTCGTCTGTACTGGGAACAGGAATTTGATACCTTGTGCTAGCATACAAAAACAGACTCAGAATTAACAGTATCTCTAATTCATATAGTAGCAGTTTGCTGTTGTCCATAAGCATGGTTTAATGTTCATGTAATCTGGCTTTCAAGTTACCTAAATGCAATAAATGTTATGTTAAATGCTATGCTGTATACAGTACTCTCATTTTCACTGTAGCAACAGCACATCCTAATACAACACATGCACAAATATAGCAAGCTCACCCTCTTTGATGACTAAATAATAAGGCTGTGTCTAGAGTATGGGAACCTGTACTGTAATTTTGAACCTTCCAGTATGGGAAGGTCCGCTATTGCAGTACGGCAGCCCTATATGTACCCATTGCCCGAACCCTAAATGCCATACATACCTGCACAAGTCAGGCACGTATTCGTAATGATAAAATCGAACACTTCTCGCTGATTGTTGCTATTTTCTGACTTGCCGCTATTTATGAACTTATTCGACCGTACTGAATTATAAATAATGCAAATTCTACGAATAAATTAAGAACAAATCACAAATTTATATCTACATAATAGCTGTCATACTTGCTAGCATTCATGTTCTGCACATGTACATAGAGTAACAACTAACAACATATATAAAACTTTACTGTGCCGAAATTTTGGATCTTTCCCTATGGCTTCCCATATGGAAACATCCAAAATTGCAATACAGGTTCCCGTACTCTAGACACTTCTGAAAAATAAAACTAAGGTAATGGTGTGCGATAAGTCCGGTGCTGAAAACTACCATTTTTGTGACTTAAAAGCGATAGCAAAAGATCTTAGAAAGGCAGAAACGACTTAATGTTCTACCGGAAATGCAATCCAAAGTCACTACTAAGTGCAACAACTCTAGCAGGATGAAGAGTAAAACGTGGGGTTTTGGGCGGGGAGGATTTAAAACACAACCAAAAATCGATATAAAACGCACAGTATATAGAACGATGGTGTCATCTAGCGAACTAAGGTGAACTATATTAATCGCACAAGTTTGGGTGGAGACAATCTTTAAAAACGACTAAAAATCATTCAAAATGCACAAAAAATCGCCAAACAGCTGTATAAGCAGCTACCTAGCAAATTAAGGTAAATTATTTTCATTGCACAATTTTGGGTACAGACGATCTTTAAAAATGACCGAAAATCGATCAAAAGTGCACAGAAAATCATCTAAAAAATCAACAAAATGTGTCCATAATCTGAATAAGCTGCATACAGTGTTGCTGGCCCATACAGAATGGCTGTAGAGACTTAGTTGTCACACTAAGTACAGTACCGTAGTTAACAGTAATAAACTGCATTTACAGTAAAAATCAAGTCTTTACTGCCTTTCTAACATTGTTTGCTGTTGTTGTTTGCTATCGTTTGTAAGTCGCAAAATAAAGTAGAATCTATACAAAAATACTGCAAACAAAATGCAAAGCAAAACATGTGCAACACGACAAAACAATGAAATCTAACCTGCATGCCACGCGAGTAGAGATGTTAACGAGTCTCGATCGAAACGAATCTCAAAAAAAATTCTCGGGCTCGAGAAAAAAATTTCTCAACGAGAAATTTCTCGACCCGAAATTTGCGCTAGAACAGATGTGGGCATTGAAGTGTCTGCGAACGAGACGCGATGTCTTTGTTCTTTGCCGGCGGTTGACGCCCGCCGCTTCACCAGCGTGGCCTCCGGCGACGCTGTTGGTGTCTCATTAGCCCTCCCACCCCATACCTCTAGTGTTGCCGTCTGTCTACCTGACGCCTTTGATCTGACCGCCACCACCTCCCTCTCTCTTATGTAATTATGTAACACGATCAACTATTGTCTGCATCGTGTTGTCGGTAGACAGACGATCAGCATACTGCCTTTGATCTGCGAATAGACGATTGGCATAATGGACGGCAGAGGGTGTTGGGTCCTTTTCATTTAAACGATACCAGTCGCATAAATCTTTTCAGGATCTGTTCAAAAGTCATGTCAATTTGTCATAAATGATTTCAGAATGCATCTTGAATTTTACTTCTAACTTAACGTTAACACATGATCTCCAACAGTAGGCCTAAAGAATTTTGAAAATCAGTTAAGGTTTCCCAAAGTTAATGCCAAAAAACGCAGTGTCCGTTTTTGGGACACAGCGTATTTTTCTGCCATTCATCAGTAAGCCGTGAGTTTACTTCTCAATATTGCGCACTATTGCGCTGATGAAATAAACGAATTTAACATCCCTAGTTGCAGCTGTGCATTGTGGCGTTTGATGTTCAATCTGCTCGCCGCAAATTTACACGACAGCAACGCGCACGACCTCACGAGTAGCCTAGGCCTCATTGGTAATTCGATATTGATGTCTACTCAGCAGGGTGTGACATCATCATCACGTGGTCGAGAATTCTTGTCGAGTCCCGGAAAAAAATTTCTCGTATCGAGAAAAAAATTCTCGACTTTTAACATCCCTACACGCGAGTGCCATGAGCTAGGTCTGGTCTGGGCGACAGGCCAGGCTGCTTGCTACCAGTATATTTGTGGGCCAAATACATATACAGAGTGCATTCAAATTTTCTTGAATCAGCTCAAACTTACAATGCAGACGTTTTTTGAATTTTACCGAAAGCTGAATAATATGCCTGAGCCATGACTTAAAGCTGTTACGGCTCATTAGAAATAATTTTTTTGCTACTACTGCTACAAAGTTGCTCTCACTAAACATAAATTTGGTTCACGTTGTCAGATTAAGCAGATTCAATAAATGAATGCAATAGAATGCATCCACACTTAAGCACTCATGACGTCACATGCAATTGGTAAACAATTGTTTTACGGGTAATAAAATGTGCTTTTCTAAGTACAAGTGACACAGTAAACAACAGATTATAATACGGCAATACAGGTACTTCAACGCTTAATAAAATGTCCACAACAGACTTCATACACTCAGCGTGTCCTGAACTTCCATAGACACGAAGTTCCAACATGCCACATTACAACTCATTGTAGAGTACAAAAAATTCTGCTTTCCGGTAGGTAGGTTCTTCAGATTTATGTATGTAAATTAATGATATTTCCAGTTGTTTGTGCATCGCGAAAATGGTGCTTTCACCAAAGGATCTATTGTGCAATTATCAAAAGTAACAAACCAAGAAGCTTTGACTGCAATTCTTCTGAAATGCGGAAACGAGAGAATGCTCCAGCTTCGCTGTCAACTTCATCGGAAGCCTCATTCCACTCCTTTGTTACAACTGCATCTTCACCTGCTGTGTCCCACTACAGCATTAACAATCACCAGACAACACATTAGGAACATCATTGGTACATGCTGTTAACAACAAGTTCATATCATCAAATTATGACAGCAAACTGACACAACAAAGCACCAGATTAGCATAAATCAGATCGAGTAGCAAATACAAACCTCATGTTCATCGTATAAATTCTGATCGAAGCCAGTAGTCTCTGTACGAGCAGTTCGATAATAACGAATAGCAACCGGCTGTGGGGTCAAACATCGGCTGCTAATCGCACGTGTGAACAGTGGCCAAGAGGTGGTGCTTTTAGTCCGACTGCCAGCCAACAGATTCCCCCACAAACTAAATTTCGTCTCTGTCAGCACGATATCTGCGACACTTAGTCGACTAGCGGTGCAACGCAAACAAACAAGTAATCTATTTATTGAACTCATAACGCAATCTTCCTCCAAAACAACTTACAACAATGTCAAGGCCAAATTGAGACATAGAATATGAAACTTTTCTATTGCGAAAAGTACCCAATTAGGGATGCACGCGTTTATACGTAGACGTTTAAATAACCATAAAATCATGTACGAGTGTGGCAGTCTGACAGTTTGAGGAATGTCCGCTTTTAATGGCCAGTTTGCTAAAAAAAATAACAGTTACATCCAATCAATTTTTTCATGGTTATATGCCGATTAATCGATTCCAACTTTATTTCTACGGTGTGCCTGTGCTACTGTCCTGCGTTGCCTAATGCTGTCTTAGACGCGTGTCGTAACTATTCAATCCACCTTCTATTTTTGCTCGTCAGTGATTTTATGCCTCTGCCTACCTATAGGTCTAGGCAAAAGAGGCATATAACGATCATCGTGCTGTACTGCCTGTGCGTTTGTGATCGCTGGCGAGTGGCGACGCAAAAGCATAATGCGCTATTCACAGATGGTTAGTTAGTATTATGTAAGCCTAAACTGCATAAAGCAACATATACCTATAATTACGCCATTACTATGGCGTAGCTTGTCGCCGGCAACTGGAGAGAACTTCCAAAACACTCCAATTCTGCGCCGTAGTAGTTCTGCAGGCGATAACCTGAAATATTAATTGAGAAGTAGCAAGTCACTGTCTGTCTGCTTTGTCGACATCGTCGTCCAAGGAAATGCGGCCATGGTGACGAAATGAGCCAAGCTCACCTGCATAGATCGCACCGTTTGACCGATCTTCGTGGTTAATAATATAGAGCTGGGTCAATCTCTTTTCATAGCCAATGATCGTGACACTTGTAGAGACGTTCAGGTTTCACGGTCTTAAAATTATTGAGCGGATCACGTTTCTGGCAGTTTCTCGTGTGTAGTGGGACTACGTACACAAAGAAAAAATTTATAACTTGCGTTAATGGCATCGTGGTTGGAGGACAGTAGATCGAGCTTGTAATTCGCGGCAGATACCAGGGGAAAGGCGAAAGGAGCTGATCACGGGCAAGATGATCGCGGAGAGCGCTGAGTCAGGCTCTCTGCTGGAATTCCGCGAGCACAGCGGCTAGTGATCGAAGTAGGCTGCGTGCGTGCGTGCGTGCCTGCGACTGTCTGGAATGCGCTGTCAGCGCCGCCGCCTCTACACCCCTTCCAGAGCTTTCTCTCTGCAGTTCCAACACTGCTCGTCTACAGGCAACGTACGCAAGCTCAGCATGCTCCTCACTTCCACATCACATGTCGTAGTGGCGTATCTAGCAGCCGTCGTCGAAGCACACAGGTCGTCTTTTGCCCAATACGGAAGGTCATTTTTTTGTATCAGACATAGAGGAGTATTACACTATAGCCTACTTTAAACTCACAACTGCAAATGCATTGTCGTTTTTTACTGATGTCTTTAATTAATATAAAACTAGTGTATAACATTCGAGTTAACAATATCAATAGGCCTACAGGTTAGCATTTAAGCATAGAAAATTAATTTGCTGTACATTTTAAAACGCCTGGCGTTATCAGAAACAACAATGAACAGAAAATTGTATACAATAGACGTAAGCAAACAGGACCTTGCATATATGCTTTGATAGTCATCATAATAGTCAAAACTGAACCAAACAAGCATTACACTCAACAATTTTGGCTTTGTTAACAGATGTGAAGAAGTTACTTTAGTGTTTTGGTAGTTTTCTTTACACATATTAAGGCATTGAAATTAATTTTATAGGTTAGCCGCGTAGACTCGTACCGCTCGTAGGTCTATACGTCTGGTGAGTGAACAAGTTCGCGGCAATGATAGACTGAAGCTAAACGCATGCCGCCAGTGCGAGCGTTACAGAGATGAGCCACATAGCAACGCGATGAGCGGGGTCACGAGTCTAGTACTAGTCGCGCATCTGTCTGGTTACCAGGGAGCAGCCTAGCAGATCGTCTGAGCGGCAGTTGGCAACGTCTTACGTCGACGGCGTCTTTCTAGCTCGGTCACGATCTGCTGCTGATATTCAGGTATGAACTCATTATTAGGCCGCATCGAATACATAAACTACAGACTATTACGATCGTTGATCCAGACGTCTATTAGTCTGTCTGTCAGTCACGAGGGCGGCTGTGCAAAAAAATACTTTGGCCACTTGTTATGTTTCAGCAGTAAGTAACGCCGACAATGTTATTGAATAATCGGCCACACTGAGATTATCGGCAAACGACGTGAGATCTGAGGCATATCAGAGACGGAATGACGGAGCGTGACAAGTATTTAATGTGCAAAGGTTGACTTAAATCTTCTATCAGATGGGCCGAGCGCAATCACGTCAGATGATCGCTTCATCCAAACGTTTGTCAAATGTCAAGTCGTTGTCAGAAGTTATGTGATACTACCACGATATTAGCGCGTATGACCCGTGTACGAGCTAGTACTCAACTCAACTCAACAGAGAATTACAGACGCAGGTGTCTGACACCTCTAAGTCCGCATCATTATTAAATACTATCATAAACAAACAATATCACTAGCCGTTGTGCTCGCGGAATTCCAGTCAGATCGGCAGTAAAATCGAACTTCACTAATTGGTGCTGCCAAAAATTATTTAAGCATGCTTTAAATGCATTAACAGTGCAAGCATCAACGATTGAATTAGGCAAGCTGTTCCAGATATTTACAATGCGTGCAGAAAAAATGCTTTCGTAAGTCGTAATGAAATGAATGATTTT
>Ga0126335_1000352_pt1 | contig 21703 bp, 13 predicted proteins | sample OlaspJWI45metaG_FD_108409 | JGI IMG/M metagenome (GOLD analysis project Ga0126335, IMG submission 108409) | Marine gutless worms symbiont microbial communities from Oahu, Hawaii - Olavius sp. 1 OAHU.JWI-45 metaG | ecosystem: Host-associated > Annelida > Digestive system > Unclassified | place... | reverse complement strand
TGGTGGGACTGAAGCCTATCTCAGTGGCCAACTGGCTTCCTTCAGTGCTTTGACGCTGTTGGTTGGGTCATCTGGCCTGTAAAAATCGTCCCCGAAATGACCTATAAAGTGTCGAGTTGGACGATAAACCTCTGCTCACTCACTCCACTTACCGGGTAACATACACGACAATGGACTGTGGGCACAGGCGGAGGCATACTTATCGTCGACTTCCATCTAGTTTCAAGGGCAGTCTGCACACGGCGGCTTTTCAGTCGCATCTGATTACGATAAGATCGACCTGGAACTGCAGGGTTATACATCTGGTGTGGATCCCAGTAGCTGTCGGTTCTGAAAACGTCGTCAGTCATGTGTGTTATCTTTCCGTTACGTCCGTTTGCCTAACTTGCCCACATGCCGCGAGTCGTTCAGTCTTAAATATCGAAATAATTGCAGTTCGCTCTGGGTAGCAATCTGGCAAAATACGATCAATCGAATATCAACTAACATTGACTCAGTCGATTTAAAATAGTCCTACAATTACCAGTTTTTTTCAACGGCGTTGTCAGCAAATGCAGTTAATGCACAACACTATTCATCGCTTGCAGTGACTAACACAGTGAACCGTTCCGTTAACAAATTAACAACAAAGTTTGCCAGTTACAAATAAACGCGACGCAACAGAAAACAGTGCCAGCAGCGCAACCATATCCAGTTCAATCGAACTTTGTGAAATTGCATTCATTCATTCATTTATTTATTGTACATTACACAGATACCCGGTAGCTTAAAAACGCATAAACATAAAACACACAGGAATTAAAACATAGCTCTAGAGCCTATAAAATGCAAAAAAAATACACAATAATGCAGATGGTGAAAACATCACTAACAATAAACTGTCTCGGCAGACGATAACCAAATAGCTGATTTAATTGATCCTGTGGCTTGCAACAGTGAAAATATGCCACATGGACTAGCAACTGCCATAAACTGACCCAAAACATGACATGGAGTACAAGATAACATTGTACTCCATGTCATGTCTACTTTTTTCCCAAACAGTAATTTAGCCTACTTTGATCATTGAAAAATGATAGTGGTAGAGTCTTGCAAATACAGTATATTGTAAAGGTCGCACACTTGTATGCCAGCAGCAACAGAGAATGTGACGAAAACAACTGTTCCATGCGACACATATTTTATGTTTGCTGATGTCCATAAGTGAACGTGGGTAAGCAACATGTTGTGAGCCTAGAAATGAAATTTTCTAAATACACCGGGTGTTCGGCCAACATTTCTATCATGGATCCGGCCCTGTTTAATGTTGTAATTGGTTCAGTAAATTCAGTTTTCTTTCCAATGTCGGCTGCATAAGTTTTTAGGCGCGAAAAAATTGCGGAAACAGATGAAACCGAGTACAAAGTACCTTCAGGATGAGACCTGTTTCCAAGAACCGTAGAAATGCAATAGCATGTGAACTTGTTCATCACATCTTTTCATCTCGATCATTGCACGTTACTCGGCTATGATTCACGACTGCTGCTCAATATTGCTTTGCAGCCTTGTCATGCATGTTTGCTGATTTCGATTCATACCATCAGCTCTGCACTGGCGCCGTGACGCCGCCGCAGGCTGTCAAAACGCAATTTACCGTATAGCTCCAGGCATTCAGTGTAATCATCACATGGCTTCGTATATAGCGGCAGATGTATGAACTTTTATCGAAAATGCATGACAGCTACAATCGACAGAGATCGTCAGCGCGGTGCAGGCCATAATGACTTTGTTGTTTAGCGGATAAGAATGCGTTTAGTTGAAACGCTTTTGCAGTCGCTTGCTTTCATACGTGACACTGCCTTTTATATTTTTACATAATTTTTTAGGGCTGCAGTGCGATTAAAAATTTAATCGCGATTAATCTCGCGATTAAAAAAATTAATCTTAGTTAATCTCACAATTGACCGCAAAGTAAAAACCAGACAATATATATCAATTATCATCCAAAGCACAGTTCATTTTACTCAAAAGTCGCACACTAATACTCGAATGCAATCTCAAATGCTGGCTTTGAGGCAAATGACGTCACATTTCCGGTTTCAACAATAAATGTTTACGTTTATTTGCCAAACAGGCAGAAAAACCGAGACAGACTCAGACAGACAGAACGATAGTCCAAAGTACATAAGTACAACTTAATTATAATACAGCAGCTCTGACACACACATGCCGCCTTTCATCAAATCAAACCGATAAGAAATGTTCTAATACAACATAATGCATAGTACCTACAGACATCTTGTGGAAATCATAAACTGTAATACCAACATCCATACACAATTGCACAAAATATCCAGATAACAAGAATAGAGAGCTTACATATTTCATTAAAGTGGAATTGCTACTCAAACAATTTTTTATGAATTTCAAAGTTTGATAAATAAATAAATAAGTTAATCAAATACAGCTCTGACGTTGCACCCACCATTAAAAATTAATCGCGATTAAAAAAACTTAATCGTGATTAATCTCACGTTAACTGCGATTAATCTGCAGCCCTAATTTTTTTATATTTTATGCATTTCATACTACATGTATTCATCGTTTTAAGACGCTACTGAGCAGCGCTACTAAATCTGTAGCAGACCAGCGTTTTAGTACATTTTATATGTACCGTTTGCATTTGTAGGCAAACAAATATATTTGCACAAAACATCGCGCTAACACAAGATAATTTGTTACGAACTTCTTAAGCTCTTACATTTGTTGTGAATGGCGAGTACCGACTGAATGTTACGCACACTGGTAGTCCGCCGTGTTTGCAGTGGATAGGCTCTATGTGCAACTGTAGCTGTCATTATCGTGGATAACAAATAGCCCGTGAAGCGGTCTCGGTCATCTATCTGGTCTGGGTGCTGCTGCTGTCCTGTGCATTCATGAATGCTTCAGCAGCAGGCAGTAGCGACTGTGATGACAAATCCGTTGCAGCCGGCTGCCCTGTGCAGTGATGTGCAACGCTCATTCATCTGCAGATCGAGACACGCGTGTCTGTTCATGCATGCTTCCTGATGACTATCATGCCACCCCGTGAGATACTCGATCCCGTTTGTTCGTTCCGTTTGTCGGCGTTCATCACAGCCAGCAAGCATTGCAAGCAAGCAAGCATGAAGTAATAGTGATCAAGTAGATTGCGAAAGTCAACAGTCTGCACTACAGTGATGTTCAGACTGGCTTACTGCAACTGCTTGCTGCACGGCAGATCAAAAACATCCACCGGCAAGTTGCAGCGAATCTAGAATCTGCCGGTACGTGTGGTGACTAGTGACGCAGAGCCAAATCACTACTCCAGCAGCTACAATGAAAAACTTGCTGAGGGAAACTGAATCGTTTTGACCCATACTCAAGGCGGTAGTTTGTTATGCGCAACATTTAGGCCTACATCCCATGATCTCATCCATTCAAATCAGTGTGGGTGCGCTGAATACATCTATAACGTACTGCTGGTGAATGAATGAGCGGTCACTGACTCCAGCTGCAGCAGCTGCAACACTAGTGATGATTGATGTCTCAGTGCTGGCTGCGCTCGTTTACGACGCGTCGTCATAGACTGATCGATTTGACGCCTAACGAACGAACGAGTTGAGCGACTTTACACGCCAGTGCTGAATGTCAGGTTGTGTCGCTGCCCTGATCTGGTCAGCTGGGCACCGGCGTGTACGTGTATAGCGGTCGTGATGCTGAAGATGTCATGAATCATGGATTGACATTTGGTACTCGCCGGGTTGCCGTCTCGCGGCACATGAAGACACGGCGCCAAGATAAAGAGATGCTGATCGCTATGATGTTTTGTTATCTGAACAGGAAATTTACATGGAGCACTGAGCGCTGCTGCTACGTAGAGCCGCGGGATGCGCGGCGTACATGTACAACTACTGTATTTGTGGAGGCCTAACTGTCGAGGTTAGAGTGATGTTACTGAAGGCGTTAGCAGGTCGAATGTCGATCTGCCGCGGGAGATACGCGGCGTGTTCAGCATTTCGGTGACCGTTACCCAGCAGGACGTCTTGTATAACATTAGCGATTCGCAGACGGCACCAGCATCCACCGTACATGCGTGCGTGTGGTTTGCTGTTCTACAGCCGCCTGCCGGGCATCAGCTGTCAGCAGCTGCTCTTCATTCGGAAGTCGAATGTTGATTGAATGGAATTGGTGATGAGACGCAGGGACACGCAACGTGGAGTTGTCGTATGTCATTAGAGTACGCGAAAATTGGACGTTTTATGTCGACGACGACGTGACATTTGATGAGCTGATGTCTCGCACCGGTCTGGCACTCTGACATCGCACAGCGTCGCTTGTTATGTGCACGCAAGAACCAACCCCATCTAGAGTAGACTCAATGCACCGACAAGCACCAGTTGCTTGGTGGGTGTTGATGACCACCGGGCAAACATCATACCACACGCAGACGTGGCAACGGCGACACGAAGTTTACAGTATGCAGACTTCCGTGGCTTGGATTGGATTCAAATTTTGTCTGCTACTGCTGCGCGCATTTTAGAGTGTATAATTTTACTACACTGGACTACTGTATATGCGTCGAAATGAAAAGATCAACAATGTCGTAACATACAATTAGCAAAAAAACTTAACACTTAACATCAGGCCTATATGATGTATACGATGTATGTTTATGACATGCATGTATGATAGGTTTAGTCAGAAAAAATGGTAAAACGAATCCAACGTTCGATATGGGCGCTGACTCCGTACCATTTGGTCTAGTTTTCTTGGCAATTAGCCCCAAGTGACAGTAATAAACCCGGCAGCAGGCTGCTACTGCCTACAAGCCACTTGCCCAGGGTTGCAGGGCTGTTACATAAAAGGATAACAAACAGAAGTTAAACCCGTGACCTCTGAACGTGAGTTCCACTTCCTATAATTACAACAGCATGCTAGTCATTGTACTGCTTAAATTGGCAGCAGTGAGTTAACTGTCAGCCTGTCATGATTGTCGAAATGGACGAAACGCAGGCGAACGAGGTCGATCTGTCGCCTAAATGAGATGTGCTCGCGTGATTGTGCACACATCAGCCTGCTAACCTGGCTTTTATCTCGGCAGCAAGCATCAGTCGCTGATTGCTGATGAAGTTATTGCAGTGCGGTGACTGATAACGGCTGCATGGCCTGCCGCACTGATGAGTTATAGATTCAAGTCACGTGACTACTACACCACGAGACCACACGCTGTAAACAAACCGCGTAGCCATGACAACTTTACTGATGCAGTGATTCTTGATTAGGGCCTACACAAGACTTTCGACGGCTGCGATACACTCGGTGCTACGGAGACTGAAATTTTTCGATTGCAACTGATTACTAGCACTAAAACAAAGACCACCGCCGTATGCCTGCCATATTGCTCTGAGCGTGGTATGCATACCCGTGACCCGTGCCTGCTCTTGAGATTGAAGAAAAAGTAAACTCATAACGTGCGAGAATTGTAATTATGCGTGTAATTAACGTGTAATTGCCAGTTTCTTGCACGACGGGGCTGAGCATAATTCTGTAAACGCTGCGAATGTGATCGATTTCGTGTCGCCGCGTCGTGCGTCTCTTAGCTCAGCGTCGTCATCTCTCATCCGTCCCATGTCCGTCGATGCGATATCAGTATTCATGGCAGTCGCCGATCACTACCGAACCGACGTCATTTTGCGCTATTTTCTGCTACCGTCGTCGTATCGTTCGATCGCGATTAGCATGCGACGTTTGGCGCGCGCGGCGCCCGCGACACGGCTAGACTCTGTCTAAGCCGTCTCGACGGCCAGGGATGACCTACATGAACGTTCCGCATTGGCAGCATCCAATATATAAGTTTCGGTTGTCGAGATTCGAAGACAGTCGGTGAAGTTGCTGTGATTATGTGCTCTCAAACTCTCGATAACACGATAGCTATGCGCCAGTCTAGCAAAGGTGCAAAACACTGACTATGATATGGGCGGGCGGCGAGCATTAAAGCGAACACTCGGCAGACGAGTCTGAAATTTTCATAGTGTTTTTCTATGACTTTTCCAATTTACAGAGAGGTTCTGTAATTCCTGGCAGTTGCCAAAATCTTGTGCTTGCTTTTCGGTTAGTAAACAGATTAAATGTTTTACATGCTCGTATAAGACTTGAAAACTTGAGCGCCGTCGCGAGTTGTGGCTGCAGCTTCCGTAGCCGCAGCCGTCGCGAGTGCTACTATCTGGAAACACTCATCAGTACTGTTGATCCCTACTGCGAGCTGAATAAGTTATTCAAACGATAAAACTCTGAGGTTTCGCCGCCTATCGGGTGCGCAAATTAGCTGCACCTACATACTGGTGCATAGGTCAGTTATACAATTAACGCGATCTGTTTACTGTTTTGCGTGTAGGCGACGTCTGGCGTGTCTGCCTGCTAGAGAACTTTGAGGCGGCAGCAAGGCGGCGTTGATGACAGCAGTCTTGTCGAGTGGATTCGTGGTATCGAGGTGACTAACAATCATCTCGGATGTGGCGCCCACAGCTGCTGAGTGCGCGGACAAACTCCGCCAGCATGGCCTGTTTGCTACACGGCCGGTCGAGTTAAATGATGACTAGTCGCTGGCGTCGACGACGATCAAGTCGGTAAAACACGAGGTGCATGTAAACGGCGACATGAACACTGTCGGTTGTATGCTGCGTTTTGGTCCATTCCGGAAGCCAGATCATCTACCATCTGCATCAGCGCGTACTACTGTCGAGTAGTCATCTAACGCGATGTTCATCAACCTGGTCGTGATTGTCGTTCTGGCGGCCACGTGCCCTTGTCCAGCTGGCGGCGGTCGTCTGGAGTTCGCCGCTGACGGTCCACTACAGCACCTCGCTGTGGACCGAGCCTCTCAGACATTGTTCGCCGGCGCCACTAATCACCTGTACAGACTGAACGCCGACAATCTGCATGCCCGGCAGGCGCCAGTAGTTCTGGGCCCGGTGCTCGATCACCCACTGTGTACCGAGTCGTTCGGCGAGACGCGATGTAGCGCCGGCGGGACGCAGTTATTCGACGCATCACCGACTGACAACATCAACAAGGTCCTTGTCGTCGACGTCGAGCACCGTCAGCTGGTCACGTGCGGAAGCGTCTTTCAGGTACGTCGCAGCGTTCCATTCCAGCTGCTATTGCCACGGTTTCCATTCAGTGCCGTAAGCTGTCCATTAAATGACGAGACCTATTGTAGCAGGACTAATCATATCTGTGATGCACAGCCATGTACGAGCCACAATGGCACTCTGCACTAGGTGATTGTGACTCTGATAGATTGTATGCAACAAATTAGGCAAATGGTGATGTTTATTCGCCACAAAGTACCAAATACAGTACAAGGCATACAGTATAAGAACACACACTAGATTAACTTAGATCAGCAACATTGTATTAATGAAACTGTTGATAATACTGTTCTTGATATCATTAGAGTACACTGACCATAGTGATATGTCAAGAGAGTAAACTCCTTTGTCCTACTGAGACTATCATAGTATGCTTACAGTACAACATTCTTTAAACTGTTAATCTTAGACCAGAAAGACAACTTGTGTTCATCATACATACGAACTAAGTCCATCCTACCACATAATTACATATTTCCGATTACAATCACGATGTACTGCATACAGTACATTCAACAGTATTTCAATTCATCTTTCGTATGTATGCCTACGTTCAATGTCGTATTGTCGTTTATGTTGGTGTCTGTAAAATCTGGACTCGGGCATGTAGCGATTAAATGAAGTGACGTCAACTAACCAGGATAGAGGCGCTATCCTGCTAGAGTTGATACATGGCAAGGTTGAACGGATGATATATAGAATAACTATTGGAAATCCATCTATCTAAAATATAGAATAACTTATTTAAAACTAGAAAATGCGGTAATTAAGATGTATTGCCACTTATAGCCGCCGGCTCGAGGCGCCCAAAAACATCAGCCATCCTAAATCGCAGTACGCAGCAACACGACGCGTCTAATTCACGACAATCGTTCGCATTGACTAAATTCATGTCAGCAAGCATCAACAACTACTGCCTCGATTCCAGACGGCGGGACTGACTCCACTGCTTGACGAGGCTAACAAACTGTCATCAACATAGCCACGTGTCATCAACTCACGCACGTGCTGATGCGCTATGATGCACACAAGCGTGACTCACTCACACACCATACTATTACTTACTTAACTCGTGATGGATCTCGTTGTTAAGTTATGACCTTGACCTTTGACCTCATGACCTTCAACGTTTTAGTGCATCGGCTGTTACGTGACCAAACCATGTACCAAATTTTAGAAAACCAAAAAAATCCGCGGCGGAATTCACGGAAGCATTCTTCATACACGGCTTAGCTCGGAACCACTTGGGAGCTTAGGCCTACAGCCCTCTCCTAGACCCAATGTCCGAATTTAAACTTCTCATGCCTTTGGCGCTCGCTTCTGCGCGCCTCGACTCGTGCTTTCGACACTCGTCACCAGCCTCCCTAAAACTTTTGGCCATATCCGCCTCTGCCGTCATCCCACAATTTAAAGATAGGGCACGTGACTTACGTTACACCCCTTTGACCTAGTTTTGTATTTGTGGCTAGTGCTCTATGTAGGCAATGTGCACACCAAATTTGAAGTCCGTAGCTGTAACTATTTCGGAGACATAGATGAAATTTTATGATTTAAAAGCAGGTCAAGGTAACCTAGATTATATCCCCTTTGACCTACTTTTGTACTGCTTATTTTCTACTCTTTATAGTGTATCTACTTGCTAAGTTTGAACCATGTAGCTTTAGCCATTCGAGAGATATTCACAGGGGTTCGTAAATTTAAAGTCTAGGTCACCGAAACTGGGTCACATCCTCGCTGACCTAGTTTTTGCATGCTGTCAAAATTACTTTTCGTAGTTGATGCACACACCAAATTTGAAATTTATAGCTTTCGCTGTTCCAAAGATATATGGGTCCGTATATTTGAAAAATTGGGCGTCGTTCGCCATCTTGGTTTTGTCCTTAAGTGGGTTTTCACAATTTCGAGCTTTTCTGGAGCCATGTAAGCCAATCTTGTGAAATTTGAACGCAGTCTGTCCACGCGCGGCTGAGTTAGAGCGATGTGACCGTTTTTCCAGTTGTCGTCCTTTAGGGGCAATTTTTAAGCAAACGTTTCTCATAGTTGGGGCCCAAAGTATACGGGGTCTGCGGCAGATTAGAGGCCAGACATCGACGCTATACAAGTTTGTTCTAGATTTTTATTTGTTGCTACATTTTTAAAATCAGAGCGCTTGAAAGGCGATAGTGGGGTCAAAAATTGGGGAAAAATTTCGCACTTTTTGACCCCCCTGTGAAAAATAGGGGAGGGCTGGTGGAGATGTCTATACGAATTATTCGTGCCACACATAGGTTCTAAGCACCGGTATACTTTTTACCCGGCGGCGATCGGCAGTCTGGTTGGACGGTTACCTAAAAAGAAGATCCACAGGTAAAACATAGAGCCACCGGCAACTTCGTTAGCCGTCGGCTAAATAACTGTTTAATACAGTACGTTAAGACCTCAGCCTATTTTTGAAAAAAAATGATGTCAGAACTCAGAAGTGCTGTGCGAAAATTCAACCATTGTCTCTGACTGTTCAGGTGAAGTCTCTGACTTCTGTTCATTTTCGAGGGTAGTGCATGCGTGGCGTGCCGTGTGCGCAGGGCGTGTGTGAGACGCGTCAGCTGAGCAACATATCGTTAAAGACATCAGCCGAGTACGGCCGAGGAAACACCGACTATTTCGTGGCCGCCAACAGTCCGCTGCCGTCCATGACGACGGTCGCTTTTGTCGGCGCCGGCCCGTCACCGCGTCACTCGAGTGTTCTCTACGTCGGTACCTCGTACACAGGCACGACATCGACGTCCGTCCGCCAGACAGTTCCAGCTGTCAGTAGCCGGTCTCTGAACCCCGGCCCGGGCCTGCTGCGCTTCACCTACGTCGACGGTCTGACGGGCGGCACTCTGGTCAAGTTACGCAGTGAAGCCATCGTCAAGTTGCCCATCACCTATGTGGCTGGGTTTACGGCTGCCGGCTTCGCTAACTTCCTCACTGTTCAGCCGGAACGATTCGCGCTGGAAAATTTTGGCGCACCGCCGACCGTGTCGACGGCGTTCTCGTCGCGTTTGGTGCATGTCTGTGAGCGTGATCGCGGCTTCTTCTCGTACATCGAGATGCCAATACGCTGCACTGGAGAAGTCGACTATAACCTCGTCCGCTCTGCGACAGTTGTCCAACCGGCCGCCGATCTCGCTGCGCGCCTGCTACTCAAGTCAGAGACTGGCGACAGACAGAAGGTCCTTGTGGCCGTGTTCTCGCGCAGTCTCGGTGAAGGAGACAAACCGTCTAATGAGTCGGCAGTCTGCTTGTATCGTCTGGTGGACGTTCAGCGCAAGTTCGTCGACAACGTGCGACGCTGCTTCAGTGGCCAGCAGACGCGCGCCGGCTCGCAGTTTGGCAACCGCATGTGCGTCTCGTTGGTCAGTATTGCACTGTCCACTCTGTTTCCCATTTACGATTCGTTCTACGGACGAATTTAGCCACTTATGTGATACAGCCATAGAATGATGTGCTGTACTGTATAGGCCTAGTGCTAAGTAGCAGATAATGAGTAACTGTATTCCACAAGCTCATTTTTGTCAAGGATAGGCCTACAAAATAAATATTTTTGCTAGAAACTGAACTAACGGTCTCACAGATAGATTGATACAAGTGGCATCAGATAAATGAGTCGGGCACTTAATAACAAGGGGAGTACTCAATACAGTAACCATTTATATTTTAATTCAAGTTCCTAATAAAAACACGAAAGCCCTGTACAGCTCTACTTCAGTGTTTTTATTAGGCTACAGTGACGCTATATTGGGCTATATTGTAATAAATATTCTCAATCTCATTTGCCAGTGCTATTACATTAATACATTTACACTGCACTGCGGAACGGCGAAGGCTGTACAGTACGCTAATGAGCTAATAACGAGCGAATGGTTGTAAGGGGTAAAGCTAATCACCATGTACCACTAGGCTTATACACAGTCCTCTCGTATCAGCAGATCTGTAGTGCGAGCGCGTACACGTGTCTGTCGTGTTTTTCTTTCTTGGATAGCAATTTCGTGGTTTATAAATCTCCGTCACTGCTAACCAGCGGACAGGGACGACGCAACGCGAGACTACAGACGGCCCCAGGCCACCCACCGTGCAGCGCATACATAAGAAGCAATTTCTTCGTTTCGTCGCTGTCTGCAACTCGTCAATTTTCTCGTCGTTACGTCGACTGCGATAGCTGGTCCGGCCATCTGTCTGTGTAGAGAAGCCGATCGACTCGTGTCCAAGTCGTGCCTTCGTAACGTAATGACCCAGCGCAACGGGACGTCTGCATCTGCATCTGCATCTCAGCCTCATTTCCTAGTTGATGGAGTAATTAACAAGTTTTCGATCTGTTTCCTCGCAGACGCTTCGCACCTCAGTTCTCCTCTACTGTATTTCTTGTACGTCGTCTAGAAAACAATGACGTTGGCCGGTCGACTTTTGGTGGGATTTATTATCATTTTATAGTAGAACATTTCTGAGTAATTTTGTATCTAATTCTAAACATAATTTACGGAGAGAGAGAAAGAAGTCACGGACACTGCTGCTGCTCTGTCAGCTGTACTGTACTGTTCAAGGTCTGAAGCTGGGATGAATTTATGTTATCAGTCGATTTTGATTTTAATAGCAGATGGACTAGATCTGGAGATGGAACTGTACATAGTTCTCTTAATGCTGCGAGTGAGGATGACTGAGCACTATACTTGACAGTACACATCGGACTCTGACAAACAGAATGATAAATCGCGTCTCGTATCAGCAAAAGACGACCGGCAAGTGACCACTTGCTCGCCGGTCTATAGTTCTCTGAAGCTGATAACGGGCCTGTTAACGGCCGGGTTTCAGTCTGATCACAGCGCAAAGAAATCGCCACCATTGCTGCGGCTTCGGTCTGAACTGATGAAAGATATCGACGACGATAACAGCGGCTGTAACCCTGGCAATTGTAGCAGCAGCAGCAGCAACAAGAAACCGAGACTATATACAATATAAATTCTTGCCTTTTCTCTTTCGGCATCCAGACAACCGCTGTTGTTTCCTTGAAGTTTTCAGTTTTCGCTTCAGGCGGTATATATACCGTGCCAAGGAACAATGGAACAAATAGTGTTTCAAGCATAACTTTGACAAACACAAATATATAGTTGTAATTTTTACATGGAATGTCGCTTAGATAAATGCGACACCAAACTAACACAACAAATGCCCGTCACATCTGAACAATGTCATTACTTTACCTTGTGAATTAAACGATCGTCTTGTATTAAAACGCACGCCATAACTGACAACTGCAAGAAAATCAGATGAGAATATCAGCCTGCAACTGTTCGATTCGACCAGTCAACGAAAACTTCAAAGGCGGCAACTATCGCAAAAACACAATGGTAGAATTAAAAGGATTGCTGGAAATGATCATCGCCCGCCCTGACACAAGCTGAAAGACGACGACGCCACTGACGCACAGCTGCAGCAATGACGGCGTGATCCAGCTTGGCCCACTCGGTTCTAATGCGCTACTGCTGAAATCATCAAGATCAGTGATGCGTGTTTTGTACACTTTCTCTTCGATACGCTGTAGTCAACTGGATTTAAGTCTGGCGAATTCGGAGGTCACTGTAGCGGCCAAATGAACTCTGGCGTTTCTCTTCCTAGGAACTCCACGGGAGTGCGAGCATTTTGATGACATCATCATTGCGTATATAGTGTTATACAAGAATAGTGATGGTACTTTTATAATTTTTAAATTACCTGAAATGTGAAGATGAATTTTGCCAGAAATTACGAAAATTTGTTGAAGTTTGTCAAAGTTATGCCCAAAATACTAGTGGTTCCATTTTTTCCGGACACGGTGTATATTCCTGACAGACCGTTATAATTCGTTTAATTCACATCGCAAGACATTTCGTTTCCAGGTCAGGGTTTTATCTCGTCTTAGAACGAGAGATATTGTGTGTATGAGTGAGAGTCGATAGCACTTCTAACGACACTGACCTGTGACGTGACGGTGACTTTAATATGTCGACTGGACTGGAGCAGGATTAACGACGTGGATTAACGTCGTACGTGCCTAGCAGTACCAAGCAAGGATTGCCGGCGCATCGAACCCTGTCGGTCAGATAAGTAATTGATCGAATCATTGATCGGTTCCAGCACGTGGCCAGGCCGCCACCATCCGTTTGTCTATAACCTAGTCGATAGCTCGGACGGGGCGTGAATGTGTTTGCACATAATGAGTCGTTTTGCAATGGTAATCGACGTCTAAGCATGAGCTTGCTCACAAACTCTGTATTTCTGTATAGGAGGGCTTCAAATATAATCAAATATAATCGGACAGAGCAGTCAGGATGACTTTGGAGACCTAGTAAAATCAACTGTACAAGTTGACATTTACAACCTAGTATCCACAAAACAAGGTATCGTCCACGATAGGACAATACGATAGGTGGCCCGCCGTGGAAATTGTCCAAAATGGCGGAACTGTACTAAAGCTAAGTCACAAACCTGATGGCAGATTCTGAATTAGATAGGGCTTACACGGCTACACCGATTGTCTGATCGCGTTTAAGTAACCACACATAGGCCTACAGCTCAATCGCGCTTAGTTTCGGAGCCTAGGAATATTCGCGTGTGACAGAGAGACGGACAGACAGACAACGTGTATCGCTACTGTAGCTGCCTTCCACTCTGAGAATTTAGCTATGCCCCTATGAGAGGTTCCTCGTCGTCAGCGTTAGTTGCGGTCAGTCTTTCGTCGAACTGCCATGTAGCCGTCTGTTCTGTTCGTGTTTTACATCACGGATCTACATGTACAACTGAAGCAGTCATCCCGTGTTGTGTATAACCACGTTTATCACGTGCAAATATCGGCCGTTTGACGTACGGTGTGCATTAAGTGAAATTCTACGTCAGTTATAATCTGGCCATATGACTGTTTCAGCGTCTGCCACTTCGCCGATTTTTACAGACAAGTTTGCGCTTTTACCGCTATAATTATATAGTGATATTTCTTAGTTGCAACAAATTGAAAACTTAAGTACGGTATACATTTGCGCTGAAGTCGACAGATAGGCAACTCTTCAGTCGCTGAATTCAGAAGGAGCTTTCAGCTCCTTGTTAGCTCGCATTAGAAATACTCAGATAATGAAATTTTGATAAAAGTTTTTTAAAAAGTATTCGTTTTCCTATAGAATATTATGAAATTTTTGCTTTTCGGTGCGGTAAATGTAATCTATGTTATCAGTTTCTGCGAGGCTCCGGTAAACTTTAGTTTAGCAGCATCGTTGTGGATGATAATGAATTTTAGCACAAAGCAAGTGCTATACAGTTAGTGCTCAGTTCTGTATATGCTATAGTGCTGTCGACGGAAATTAGAATCTCGGCTTCGTTGCCGATGAATGTCGTTGAACGTGTCTGCGACGTGCCTGTGACGTGTTGAAAATGTGTGCAGGGCATTCCTATCAACGAGTCGTACTGCGGTGAGGCGGAGCAAAATGGGCCGCTGGTTGGCAGTATCGCTATCCAGTCGACTCCGATCTTGTATTCCGACACTCAGCTGACGTCAGCGGCTGCAGCAGCAGTCAACAGTCATGCCGTCCTCTACCTCGGCACACGTCACGGTCATCTCAAGAAGGTGAATAATAAATTGTCGCAATGATCATCGTGTGTTTTCGCTGTGGTGCATAACAGGAGCTCTTGAAATGCTGCTGAAACAGGTTCCCGGCATTCCATGGCCCTAGAATTGCTCTAAACTTATTTACGAGTCAGTTTTAGACACTATATCACTATTCAGCACACTCACACTTACACAAGCAGCGAAACGTATAGCGTCGCTTGTATAGCAGTTCTATGCCTATCACTTTTTGCCTTTGTTGGCAAAGTCTGTTCTTTGTCTACTGTTAAGTTTTCGACACTTGATTTTGTTTGTAATCCACTGATTTTTACAGTTTCAATTGTTTCTTGATGTTGTCGAATAATACTCATTGTTTGTGAATCAAACACAAATGCTAATCAGACCCTGAGAAGGAAGTACAGCGAGGGGAGACGCTAGAAGAGGCAAGGCGACTGGTGGCGCTGAGGAAAAGAGGGAGCGAATTAAAAAGCGAAAAGTAAGAGAATCTGGAAAGGGAAAGGAAAAGTTCTGCCGCACGACTCTGCACGCGGTGGAATATATATCCATCCACTGCGACTCATCGAGCAGACTACTGACGCGTGATGCTGACATTTTAATTGTAAGGTTGTCAGAGTTAGATAACATTCATTAATTAGGTCTGCCGCAAACGTGACTACGTATAGTACGCATGATGCTGCAGCAGCATCTGTCGTTGGTCAGTTGATGGTAGTCGGTATACACACATGTACGTCATGTGCGCTCACGTCAAATGAGTGTATGTTTATTGTTGCCAACCGGCAGCATTACTAGACATTACGAACGTTAAGTGAACTCTAGAAACCACATCGCCAGTGTATGCACCTAGTCTGTGCTCTGTCGCCTGAGCATTCTCCTCAGCCCCGTGTTGTGCACTGCTGTCTTGAGTTCAGCTGCTGGAGGAAGATGATGAAATTCCAAGACAAGTCGCCCAGGTTGCAGCAATTCAGCAAAGCGAAGTCGTCGGACTCTGACGGTTTCGGATATGTTAGGAATAACTTCTACCGTATATACATGGTTCTAGTACCTTCTTGAAACGTCGAGCTGGTCGTCCGCGTAGTCGGTGGTTAGACCAGCTGCGCCGAGACAACCAATGTCAACCAGCTGATCATTCACCGTCGACACTCTGGAGCGTTGCTATGGTTGTCGGCGAATAAGCGTTAATGACGATGACGTACGAGTGTATATTCTGCAGTATACAGCAAAATGTAGACGTAATGTGCTGCTGCTGCTGCTGCTGAATAGGTGGCTCTGCAATCAGATGGTTCGTGGTCCGAGTTTGATGACGTCATCATTGAAGCTGGTTCTCAGATTCAGCAGGACATGATCGTCAACGTCACGAGTGCGTCGCTCTATCTACTCGCTGCCAACAAGGTGAGACCAGAAACCAGCTGATTCACGCTACAGCTTATCAGTAGTAGTAGTAGTAGTAGACTATGTAAGTACGACAGCAATGCAGGATATTAATTCGTGAGTCCATCCGTCCGTCTGTCCGTCAGTATTTTGTTTACATTTACAGCTTTGGCGCCATCTAATGAATGCAGTTAAAATGTACTACCATCCCATGCAGCAGCCATCCTTTGTGGCGATATTTACTTGTAGGCGAGTTATGTTAAGTAGTGCCTCACATTATTTTACACTGATCTTTATATATAATCAACTTTATTCACCAACGCATGCAGTAGATACACAGCGAACAACAAGGAAAAAATAAATACACCGTGAGTCAAAAAACAAGACACCTACTCGTGTCGATAACTTTGCGAAATATTAATTGATTTTCAAAATTCTTTCACTGCTAGACTCGGCATAAAATTTGCTACAAAATGATCGTTACATATCCCACCACACCTTAAAGACGTTGTTGCACTACCTTGTGAAACGTTATGTTTCAGTTATTGTCTGGTTCTGGAGCAAACATACTGTTAAAACGTAGGGTCAGTCGGCGTGTCAAAGTTGGGTGTCACACAGCTGATGTTTGTTGATGCTGGAGTCAAGGTTGACATTGCTTACTATCATAACGTCTTGCTTTCTCAACAGTTGTTGCCTGTCATTCGTCAGATTTCTGGCGAATTCTTTATTTTTCAGCAGGACAGTGTCCCGGCACACTGGGCACGTGACACCATCAGTCTCCTGGAACGTGACACACCTGCATTCATCTCGCCAGATGTTGGCCGCCGAATAGCCCACATTAATCCGGTCGACTACAAGGTCTGGGGCGTTATGCAGCACAGAATTTACCAGACAAAGGTCAAGGATCTGGACGTTGAAGCGCCGTCTGATTGACGTGTGGGCTGGAATACAGCACAGCCTTATCGACGACGCCATTAACCAGTGGCGTAAACGCCTCTGCGCCTGTGTTTGAGCCAGAGGTTGACACTTCGAACATTCGCTCCGACTCTCGCATCATTCAGACTTTGCGAACTTTAATTAACTCCCTTAACATTTCGTTTTAACAGTATGTTTTCTCAAGAACTTGCCAATAACTGAAACATTACGGTTTCACAAGGTAGTGCAGCAATGTCTTTAATGTGTGGTGGGATATGTATGGTCATTTTGTATCAAATTTTGTGCTGAGTCTAGCAGTGAAAAAATTTTGAAAATCGACTGATATTTCGCAAAGTTATCGACACGAATAGGATGTCTTGTTTTTTTGACTCACAATGTATATAGCCGCTACAGCCTGTTAAGGATATGGTGATGCAGTTGAGCACCACTGTTACTGTAAACGGTTGAGCTAAGGGATATTTAATAATGGGGCAACGTCATCACAGAAGCGCTGGATATGGCACGCGTTGTCAAGGGATCTCGCAATTTTACCTCCACACTCGCTTTTATCAAGCTGCCTTTTCCTTCCCAGCCGAAGCTGGTCCTCATTTACCAACCGCCGGAGGGATGGAAGGCTGAGTTGGTTGAGTTGTTAAGGACTGGAATCAGCTGTGGAGTGACGTCTGTTGTAGATAGTAAAGTTGGATCTGGCGGAGTGTGAGCAGTACATGAGCTGCGAGTCTTGTCGTGCTGCCGGCAACCCTCACTGTGGCTGGTGTTCACTGCAGCGCAGGTTAGACACTGACACAACTTTGTTTAAGTCTCTCTTATTCTCTGTCTGTCGCTGTATCTGCTCTGTGCTCTGACACATATAATTGTCTAATGTCACAAACTTATACTCTACTTTGTTATTTTGTCTCTTGAGACTAATGTATGCTTTGACTGTGTTATGTTTTTCTTGTGTTATGACAGTCGAATGGAATTTGCTATTAACATTGCGTGAGTTTAATATTTTCAGTGTAACACGTACTTTATTCTTCGTGTCTAAATGTTGCATCGTGGCACATCTGCGTTGTTATCGATAAACAATGAGAACAGAGAAGAATAAAGACATCAATCAACTTGTGCGCATTGCGTCAGTCAAAGACGACTCAATCCACACGTGTACAACCAATACTCGTGCAGGTGTGTCACGTGGATACGCCACGTCGCTGTGATATGATCGGCGTGCACCTGCTGTTTGCTGTTGTCACAGGTGTACCAGTAAGCCTCACTGTCTGGATGCTGACGTAGACAGTGCTCGCTGGTTGTCTTACGACGCCTGGGAGTGCATCCGTGTTCCACCGCAGTTTGTCAATCCTGCGCGCATCGCTGTTACCTCTCGCCTTCAGGTACAGTGCTGAGTGTCAGGCTATGATCACCGGGTACAGGTATAGGTCAAAGCACTCATACAGCAGTAATTGGCTACAGTAGTTTATGCAACCAACGTCTTTAGTACGACATTTATCAGTCGATCGGCTGCATCTTCACACCTTACACAGTAACTCTTATATTACAGTTAGCCATTTTCATTATTTTTATTATTAGGCCGCATCGAATGCATCAAGACAATTCTTAAAAGTATTAACAGTATCAGCCTCAACCACATCATTTGGCAAACTATTCCACATATTTACCTTTCTAGAACTAAATGAATATTTTCTTATGTTATAATGACATGAAGATTTTTGTAATTTGTACTTATCTCCTCTAGCTGTACTGAGTATATTAAAGTTTAGTTTTACTGCAGCTTCCAAGTGATAGAAATCATGAACTATTCTGAAAACTTCTATCATGTCTCCACGTAAACGTCTGTGTTTTAATGTAGGAAGCATAAGTTGTTTTAATCTTTATGTATATGCTAAATGCTTTAAGGATATAATCAAGTATAAAATTTCTTTTAATGATACCTAACATACTATAGACTTTGTTAACTTTTTCATTCATATGGTCTAAAAAGGCGCTTTGAGTCAAATTTCACACCCAGATCACTGACAGAATCTACCTTTACAAGCTCATAGTGCTTATTATTATTTTTAATATAATATTTTGTATTATATAAATTACTAGTATTTGCTGTGTATGTCATACAACAGCACTTTTCAACATTTAACTTAAGCAGCCATTGATTGGCCCAATCATTTAACTTGTGTATATCATTTTGCAATTTATATTGAGTTTATCAAGTATTGCTTCCTCACTGAAAGCTACGTCCTTACATGAGACTGCCGGACCTCTATGGGGAAGCTCCTTAAATTTTCCTTCAGATTCTGTGTGTACACATGAGAAGTAATTCCCGAAGATATTAGCTTTGTCCATATCATCGTTTGGAATAACAACACATTTGTCACTGGGGACAGTCCTCATACCACCAATTCTAGTTTGTGATTTAAAGTTACTATTAACATATTTCCATTTTTTTGTAATTTGGTTTACGTTGTTTTGCAACTTCACACTGTTCTTTTTTCTATAAGACGAGTTTGTTTACGAACTTCACTGCGCACATTTTTGTACTCCTTGTGAAATCGAGATACGATAATGATGGTAATAACAGGGCATTTTGACGATGCTTTGTTGCTGTATCATTGCTTCTGTCTGGAAGGTTTTCTAGCAGAATGATTGATGTACTATCACGTCCCACCCACAGTGCCCAATATTGCTCCATAGCCCTATCATACAGTAAAGGTAAGCTAAGCTTACACAGTTGTCTTGTAGAGGATTACGATGGCTTGTCGTTGTAGGTATCAGTTGGCATAAAGGCGTTGCCACAGCTTCAACGCGGAGAAGAATACGTCTGTCTGTTTGGTTCCAATGCTTCAAGTGTAGTGGGTCAAGTGTCACCTAATGAAGTCCGATGTCAAACTCCAGTAATTCCACCTCTGCCATCTGGAGAAGGTGAGTATATCAAACTAGCCAGTCAATATTGCTTAAACTCGTTCTGTTTTAATGGTGCGATTTGGCGAGAGGCACAATCTCGATGTTACTTTACGGTTTAGAGGCATGACATTTAAATAAATTCGATCTGCTTTCTTTTGACTTGTAATAAACAGATTTTATGAAGTTATTCATGACCAGAAATATCGAGGTTGTTAAACTGTTGCAAGAAAAGTTTGGGTTTGATATATATATATATATGAACTTTATTTCACCATAAAGTGTTTTATGGGCTAAACGTGTCCAAGTTTGAAGGCGTTTATAACAGCTTATCTCTGTTTAAGCTGTGAGATTACCCTATATTGTTTTCTTGTTTAGTTTGTTTTATTTTACCACCAGTCTTTTGGTGAATAAAGATTATCACAATAATGATATTGCACACCTTCTCTTAATTTACGGTAAGTTGATTAGGCTGATGTACTTGAAAAGCAGAAAGAATTGTTTGTTTCATAACGTAAGTAATAGGTATGCAATGCATTGCTAGATGAATGTAATTGTTACAGATCATGTTAACATTACACTCTACATCAAGTCGACGAGGACGAACCTCAGTTTTGTTGACACGAAACTCACGTTCTTTGACTGTTCACGACATTCATCGTAAGTCGACAGTTTCAGTATTGTGTTGTTGTTCGTGGTGATCATTTCTTATCTATTATATCCAACAGCTCTGTCGCAGAGGCTTTTGGTGGATAGCAGTGAACGGACGAAGATGGTGCTAGATGCTTAAGGTATGCCATCGTCGTCAGTGAGCATCAAATCTGTGCTGCACTGGCTGACAATTGTGTTTTGTTGTTAACTATTACATCATTTAGATGTTTGTCTCATCTAATCCAACTGGCTGTCAGTTTCTGAGTGCGTTTTTGCCGCCCGATACCGTGCGCTAGGGTGGCTATTGCTAAGGCGACGTGGCTGTATGGCTGTGTGTCTGTCACGTTGATGAATTGTGCCCAAACGACTGAGTCTATCATCATGCGACTTTCACGAGATGTAGATAGATAGATAGATCTTTATTAAAACAATTGACAGAACGCAGTTGTAACAAATGGAATAAGTAGAGTAAAATGCAAATCGGCATAAAAATAAAATGTTAAATCAGTACGCGTGTGTAGAATGAATGGATGAATGAATGAATGAATGAATGAATGAATGAATGAATGAATGAATGAATGAGTATTCGTGTATTATGGAAGAAAAAACCCTAATATGTTTCTTATATAACATGCGCGTAAGAAAATTGCAGTCGGATAAGTGTATTGAGTGTTCGGGCAACAGTCGGGTGTGAGCTCGGTGACTGAGGTTGTGGCGTTGTGACGCGGTGGATAGAGGTGATAGTAGTGTGTGTAGTACATGGTTCGACCACAGAACGGGGCGACTGAAAATGCGGGAGTGGAAAATGCGGGAGTAGATAGCAGGGGTGGAAAATGCAGGAGTAGGCTAGCCGTATGGAAAGCCGAACCGAGATTATACAGTGAGACAGTCTTTACTTTCTAAAAATTGTCCTTAGACTTCTGACTGAAGAAAGTCTAAATTTTATTGCATTATAAAATAGCGGCGGCCTGTATTTTGTATAGTGGTAGATTGCTAGATGCGGCACGCGTGATGTGATGCAAGATTGTAGGGAACATAAAATATACCTGGTTTAAAGGATGCTTAAACGCTGATTTTTAGTTTGCTGATTTTC
>Ga0126335_1000351_pt1 | contig 21751 bp, 23 predicted proteins | sample OlaspJWI45metaG_FD_108409 | JGI IMG/M metagenome (GOLD analysis project Ga0126335, IMG submission 108409) | Marine gutless worms symbiont microbial communities from Oahu, Hawaii - Olavius sp. 1 OAHU.JWI-45 metaG | ecosystem: Host-associated > Annelida > Digestive system > Unclassified | place... | reverse complement strand
ATATTATCTGTGCGAATAATAAATATATGCAAACGCGGCAGTACACAGCAACAAGTCACGAAAGCAATTGCAGCTGTATGCCGCATGCACAGGACTGACAACTGCCAACCCAGACTCGTATAATTACAGAAAGTTATGACAAACACGGCCCAACTTGCAGACAAGTTACAACACAAGACAACCAAGTATTTACATGCGTTTAACTCATTGGACCCTTTAACTCAGTACCGCAAGACTACTGCCACCAGTAAGTAATATCAATGTACAAACAACAAGCAGTAATCTATAGGCCAACTGTACAACACAGTTCTCTACTCAGCCAAGTTTACTGTACAAGACAAACACATGCACACACACACACCCCTACAGCAACAGCAGTAGCAAACTGTGCATTCACCACCACAGCTCACACTTGTATACGAACAGTTACTGCTGGAGACAAAAAATGAGTATCATACATATTGCAACAAATATCGGTTTTACACTTCCAATTTTTTTTACAAAAAGTAAATAAAACAGATATAAGGTAAAGTATTATAAAAAAAATTCCAAGTAGGTCAACTCATTAACACGTCACTGAAAAAATGTTTTCCTTCAACCACTTCTGAGTAGTTTTCTTTACACAAATGTTGTTTGATACAGCGTGAATTGTCACAATTGGCACTGGTCATTGACAACAAAAGAAAGCAAAATACATATGATATGTAAAGTGAAACCATTTACGCTACATGAAACAAAACCAAGTGATTCAGTTCTACAGTCTGAGAGCATTTGATGACACCAGTTACATTACGTAGCACTGAACACTGAAATTTGTGCAGGTTGAACTTGTATGACCAAGCAGTCAGCTGCTGAACCTATGATCCCAACGATCAACATCAACACTCGGACTCAGTATCTGGTCAAACACGATAACAGTCTACATACAAATGTTAAAAATATGTTCACAACATCATCGGCTCATGCAGTTGACAAGCTGTACAAAATGCGCTGCTGTAAGAAATGGTCACAAATTGCAGTCCATCAACAATAAAAACTCGACAACTAAATTCCACTGCATATCAATAACAAAAGGAGTATTATGTTGCATTAAAACATGTGCAGGAGAAATTAGGCACACAGACAACGCACAGTAAACCTCCTACAGTAATTTAGAATTAATCAACAGCAACTGTCTATGATCCATTCTAGCTAACATCAACACTGAAAATAGGTTAGCACTCCCACAGAACACAAGAATTCACACATCGGCACAAGTGGTCTATTATATACTATAAAGTACACCAACAAATAGTATACAATTAAAATTCGCAAAAACGACAAACTCCATTAGTCATCAGTTGTATTATATGCTCGTATGTGTATGCATTTAGCACAGAAAAATAGACTGCCAAGCTAATGTCTTACAACAGCTACCCTCTGACCATTTAGTATACTTAGTAGTACTGTCTCACATAATCTACTCATGTAAAATGGAATTTAATGGACAAAATTACCTCAACAATCCCTAGCTTCAACATTAGCAAGCCCAACACAATTATCAAACCAACAAAAGGCACCATCATCCAGATCCCAGACAAAAAAAAATTATACACAATTTAGTGACTATGATCCACATCTAAATGCCTACTCACTACTGCATACAGATTTCATAAAGTGCTGAAAGTTAGTACGGTGACATGAGTACATGCACTGTCTAGTGTTGGCTACAAGATGAGAGCCTGCTGCATGACCAGGGAGGTGATAAATCCACATGTGCATCAGGGTCAACCCGCGTGACAGCAGACATATAAAACAACTTACTGCCAGTTGTATTCATTAGTTACTATGTCAACAAAAACAGAAAGTCTTCACAAAAAACAGAGTTTCAGCTAATAACAAAATACACTGTTCAGTTTGTCTGTCCAAGATAACTACTGACACCGTCACAGGTGCAACAGAGGACCAAACCATCATGTCACTTTACACATAAATAAGTTGTCAACAGCAGTGAATCTCTCTACATGCATCAACACTCGCTAGAATTCACTAAAACAAACAGCCAGTGCTTGTCGCCAAATGCTACAATTGCAAATATTCAGAAAAGTAAAAAGTTACAAAAAGTTAAAGACCCCAAACGATAAATCAGCCCCAACATACATGTTGTAAATAGGCTACACTCACTCACTTTGGAGAAAGTTCTAATTTTCACGTACTATCAATTTCAAATTTCACACTTAAAGAGTAGTAAAAGTAATGATGTATTTTTTCTTCTTTTTCAGTATGGGTGCAGTTTGACAGCCTGTTAATAAAGTATTGATGATGATTGTCATCATCAGCTGTATCATTATTCACTCTGTCACAATATTTTTGTTACCGGCAACATCGAGAAAGGGGGAGAGAAACGAAATTGCCTGGAAAATTGGGAATTAAGCTTAAAACACTGGCAACCTCAGTGGAGTGACCACACAATAAAGACTGCACTGTCTATCAGCTTAATGCACAGTTGCTTCAGCTTGGCAACCACAGAATACTGTTCTCTGATCGTCAACACTATAGTATGACGACAGATCTTGGGCATTCACTAGTCATAGAAGTGTGGCTGTGGCAGTGGCTGATGTAGTGACTTCGACACAGGAGTCGACGTCGCGTCACCACCCATTCTCCCTCCAACGCCACTGCCGCCGCCGCCGCCGCCCGTCGCCGCGCTGTCGTAGCCGTGATAGCCGAAGTCATGTAAAGGTCCGTATTGGTTGCCGGCAAACGAGCGATTCAGTGACCCAATCATCGGTCCACGGTTCACCATCACACCGCCGCTGCCCCCAGTCGTGGCTGTCCCCATGCCACCAGCACCTGTCGATGACGGCAGTGCTGTGTACCTCACACCCGTCCCTCCGTAACCATTAGGAACATGTCCTAGGGTCATGCCACCATTCAGCAGTCCTGGTTGGGTCGGGTGATGATGGTGGGCCAGCCCAGGAGTGTGGCGGCCGGCCGATATTGTAGCATATGACCGATTTATGTTAGCTGTGGTCGCCGGTGCAGCGGCTGCCATGGATGAGCCGGGTCTTGCCATGCCGCCACTGTATGCTAATGGCTGATGCACACACCTGGTGGCAGTTCCACCACCTGAGACAGTCGGGGTGGGTGCAGCCCGACGAGGAAGTGAGTCCACATGGTGGGTGAAGGCCGTCAGCTCCACATCTTCCACATCATGAAGTGTCCGGTCATCTCCTGTCGAACTCTCGCTCTCCTGCATGCCATGCCCTGCACCATCGCGCCATGTCGGGCTGCCAAGCGATGAGCCCAGCGCACCGCCACGGCCCTTGGAGCGCCGAGCGGTATTCGATGGACTGCCACCAGTACCAGGCTGCTGTCGCATGGCGAACTGGAACAGAACTGCGACGAGGATCGTAATTGTACCGAAACACAGTCCAATCACCATGTAGAGAACGAACTTCTCCTTGTTGTCTGGTAGTCACACAACGTCATCGTGTTACCACACATTAGTACAGACATAAACTGCAACACATACATCATCTGACTGAGATATAAGTAACTGAAATCACGAGAACAAGTAAAAAATATGTCTTCCTACAGCAGCAAATTATGATATATCAATCAGTCAACCTTCACTAGACTTAGAGCTCGGAGAAAACATTCACAGCAAAGTTGTGTCTAACAAAGTTTTACTTAGCTAAGGCACCTCCTTTACGCTTTTTACAGTGCACTACTGTATAACAGTAATAAAACATGCCTATGGCTGAAAATATTGTACTACAACACTATCACAAATTGCCTACAACCAGGATTCAATATTACACACTCAGACTGAAACCTGCACTTTCAGTACTCCCCTAAGCTAAATATGAAAAGCTGGTTTATTGTAAGACATTATACAAATTATGCCTGATGCCTGTGCAGGCATCATGCGAATTTGTTGACCCAAAGTTATCAAATGTTGTCCAAGGGCCAAAGGCCCGAGGGCAACATTTGACAACCAAGGGTCAACAAATTCGCATGATGGTATCAGGCATTGTTTTGTTATATCACTATCTGAAATGCAATAAATTAGCTGTGAGCCTGTGAGTGGCATTCTATGCACTGAATCACTTTAACCAACAAACCAGTCAACTACCTAGTGGGATAAAGTATTAAAATGCAATTCTACTGAACAAGTACAGAGAGAACTGTCAACGTCAAAAACTTAGTTTAATACATCCCCATATCCACATTTTACACTGATGAAGTCGAGTGTGTCGAAAGTTTAAACGAAATGTACATCATACTTACAGCGAATGAAAGACACATACATTCGTTTTCAATTAATGTGTATAGTATTTTCACTGCTTAAAATTGCTTAGAAAGTCCATAAATGCACAAAAATGAGTTTAATGTCAATTTTGGAACGACACGTCACAGATCAACAACCAAAGAATATGTATGTCAAATTGGAAAAACACCTCAAAGAAGTAACAATTTTGCACTTTTTGTTTTAGTAATTTTTTATATTTAAGATGCAACTTTCTGAAAATAAATGAACCAAAAAAATTAATATTACATCTGGCATATATCACTGGAAAAAAATTCACATTAATTCTTTTATATAAAAGATACTCTTGCGAGTGCGTGACTATCACAAATACTGGGCATCACTGGCAGCTAATGATGCTCGGCTAACTGGGCATCATTAGCTTTTGTTATATCATGATCTGAAATGCACGATCATGATTGGTGAAATGCGTATGACAAGAGTAAAATCTAATTGACCACTGGCTCAGCAGGGTCATTGACATGTCTGCAGGGTCATTAGCTAATGACCCCCGGGGTCATTAGCTAATTACACGTCATTGATCACGCACGTGCGATAGTTTTTTGTTATAAAATAATAAATGCAAATTTTTCTTAGAGATATATGCCAAATGTAATACTGATGTTTTTGCTTCATTTATTTTCAGAAAGTTGCATCTTAAATGTAAAAAACATGACAGCAAAAATTGCAAAATTGTTACTTCCCTGCGACATGTCAAATTTCACATAAATATTCTTTGCTTGTTTAGTCATTCTAAAAATGATAGAAAACTCATTTTTTGTGCATTTTTTGCACCTTTAAGCAATTTTAATCCGTGAAAATATTATACACCTTATGACAAATGAATGCTTTGTTTCAACTTTTGATGCATACTTGGTCAGTGTAAAATGTGGATACAGATGTGTGCATGTTCTAAATTTGATCCTCGACAGTGCAAGTACCATACTCATTCACCGGAATTGCATTTTAATAACTTATTACGTAAGATATTTGACTGGTTTGTTGATAGTGATTCGGTGCATAGAATACCTTTCACAGGCTTAGAGCTAATTTACCGCATTTCAGATGGTGATATAACAAAACACATTTAGCCTGATATCTTGAGCATCATGCAAATTTGCTGACCCTCAGTTGTCAAATGTTGTCCTCGGGTCTTCTGCAACATATGACAACTTCAGATCAACAAATTTGCATGACGCCCGCAGCATCAGGCATAATTTGTATATTTACTCACGGCAGGTGATGCGCGTTTGACCAATCACAATCGTGCATTTCAGACTGTGATATAACAATACGCAGTGCTGTTCACCTAATTATAAGAAAACACAAAGTCCAACCATTAGCAAACTGCCATGTCCATATCCAGTCGGCTAGCGAGAACACCTGCCACTTGGAACGTTTCCTGGAGTTACCAAGCTGAACCTCACCATGCTGTGGTCTCTTTCTGTTGTTTGTGTTCAAAGTACGAGTGTAACCTATGTGCATTGCAGAACACATTCATACTTAGCATAGACAGATAATACTGTTCTATGAAAGGCTGAGCTAAGATACACAAAAAAGCACAAAAACACATAAATGAAATTACATTAAAAACTAAAGTACTAGATAACTGCCATGTTAAAAATGACTTTTATAAAGTACACATTTAGAAATGAGATAAAACTGTGACTAGCACTAGATGAAATCTTAGCTGCCATAGAGAAAACAGGATTAATGTCAAATGTGAAAAATCCCACAAAGCAGACATATAACATCAACATTCAACTGTACGCATAATGTGAAAAGATAATACTTCACAAACAGAATACTTACTGTTCACTGCCTAAATACTATGAAGGGAACCATTACGCCCATACATCTGCAGTTTTTCTGCTTCATCATATACATTGCATTCCATACCAAAATATTAAAAATGTCCACATTTTTTCGTTTAACTAATTTCTACAAACACTGACCAATTTCTATAAAATTTGGCACACAGTATGCTGAAGGAATTTGCAACACAACAATTATTGATATGTCCACTTTACCTACATACTGTTGCTACACTACCTTGGGAAAATTAATTTGTAACTTTGTGATCATTTTGGCCAATTTGCTCCATCAAAACGCCATTAAACTGACGTCCAAACTTAAGGATAAAATCTGACTGATGAAATATTTTTACTGTTGCATATTATCCTGATGTTGTGCTGAAGCAGAGATGCTGTCATCCACTTCAGCCATTGCCGTGACACTGACATCTTACAGCAAGACAGTGTGCAAACACACCGGGTGCACCAGACAATTGAGTTACTGCAGTGTGAAGCTCCTGAGTTCACTGTTCACCAGTCCAATGGTCTGGGTTTTAACCTTCAGTTAGCTCTGATCTTAGTCTTGTTGAATACCAAATATGGGACACTCGTGGCAGAACCATGTGTGATGCCAGTTTAAGCAGGGCTGACATGAGACAGTTTTTGATTGACACTTGAAATGGCTTGTCATAAAGCATTGTCAACAGTGCCACTGACTGAATGGTGTAAGGGACTTCAGACCTGTACTGGTGAAAGAGGAGGCTACTGTGATGCCTGCTGTAATATTTAGGCTTTTAGTATATAATAATTTTGTGGAAAAACTGGGTATTTTTAGTTTGTGCAACAGTAATATGTAACGTTTGTGGTTAAAGTTATTAGAAAGAGGTTCATATATTCTCAAGGTAGTGTAGCAGTAGTATCCATGTAAGGTGAATAAATCAATAATTGTTGTGTTGCAGATAATCTCAGTATACTGTGTAACGAATATTACTGAAATTGGTCGGCATCTGTAAAAACTACAGCAAAATAAAAAAATGTGGACGTTTTTATCGGTACACAGTGTACATGTAACCGCACGTAGCAAAACAACGTACTGGGCAGTTGTAATCAGGAACGAAAAGGGGGCAAAAAGCAATAAGCCTGTGAAGTCCGAAGAACAGCCTTGGAGTTTCCATGAAAGCACATATTATCCGAAATATGTAATACATTCCTATGAGTAAGTCTATCACACTTTCAAGTTTCAAGTAAAGCTCAAAAATTTTCAGCATAATCATTATCTGAATTTCTTTGCCAACATGACAAACTCACGTGGTGTGGTTGTCGTTGGCAAATGTGGTCGCCAGACTGAGTCAACCCGAGTTGTCGCCAGACCCCACGGGTTCACAATGTGGTCTTCTTGGCCAAAGTTCTGATTTCCCCAATAGTTGAGAAATTCTGTCGTTGTCGGGGCGGCAGTGGTAGTAGTCGTAGTGGTAGAGGCAGTGACGACTGGTGCTGGCGGCAGAAAATGTGCCGTTATGTCATCCCGGAAATCGCTGTTTCCACATGGATCTGCTAAAGTCTCGAGCCCATCATCTGATTCCAGAGCTCTCGAAACAGCTCTTGGTACTACAAACAAACGCAACAATACAGCTCATTCACCATCTGCCTAAACTCTGTCACTATATTACACCTTTCATATTGCACTTTCAGATTTCAACTCAAGCTCACAATGTGTCAGCTGACCATCGTTTTTCATACACAATCAGTCTCTTTCCTCTTATGGCAGAAATAAGATCAATATTTTCTAATAAAATCAAAGGACATTTGACGTATGGTACTGATTCTTCTTTTACTTTTACCTCTTTCTGAATTTATGAACCTCACTGTCCATACTACATAACAGGCCTAACTCAGTGATCGTAATGCAAATAAACCAAATCACTCCACACACGATGAATGAACTAGAATTACTGGACAATGGGAATGTATATAACACTAACCGCAGGTGTGCAGAATGGAGAGAAACTTGGTGGCGCCGGGCAGACATCGGTTGCCGAACATTGCAGTACTGGCATCAAGAGCACAACGTCGTCGACCGTCGCACTGGTGAGCTACTTGCTGTAAGACACAACTCAGTCGACAACCTGACAGACACAGTCAGACATCACTACAGACTCAGCCATCCGACAACGACTCACGGGGTGGTCTTGGGATTTTACACACTCACTTCACACTTACGGCAAAGGCAGGTATGGTTCATTCCGTTAGTGGATTAACGCGTAGGCGTGCAGGTCTAACTGTGAGATCCATTGACAACGCGTGCCATACCCGAGCCGCTGTGCGCCTCTGCAGTGGGGTTCTCTCGTTAAGAGGTGCTATATCAGGTGTCCGGGACTTTACCTTTTACCTTTACCCAAGAGCCAAGATTCTGTCACTCAAGTCAAGTCAGGTCTGCTACTGACACATACTGGAATATCGGGCTATACACGGTGCCTGGAAACTACTCAAGACAGCAATATGTACTGCACAAACGATGTACTCGATATGACATTAGCTGACTTTGACAGTAAGTGTGACCGCCACATCTGTAGAACTAGACGATGCTTTGTGTTAAGAGTTGAGACTGTATTACATTTAGTGTTGTTATCGTTCGAGCCATGTCAGTCTCGGTCTTGCTTATATAAGTGCCCGAGCATATCATACCGTGGTCTGCGGCGGAAGGCAGGCGGCGATGTGCACATTCAGTCTGCATGTGGAACGTGTTGGACCAGCCGAACACTGCTGACCTGATGGCAATGAACTGGGCGCGGGGACAGCGTAAATCGATGGTGTCTCCTTCGCAGCCTGTCAGCGCGCTGAAGTCATCTGCCAACATACAACATAATTTTATAATGTATATAAGATATAATTATACGAACGAGATAATTCATTTAAATTATGTTCATTCCTCCATTACCCGTTGCCACCTACGTCCATAATATTAAAATTAACGTCATGTACTACTATTAGGGTAATAGATTATTGCATATTAATGTATAAAAACTGCCATCTTATAATAACTGTGTAATGGCCACTGTTAAATGACACATCTAAAACAGCAAAAATTAATTTAATCACCTCACTTGCCATGGACACAATACACAGTTCTTCTTATGTCCATGGCCTTTGAGGTGATGAAATTAATTTTTGCCGTTTAGATGTCATTTAACAGTGGCTATTACACAGTTATTATAAAACGATAGTGTTTGTACATTAATATTCGCAGTTTTTATACTATATTATCTACACTCTCGCATTAGTACATGATTTTGTTAGAACTTAATGCCTGCGTCACTCGGACAGGGAGGTCAAAATTTAACGGCAAAGCAAAAAGGCTTTTAGTTTTATTTGGTGACATAACTCGTTAATAAAGGTTGAAATCTATGTGTTTGTCAAATATCGAAGTGATCGGTCAATCTATGGCTGAGATACAACTACTTCCGGTTTCTAAAAACAAAGGGGGTCCCAAAATTTAAAAGTAGGTCACGCTATCCCGCCCCTTGACGCTATTTGACCTAATTTGCACATTTTCCGATAGGGCCCCCAGCCCTCAATATATGCACAAAATGGCGTCATAATCGGCTTTAATTCAACTGAAATATTGCGATTTTTTAATTTTGGCGTTTATCCTTGAAATTGCCTATTCACGCCCATTTTGAGGGGTTTTGGGGGCATATGGCACCAAACCTAACTGCTCCAAAATCTGCATGTGGGGTCATGTCCCGGATGTAATCACGTGTACAAAACTTCAGAATGAAATTTTGAGGGCTTGCGATTCTACAGGGGGTCGAAATTTCCATTTTCCTATTGATTTTTGAATGGCCATTACAACAGCGCAGCGCTACTGTGCTGCCTGTGACTGCGACGTCGCCATTGGCTGACCGTGAATTTCGACCACAGACACAGACAGCTAACAGGATCACAAAATCACTGATAGACAGCGCCGGCCTCAAAACCTAATGCCTCCCGTTCAAATCTACGCAGCAAATGCATAAATTAATTCGTGTTACAGAGAAATTGTAAAGACGACGCCAGAGATGAAATGCTACTGTGCTCGAGACCCTGTGCATGATACGGGTTGCTGGTCTAGTTTACAGCACAGTGACATCAACAAGGCAACAGGGTAAACGTTTATCGAAACAACATATTACATGCTTCAGTAAGCATTATGAATCACAAGTCTGACAGCGTAATCGCTACTGGCATACCAATTTCCTGTAAACTCGTGAAAATTCTGGTAACGCTGTTAATGTGCCACATCGTCGCAGTCTGTTGTGCACACGAGTATACTGTGAACAAAGTGCAACGCAAAACTCGGTTACATTCTATACTTCGCCTTGTACAGCAAATTAGCAACGACGTTGAGACTATACAGCCATCGAGCCACTGTACATAACATACGAGATGACGCATCAGAGATGTCTTCGGAGCGCCCGCGCGCCCGCCCCGCGATACACTGACATTATCAACGGAAACTGAGACGACCTGGACATGGACCTCTAGGCCTGTACCACTGTACAGAATCCACGACCTGGACCAGCGCATCACTCACATAACGCTGTATACATATATAGCTGTGTCGTATTACCATGACTAACCTTCTCCGTTCCCTTATAAACGTTTATCTTCTCATGATTTTCGCGTAACGATACGTTCACTTCCATGTTTTCGATCTGTCATTTGTGACGTTTTCGTGACCATAACGAGGCCGACGAAAAGCTGGCGCCGACTAAACGTGAAGAGTTGTATGTTTTGGCCTCACAGTGTTACTAAAGACTTTCCGGCGATTTCTTTGCTTCAAAGAGGTTTCATTTATTTGTGCCAGATAACGTTGGCTTACATGTCACATCTACCACATTGCCTGTGACCCACGCCGACTTTCTCTGGACGTGAACTGGCCAGCAAGCTGCACTAACAACGTCACGCTTGTGGTCACGGGTACACGACGGCAAATGACAAGTGACACTCGATGCATCGTGTGACTGGAATCAATAACGCTAGTCACGTGGGCACGTCGATGCAGCAGTAGGTAACTGGATGGACAGAGTACAACATCGTCAATCTGGCCCTGAAAGTTCACTGCACGTCGAGGGGCCAGTAACACAACAGCGGACAACTGCAAGCAAAGCGCTACGGTGTGGTGAACTACGGTGCAACGCGACTAATATTCCACAGGAAAGTACCAATCAATCATCAATCATCTGACCATACTCGGTGCACATACAACAGCTGATGCTGAACATTGCTCTGCTGTTTGCTAACTGACACCGAGCCCGAGTCCGTCGGCGACAACAACGGAGAAGTCACGGATAAGACAGAATCAACAGGACGCCATATTCACAAACTCCAATGTTCAACGGTTGCTGCAGCAGGCAGGCCATAAGCTGGTCAAAAGCCGCAATATCGCCGCCGATATAAAAGACGTCGACGCAAACAGCGACTAAAAGCAGTTGGAATCGTCGGAGTTCAACACGGTAACGTGTTTTTGTATTATTGTACACAAAGGAACATTTTATTAGTCTGCCAGTAATGACTAGAGCATGCTTACTTCGGTTTTCATTGAACTGTATTTGCACACTGTAGCGCACAGTCTCGCAGTGTAAGCTGCATCATAAGCTGATCAAGAGCTATTAGTAACCGGCATCACCGATCAGTCGGGACTGGCTGCAGGCAGGTACAGCAGCTGGACAGTGGACACTCAGTCCTGAATGCAGTCTTCCGATGTGCCTGCAGACAAGATCTGTTTTACTACGTATTCAGCAGTACTATTGCGACTGTTTGTTACTTTTTGCGTCGATTTCTCTGTATATATGTATGATGATTGTTCTCGTCATTGCTGACGAATACAGATTCGTATACAATAGGCGTCGCGATGTAACTATATAAGATTTAGAACGTTCCACTGTCACTTGAATTTACTGAACGAAGATGCAGTAAGTCCAAGTGTTTGGCTGTCACTCTGCCAGGTGACACTATGAAGCTGCTAGTGATTCTGTTGGCGTTGGTCGGACTGTGCGTCTGTGTGGCAAATTCACACCATCATCAAGGCCAATGTAATGATGTCCAGCAGCAATGGTCAGCGACGTTCGACGACGACGACGACGACCACACTGCTCTGGAGCAGTTCGCACGCGCCTTCTTGACAAAGTACGTTACCAAGGCATCACGTTTTGAATGTAGTACTAAACGCCGTCTGTCTACTGAATTCCGCAGCAACAGTGCCAGCAATCTCACTGTTCTATCGTTTATTGCGCCAGATGCATGGGCGGCGCCACCATAGGAGCTGGGGCACATTATCCTGCACCAAATGAAATTACATAACAGTAATCAGGCCACGAAACTCCGGCGACTGGGTGTTGCCATCTCCGTCAAGGTGGGGGAACGGGCGGGAGGGGGGTCAACGCACGTAACAAAAGGTATATTTTACACGTTTACTCAATGAGGTATTTCACCTTTTGACAGATTATTCTGTAGCCTGTCTTGTCTGTTTATTTTCCCCTCCTGGAGAGAGGTTTCCTATTAAATTTTCTTACCTATGTTAGCCAAAATAACATTGAACAATCTATCATCATTTAATACAGAATTTATACTGTGATCGAGTTGCAATTTTTCGCAGGCATCTTTCATATTTCTAGTTTATTTAAAAGTGTCCTACAGCTTCAGTCTCGCCACAATAGTCACACTGGCCACTGTTACGTAATTTCATTTCGTGCAGATAAGCGTTTAGATGTCATAATTACAATAATGGGATCCAAAAATTTTTTCCCTCGCCCCGCTTGCGAAATTGTACCCCCGCCTTCAAAACTGTGGCGCCCCCTGGCCAGATGCAGCAGATAGGCCGACGTACAAACGGGCTATAGTGAACTCGGTGGCGTACTCGGTTCGCGTAGATCGCGCGACTCAGTGGGCCGCGGTTCGACGCCTGACCACCGCACCTTCGGGTAGCAGCTGTGGGCTGGCTGTGTACACCTACTTGCCCAGCGAGGCGTGATTGTCTGAACAGCTAACAGCTGCGTTACCCGCCACGTAGCGGTCCTGGACAGACTGAAGCTTTACTCACCGTTCTAGTGCCTATAGGTCAACTCAGCCTTCAATCCCTCCGAGGTGGATAAATGAGGACCAGCTTTTCCTTTTACCCTTATAACGCGCGAATTAATGTTTTTTTTACAAATATATCGTGTTTGCTACATACAGTGAAGAATCAACAGCGTATACAGCTATCATTCCAAGACTGGGGGCAAAACAGATCCGAACATGTCGCTAGCTAGGTACAGAAACCACCTGTCAAGTTGACAGATCCATCCATCCATGCTGTTCTACAGGTTTTTCCAGAAGAGCCCTGAAGCGCTTCAGCTGTTTGACGGAGAAGGCAACACCCAGTCGCCGGAGTTTCGTGCACACGCCGTCAGGCTGATAAGAAGAATGAATGAAGAGATGGAGCAGCTGGATGACGACTCATCAGAAGAACACAACCATGACGAAGGCGCGCCTCTGATTAACACTACTCCAGCTATCAGGGAGGTCTGTATGACAGTACTATACATTGTACAGGGGCAATATGCGACGTGTTTATTGATGGACACACACTTAAATGCAACAGAAATTATGTGAAAATAATGAATCATTATAATCCGTCGGTAACTTATGATATTTATACAACGCCAAGTAAAAAGGTGTCAGACTCAGACTGCAACGGGCGCTGAGACCAGAGTTACTGACGATGATGATCAATAACTCATCAAAATCACTGCGGGGTGAACTCGTCAACATGCATAGCACCACATGCCTACAATGTTGAAACTATAAGTTAAGCATTCCGTGGCTGACGACGCATTTCACACCATAATACGTTAGGTCACGTGTCAGTTCATGTTTCATATCTGTCCCGTAAATGTCAAACATAAACGCGCCAATTCTGTTGGCTGTACTTATAGGCACTAGCGTCACTACTTTACCTTTTGAATTAAACGATCGTCATGTATTAAAATGCCAAACGTCACGTCAAAGCGTCTGAAAGGGCACACCCGAAGATTGGTTTACATTGCAAGTCGACGACGTCATACCGGGAAAACAACTAAAACATTCTTGTCTGTTGACTGTATAGCTGTATTTATCATAGTCACACGTGAATATTAGCATTTATAATTAAGATTAATATTTGTTCGATTTGACTAGTCAGCGAAAGTTTCAAAGGCCGCAGTTATCGCAAAAACACAACCACAGAACTATAGCAGTGCTCGAAATGACCACCGCCCGCCCTGACATCCTGACATAAGCCGAAATGACGGCGTGATCCAGCTTGGCCCACTCGGTTCTGATGCGATGTTTGAGGTCGTCGAGATCAGTGATGTGTTTTGGACACCTTCTCTTGTAGTATGCTCCACGCGCTGTAGTCAACCGGATTATAATCTGACCAATTTGGAGGCCACATTAGCGGCGAATTGAACTCTAGCGTTTTTCCTTCCAGGAACTCCGCGGTACAGTATTTTGATGACGTCAAAATTACGTCATCACTATGTAGTGTTGTGCATGTAGTGATTAAATGTGAAGATGAATTGTGTCAGAAATTTGTTGAACTTCGTCAAAGTTATGCCTAAAATACTGGTGGTTACATTTTTCCAGATAAGGTGTTTTAACAAGGATATTTTACTTTTATCTCAAAATATCACAAAAAGTTCAACTGAAGCTGAAGAACAGACTATCAAATACGGATGACAAGTGCAGAGCAACGTTTAGAACCTTCCCTGGAGAGAAAGCCGCATGTTACAGATCGACATTCTCTTGTCATGCTATCTTCTCTTGTCACGGTTACAGAACTTTCTCCTGCTTATCTTGTGCATGCGATATACTGGAATACTTAATGACGCATACAGCGTTAGCATAGCATGAATGTCACTTGATGCCTTGCAAGACTTCGATATACTTTATCCATATACGTCTATTCTGAGTTTCTACATCATTGCTTGTCATCGCATACGGGTACTACCAGCACCGGTCTAGAGTTATCGAAAGTGGAATATGGTGTGCTGTGTTACAGGCGTTCCAGGCCAGCATACTGGAAACTCTACCGACCTTTATTGAAGCTGAAATGGATGCCGCGGTGTGGTCCGGATGTCTGGAACAAATTATCTCGTGCCTCCTGCTGTGATTTCCCACGCATTTAGACAGCATTACCGTTACTAGCAATGTAACTACTGTAACTAGTGCACGCAAACGTATACTGCCTACGGACAATGATAGAGTGATCATTAAGCTTTGCGCCAGCCAAATATTTCAGCGCGAATGACTGACTGTACTTGGCAACGCAAACGCAAAACACATACAACGAATAATTTATAACTACTGTGCTTAAACCATTTGGCATTCACCACCGCGCTGTTATAAAAAAAATAGCACACAATACGTTACTGCACAGGGTTTATTGCATTTAAAACCTTTTGTAATAGAACATTAGCCTAAGCTGCATGGCTGACACTACAGTTTTAGTCAACAATGTTAGTGGAAATAAACGGAGTTCAGTACTGTATCTCGGACTACTCTGTATTAGTCAAAATTCCATATACTGAAAAAAATTGTAAATCTAAACGCTGAAACAGTTCTTAACAGACTGGCTGTTCGTCGATCATTTCTCCCCGACATACCGTATAACAGGCCAATAAACACCTAATGTCCACGCCCCTTGAATTCATTTATTAATCAACAACGTAAACTTAGCACAACAGAGATAAACAGAGCCCACAGAGTGGGCTCGTGTCTGCGCTGCGCTAAAAGTACACCAATCAGCGCGCATAAGTCACCCATGAGCAAATTCATTGGTTTCATCATTCACGACTGGCGCCGATTCATACTTCTCGCACGCTTCAGCACCGGCAAACGCCGCAGGCGTCAAAAACGAGACTGCATGCATGTGCCGAATCTCGCCGTCTGCTCTCAGCGTCCGCAGCCGATCGATATGTAGAGCAGTGACCGCGTCGCGACGCACGCAAAACAGAACTGATCAACGGCGGCCGGCGACCCACGGGGTCAGTACGGCTCATCGATTATTACGGCCGGAGAAGGCCGGACTGGACAACGGGGCGAGTGAATGGGCGGACTGCAGCGAACGAGTGACTCATACTGCGAGTAGCAGTTTCAGCAGCAACACACAGTGAACTGCATCCACAGCCGCGGCATTTGTATAGAGGATGAAAAAACAACACATTCCAACCAGGGTTGATGATTAACGACCAGCTGTGCTATGCAAACATGCCAAGCGCAGATACGCAGCTGCGTGGTACTGGCCATATTGTACATATTCAACCATGCCGTACGTTACACAGTCTCAACATGCCATAGTAGAAATATTCCTAAACGGCGGCATTCGCGTTTTCGTAGACACAGGCGCACTTTAGTACTTTGCTTCACGCGTACGGTGATTATGCCTACTGGCTACATAAAACCACAGAAATCTGCGGTAAATATAAGGCTATCAACTGCACAGAAAACATCACTACTTCTTACACTTCTTGTGTATGAACTCCACTGTCCTGCTCCGTGTATTTTTAGAAGATGAAAAGCAACAATCGCTGCAAGACGCCACGAGCAGCAGCAGTAGCAGCAACAATGTGAGCTGTATCAGCTAAGCGGAAGGAAAGACAAGGCGCTCTAGTGCGAACTGACTGAGAACACTGACGCTATAGACAAGAACAGACGCGCATTCCGCTAGTATTGTATATAGATAACGTGTTGCGCAGCGATCCGTCGCTCTTCGAACACGCAACGCCAAGAAACCAGTCATAATTGACAGATGAGCGCACACAGCAGCAGCAGCCTCCCCATCGCAATGTCTGTTCAGTTGCTTCCAACGATGAAAGCTATACACTCAGTGGCGAATTAGGTATACGAGGCAAACTGAATCCCGTGGTGATCTGGAGCTGAAGTCTCCCATCGAAGATCAAGCGGCAGGTGAAGTCAGAGATGAAACCCAAAATCTTAGCACTTTCTGGCTGCTAAAAATTCTGCAAGTCGAAACTCTTTATCTCGATAAGTCTCGTGATCTGGCAGAATGGAGGTGGAAGTGGGACACGTACCGGATGCTAAACCACAAGGCTAAGCGCTATCAGGTTAGAAACACTGCATCAAATTCATCAATACAACTCTGTCAGCATAAAACTGTACAAGACTACAGGTATAGGTGACGTATGCATACTCATAGTATCGCTCTCTCGCAGCTCTGCGACATACTTGTGCAGGCAGCATTAGTTTGTTACTTATCGCTCCTTGAATAAGAAATAATCACAGTCTGTTCGGATCATGTGCACAGCGCTGAGGCACACCACGCGGCCAAAATAAACAAATAGTCACCCGATATGCTACATAATAATACAGTAACTGCACACTTTTAATATTTCCGCTGCACAAAATCTCATAAGCTCGACGTGAAGATGACAGCCAAACGACTATGTAAAACATTACAAGACAATTTACCTACACCGTTTTGGTTCTACTTTGGTCGCTTGCAAACAGCAAACAGGTTTACGTGGCAGTTAAAATACTGGCGATAAAAACGAAAAATGTTTCAGTTTCACATGAGCGAGTGACCTTGGAAACAAACAAGCAAGCACCCTGATAACTTCAGTATAAGGAGGTTTGAGCGAGCGCAAACACCTTGAGGCTTTGTCACCGTTGCCGGTCACATAACGGATTGGTAGCGACAGAGGAGAGTACTGGCTAGATGGACACGCTGCCCAATTACCTCCTAGCAAATCTGTGGCTGCACTTAAATACTGCATTGTAACACAGTTCTGGAAAAAAACACAACGCAGACTGTGCACTGAAATGGGGCGAGACGTGCAACATTAGCTGTGCGGACAAGACGAGTTCAGGTGCATCAATAAGTAACAGTGTCTGACTGACTGACGGCGACGGCCAGAATCATCGCCGCAAAACATATTGATTGACACGTCCAGCCCAGTGCCCGAACGTTGTCATGGCAACTGCCGCAGCAGTCGGCCCATGGCACTCATTCGCTTACGTTTCAGCGTTCAACGTGGTGCGCTGCGCTGCCGCTAACATCATCTGCCGAAGTGACGACGAGCACGACTGGCCAATAAAACTCCTCGTCGCGTCGTCATTAGATTTTTAGTGAATAGTCGTCGTCACTCGACGCCGCTATACTGTCCACTCGTCCTCGTCGGCAACAAGCCGGATTAGAACCAGAAAACTGGCGGCGACAACGCTATAATGTAGCAGGATTATATTCGTCCCGATGACCGACACCATATGCGACCATCAACGCAATTTCAAGATGGAGTTCATCTGCTGCAGCGACCTCTTGACACTTGACCATTTCACTTCTAAAACTCATGGCTACTGCGTGAAATAACTGTCCACAGTTGCCGGTACTAATCCGACGTCAAATTACTCCATTTCTTCTGCCTTCTGAATCCGCCGCATCCAAATAGAGTCTCCCCCCTCTCTCCGTATTGTGTGTGTGTGCCAACGCCTTTAATGGACCGGATCAGCGACAACCACCAGGTCAGCGATGCGGCGGCGGGAGCTGACACCGTCATTGAGACCATGTGTCACCGGCTTAACACCGTGTACTCGAGCATTATAAGCTATTGCGACCAAGACAAAGTTCGCGTAGCTGCCGAGTAAATTTGGCAGTCCGCCATCCCGACTCTTCATTAATTCTAACATTGGCACTAACCCTATGACTCACCCCAACCATAACTCTAAACCCTAATTCTATAAGCCTCACTCTAAAGCCGCATTCACACTGCGCGCCGTACTGCGCAGCTAAGCAGCACCGCAGTACGGCGCAGCTCGGCGACGTCTCGCCGAAACATTATGTTAACTAATGCAAACTGGATGTAAATAAGCAACTGAAATGGCGGGAAATGACGGTATTTGCAGAAGCTGACACGTATTAGTTACGCCTGCAGCGAGCTCAAAATCTGGGGGAGATCGTTTGTCCCTTTCCTTCCTTTCCCTTCCCTCCTTCTTTTTTCCCCTCCCTTCGCCCGCAACCGTGGTTCTAGGCCGCGTCCAGGGAGCTCAAGTCCCCAGTAGACTCCCGGGCCCCCTAAATTTTGCCACGAATACATCACTTCGACGTTCTATAATAGCCCACACGAGAAGCATTTTTCAGGCGCAAAACACACCAAATATCGCTTGGCGGCCGGGCTTAACGAGTGGCCAAAGTAATTTAACGATGGCCGCATCGAATCCACTCTCCTTCCGTGACCTCCATCTAATACAATGTCCTTGGGGCCCCAAACAGGACTTTGGTCCGTTCAGCCGCTTTTTGCAGGGCGCAGGCGCGTGAAAGACAGACAGCGACAGCAGAGAGAGGCATTGTGCTACAGGATCATCGATCGCAATAGACTGCATCTTATGCATTAGATGCGGCATAAACAGCGGACGTTGGCGGAATTGGTTGGGGGGGGGGTCATCCGATCTGTCCGACTCCCCCCCGCTTGCTAGTGGCTACCCAAACTGAAACACATGCGGCACCTATTGAATTAATTACGCCCGTTGTGGCGGTGACCCAGATTGGCCTAGATTCCATGTCTCCTGCAGCAACAAGTAAGTAAACAATAAATCTAACTCACTCACTGTTTCATTTCCTACAGCAAGCTCTTCTGATATTTCCTGCTACGCTCTCGTATGCGAGCGCACGAAAAACCTCGTAGCGTGATGTAGCGTGTCGTGCTCGTATCGTGCTCGAATCGCAATTGTAATAGGCCCCTTAACCCTAACCAAACAGGCCATTACCACTGAGTACACGATATGTTGAAATTGTGACACTGACCTCTCACCTGCTGTAGAACGTTTATTATCGTGTACTGCAAGTAAGTCACCACTTGTTGCTGCAGGAGACTTACTTACTTTGCGCTCTATAATATAGAGCGCAAAGTAAGTAAGTCACCAAACGTCAAACATATTATGTTTGACGTTTGGTCCGGTGACTTACTACAGAAGTTGCGTTCATGCGTTGCATTTCCTACCCCGGCATACTGTGTAGTTACGATCCATTAGTCTTTAAAATGGTCCGAGTGTCGGGAGTGTTACTGGTAACAAGGACAATATCCATTCCACGTCAGTTTTAAGTCTTCTGGATCCTTTTGTTCTCAAGCTGCCGGTGCACACACTGAGAGAAGAATACAATGAGTAACGAAAGCCGGAAGTCTCTGTGAGCCTACCTATGTAAACACCGGAGCCGACATGCGCAGACCTACTAGTGACGGGGCTACTGAGACTGCGACGACGTCGACAAGTATATAAACATCAGTCTCACACAGCAACAAGCGACGCCTGTAGTCAAGTGTGTGACGTGACGTCATCATGATACTCTCGTGACGCGGCCGAGTGCGTAATGTGTCTACATGTCGGTTTGTTTACCGGGGTACGCGTCAACGTACACGTCCGGTTCACGCTACTGCCAGCGTTCATCATGCACTCCACTCAGCAGGCCGGTCTCTCTGGCCGCATAGTCCTTCATGATTTGCCATTCACAAGAACAGTACGGAGACTGTGAGACCGACCGACGGTTTTTACTGCACTTCACACTACAGCGATGGACCTACGAATGATATACTACGATATGCTATGAATTTTCTGTCAAGCACAATCATGCATTGTGCGAACGAAGTAGGAGAACGGACTGAGCTTATTTTGTAGGATTTTTTTGTAACGGAGGTTACTTCGGTCACTGCCATAAAACTAATGCGCTTCAAGTGCACAAAATGTAAACATCACAATCGTCAATGACCTTGAAATGAACCCAATGACCTTGAAACTCGAAGGTGACCTAGATATTCTAAAGATGTGCCTTCACACTCAAAATAAAGCTACTAGCTTAAGAGATTCAAAACTTACAGCTTGAATTCAAAAGTATGAAAATATGTCTCAGTCAAAGGTCAAGGTCAAAATGTCAAAAGCTCCTAATTACTTCCAGCATTATCGTAACATAGATTCCGATCAAGCCCCAGCAATTTCCGACCAGTAATTCTTGAGTTGCACACTACCGCTTTTTTCGCTTAACTGACCTTGACCTTGAAATTGAATCGTGACCTATATATTTTAAAGATGTACCTCTAAACGGAAAATGGAATTGCTAGGTCAAACCATTCGAAAGGTATAGCCTGAATTAGAAAAATACGAAAATATCTCTCAAGGTCAAAGATCAAGGTCAAATGTCATCAATTCCAATCACTTCTAGCATTCACCATGGGACATATTCCTACCAAGTTACATCAATTTCCGACCTGTAGTCGTCGAGATTTTCTGCGGACAGACAGACAGACTCACAGACGCCTGCAAAAAACAATACCTGCGCGCCAACTATGCTGCGAATCAGGCGAATAGTTAAAGGTAAGTCTTGCTATTGTGTCAAAGTTCCAACAGTTAAACGTCACAAGCCGACACCGGTAAAGCTGAGTAGCCACGCGCCGATTTCGCTGGCCGGCAAATCGGTCCGGCATGCCGGTCCGGCGTGCAGGACAGGCGAAAAAAACCGGGCAGCATCCCGGTCGGGACCATTAATGTTTATGCAAACAACGTCAGTGGGCGTGACTGAACTTGCCAGCAGTAAAACCAAAATGGCTGATGACGAACTTGTGCGATTATGCACACTGATGTATTTGTCAATAATTGCGGCTAT
>Ga0126335_1000350_pt1 | contig 21794 bp, 19 predicted proteins | sample OlaspJWI45metaG_FD_108409 | JGI IMG/M metagenome (GOLD analysis project Ga0126335, IMG submission 108409) | Marine gutless worms symbiont microbial communities from Oahu, Hawaii - Olavius sp. 1 OAHU.JWI-45 metaG | ecosystem: Host-associated > Annelida > Digestive system > Unclassified | place... | reverse complement strand
GACCAGGTGTCGATGAGACGCTGTTTTAGCTGGCTGACGTCTGGGACTGCAGTCTTGTACACGCGCTCCTGCATCAAGCCCCAGATTCTGTAGTCCACCGGGTTCAGATCAGGGCTGTTGGGCAGGATGCGGTGGATGTGGTGAGATGAACCCCGGCTTGTCTTCTTGGCTCACAATCAGATCATGAACAAGATCAATGTTTTCTTCCATTCGAGCACTGCGTGGCCTGCCACTGCCGACACGTCTGTCAACAGTACCAGTTTCTCTGAGCTTCTGAAACAACCTGTTGATGCAACGTTTCGTCCATCCTTTGTCAGAAAATTCTGCAAGCAACCTGCTAGCATTTTATCCTTTCGACAGGTGCAAATTTTTGATCAATATCTTCTCTTTGTCGCTGAACGTCATTGTTTACAAATACTGCAGTGACATGTGAATGACGTAATATCAGCATATCAGATTTATAGCTAAAATTAAATAAGTAAAAGTAAAACAACTTGAAGATGGCTATGTGCGTTTTGTAGCTCTGAGATTCTTCTTTTTATGTGCCAAATTTTGTCCGTTTTGATTCAGGCATGTTAAAGTTACAGCAAATGATAAAGTGGGACGTTTTTTTGGGACACGGTGTACACATTTCCAACAGCTTTCAAAAGCAAAAGAAAAGAACAAAACATTACTGCACTCGTCAGATTGAGTCTGACAATAACTGTGATTGACAAATGACATTCATTGTCTCTCACAAAAGTCAAAACTACTCATAGTTTCTGTCCCAAGCTTCTCAAAACAAAAATCTCTCATTCCTGCGACTCCATGTCACAGTCACTAGTATCGTCTTCAGTCTATAGGGAGGCATTTCAGGTCATTCGACATGCAACAGGTCTATTTTGTTGCTGTTATTGTGAAAGTGCTTCTTGTTAATTTGCTTGCTGCTCTGAACTTTGCCAACATTTTTTAAAAATAAAAAACGTGACCAAAATAAAAAAAACGTGGCCAAAATAAAAAACGTAAAAAACGTTTTTTTACCTCTATGGTACTAGCTACAACCAAAAGTGCACGTAATCCACGAAATGCAATGTTTTACACATGTGGACTGGCAGATGTTATCCAGCTGAACTTTAGTGACTGTTTTGCATGACTGTAATTGGCAGTCATTTGATAGATACAGAGGTGGCAGGCCATGCAGTTTCTTGAAGATAAGGAAGCTTGAGTTTGACTCAGCATAGGATCAGCAAACAGAGCATTTTCCTCGGAGTAAGTGTGATGTGTTGACATTGCTTCTGCAATGAGGTTTCCCCACGAAGAGCCACTATATCGTGTCCATTAACTTTACCTTTACGTCAGCCTGCTCAGCTTGGCTGATGCTGTGATGCATTCTCTAATCACTGCAGTCAAAGACACAAATTGAAGCTATTCAGTAGCAGTAAAAACTGACATTCTGTTTTATTCATGGATGATCTACTTCTTATGTTTTTTCTGTATAGTTGAAATCAACTGCTCTCCTACGCCGTAAGCTGCCCAACATATTTTGCACTTTCTGTATGTTGCATATTGCAGTCTGACCACATCTGGTACTGTGAGCTGTGCAAAGATGGTGGAGACCTGCTTCTGTGTGACACATGTCCAAAGTCATTCCACAAAGAATGCCTCAAGCTGGAGATTGTTCCCGATGGAGAGTGGAGTTGTCCGATATGTGTTAGTTGCCATTTGCATTATTTAGTTTAATTTACCTTTATTATCAAAGTTTGCGAAACCAGTAGCCAACTGTGTCAGGTTATGGTCACAGCATAGTTTTTGAAAAAGCTTACTGATAAAAAACACAGTGTATGTCTTCGCAGAGAAATGCCTTGTTTTTGCAGTTGTTGACTTGTGTTTTATTGACTGAATGTTACAGACTGGAGAGGGTTTGCCCGAGCAGGGAGACAGCTCGGAAGAAGATGAGCATGACACATATTGCCGTGTATGTAAGGACGGCGGCGATGTGATTCTGTGCGATTTCTGTCCTCTTGTCTACCACATGAACTGCTTGCATCCGCCGATGAAGAATCTGCCAGATGGTGACTGGAAGTGCCCCATCTGTGTTGTACGTTTTTGTTTTTACCCTCACAGGTTCACAGATCTTTTCTGGAATGACACAGATGTAGAGTAGATAATGCTCTGCTTTAAATTGCAGTTGTTATGTTACAATTGTCCAGTGTTGATTATTTAAAGTATGGTTTGGCTTATTGTTTTTTTTTTGTTAAATTTTAAAGATATTTTTTATGTCTCTGCTTCCAGGTAGACACAGGTCTCATGTTTTCCAGTGTGCCTGTTGTTTGTCCTTGATTCTGACTGTTGCATTGTCTAAACTGATGGTTTAGTTTAGAGATATATAGCTGCACTGTATGTAGACTTGTTGATGAGCATATATATATATATATGTACAGACGAAGCAGAATCCACTTCAAGCCAAAGTGAAGCAGGTATTGACGTGGAGGTGGAAACATCAGCCAAAGGATGCAGATGAGCTTGATCATACTCACAGTCCACAGAAACAGGTTTTGTTTCTACTTCACATAGGTATAGGCTTAGTTGAATCCATGTCTACGATGTGCAACTGTTTTTACTAGATCTAAAACACTTTGAGCTTTATGTGTATTCTGGAACAGAAGGCATGTTATATTAGTGACGAGTTGTGTTAGTGAAATAGGAATTTTCATGCATCTGTGCCCGTATTGGTGGAAGATGCAATACACATTCTGTTGCTGTCTGTGCACCCGGCGTGCTTGCCATAGATTTTCTAGTTTGTATAGTTTTTAAGCTGCAGGGAATGCATGAGATGCAGACTATTGTTAGCGACTTGTGTGGTGTCTATCTGTCAGTCTGTCACGCGTCTCATCTCTGCTTCACTGCATGGGTGTCATTCGGTGCAGCCTTTGCCAAATCACTTTGGCCTCTTGTTTTATGATATTGACAGCATGTGCATTTGCATTTGATGTTATGTTTATTACAGGAATCATATTGTGGCAGTTAGCAGTGATGCTAAAGTTATGACATTAAGAGTAGGTTGTGAAATTTGTTTAAAGCCTTTGGGTATACAGTTAGTTTTAGTAGTGCACAGATTTTGTGTTAACTGCATTTTTAGCAGGCAGCAGTAGCCAAAGCAGATGAAGAAGATAGTAACGACAGCCATAATGGTCAGCAGGTAATGGATACTGACTGAGGTTTTATTTTGGTGTTTTTTTCTGGTACATAATTTTAAAAAATATTTATATCTATTAATTACTTTGCTACTAGTGGTGGTATGGTTGTCGTGTTTTCTCATGGTGAAGTATTTAAATTATGCTGATTATAACTAGCTAGGGTTGCATTGCAGAGTCAGCATTAAAAGGTATTTGTTATAAAATTTGTGTAGTATTAGCAAACGACCGCCATCGTAGATAATAGAATATTTATCTATGTATACACTGCGGGCTTGCTAAAATACCGAACCTCCCCAACCAATCAGACCCTGGCATAACCTTATATGTCACCCCATAGACGGTGCTAGTTGGCTAGGCGTGACATCATAGTGCTATTAATAGCCATTACATCATCACCCAACACAGCCATTTGTTGGCTGCCCTATATAAGTGACGACAGAGCAGACGACAGCCATTCTGGCGGGGACCGTCGTATGGTCCACATCGCTGCCTTGTTTGCTGGACAACTGGGCAAGACAGCATCAACAGGACTTCCGGACTGGACCGTAATCATCGGACAGCAAAACAGCGTCTAGACTGATAGACCGTCCAGACTGCCAGCACCATCTAGACGGCCAGTCTGCCAGACAGTAGTGATGTGTTAGATTGCCGGACAACACTACGGCCCGCACTTCTAATAGCACCAACAACTTTCACTTTGAGCTTGACCAAGCTTCACTCATTTCCACATTTGACTTACCTGGGCATTACACCATACCACAACTTCCACTAGACCATCTTGAACGTCCGGAAACCACTTGAATGTGATAATTGTTTCCTTGACGTATCTTGAATAAAGACTATTAATATTAAAGAAACGTCAAGCTGTCTTTGCTGCAAATGGCAGACAGTTAAGATATAGAGTTCGAACAGTATGAGGAAGTAATAGGCCAGTGGAATTATGGCACAGCAAGTATAAGTCTGTCTGCTAGTCTGAAAGATGTCGGGGGATCGTCACCATTCCAAAGGCCCATGAAAATGGTAGAAATTGATGAGAATTCTGTGTTCCCTACCATCCCGTGGCCTGCCCTGAGTCCTGAGCTAGCCAGTATTGAAGCACTGCGAATGATGGAAGTGACAATTACTGTTGTCAGTTTATTGTAATTGTTGTTTCTGGCAGCGAATGAAAGGTCCAGATCGGGAGCTGTTTGTGAAATATGAGTACCATTCATACTGGGATTGTGACTGGATCTCGGAAGTGCAGGTACAGCAGTTTGTCTGCTAACAAACGTGAACATTATAGACATGATTTGATGATTGATTAAAAGTCTGACAACAATATTTGTTTCAGGGAAGTGACTGTCCAAAAATTGAACTCAGTTTGATGTTGTAAAAATAAGTTAGGCTCAGCTTACACCACCGTGTCATAGGCTGACAATGCTGGTGGTGTTGACTGAAGCTTATGCTTTGACAGATTTATAGTCAGACAAGATGTTGACTGGCACATTGTTTTTACGTACCACAGTGTGTATCGTATGTTGTTATAAATATATTGTGTATTGGTATGCAGCTTGAAGTACATCAGCCATGGGCACACAATTCATTCAAACGTAAGTTCTACATGGACGAGCCTCCAGCATTGGAAGATGGCAGCAGTTTTGGTCGTCCGCGGCACAAAACAGGCATGTCTGAGGATGACCCACATAATCTGGAAGAACGCTACTATCGCTACGGCATAAAGCCGGAGTGGATGCAGATTCATCGTATCGTCATGCATGAGTTGGTTTTCTTCGTGGTTTTATTTGTAGAATACAGTAGATTGACGTGATTTGGACACATGGAATGTAAAGATATTGCAGATTTTGTAAAACATTGTATGTTGATGGTGGTAGATGAACTAGACAGGCAGCAAGATTAAGAATGGTGCCAGAAATATAATATGACAAATGTTTTTGCCTGTCAAAAGGACGCATAGGTTCAGAACCAATGAAGTTTTGAAAATTAAGCAGATCATATTCTTGTTAGTAGTCATTACGGGCGCGCATGCTGCGAGCAGGTATTGTTTTTGGTGGCGTCTTGTGTGTGTGTGTGTTTCTGTCTGTCTGCACAAAATCTCGAAAACTACTGATCAGAAAGTGATGTAACTTGGTAGGAATATGCCCCACGGTAAACGCTAGAAGTGATTTGAAGTTGGTGAAATTTGACCTTGACCTTTGACCTTGGGAGCTATTTTCGTATTTTTTTCATTTGCCATGCATATGTCATCTTCTGTTAGGAGTTTCAAATGCCTTAAAATAGCAACTTCATTTTCGGTGTGAAGGTACATTTTCAGAATATCTAGGTCACCTTTGAGTTTCTAGGTCATCATATTAATCAAGGTCACAACAGCAAAATAGCTTTCGCACACAGGTGTGTGCTCCACTTGGACACAGTTTAATTTAATTTCTGCCACATGCAGGCCCTTGGAACTGTAGAGTGTGCCCATTTACTGGCCAGATTGTGCAGGAGATGCCTACGCAGGTTTAATTTTGTATGAGCTTGTAGTTTTTTATCATTATGTACGATTTTGTATTTTTGTTCCAGTTATTATTGTGTTTGTATATTTTTTAGTTATTGTTTGGTTGTCATGCAATTGATTGCCTTGGATGAGGGTCTTCATATGATCTATTATGTGTCATCGAATGGGAAATAAAACTATTCTATTACTTGCTCATTAAACTTATATTTAGCAGTGAAATGAAATCTGTGGTATATTGCATTGTTGTAGTGGTTCAGGTAAAGTTCGTCGTTATCTTGTGTTATGGCGAGACTTGCCATATTCCGAGTGCACCTGGGAGTGTGCGGATGATGTCCCCGAAGGTTTAGAAGACTGGAGCAAACATATCGATGCTTACTGGACTCGCAGGTTTGATCAATTTTGTTTGCGTGTCTGCTGTTGAGTGTGTTTACATTATCATGCTGACAATTTTTCTCTTTATATTGCATAGTTTTCTGCTGATATTTTAAGTAAATGTTTCCACATTTTAGAAAAGTGCAGCTCACTATGCTGTGATGTGCAGATGTAACTCGGTTGAACTTCATTGCATATAAACAAAAGTTGATGGAAAAATGGCGTGTTTGGTTACTACACAGGAAACAGAAACAGAAAGAGGAACGAGAATCAAAACGATTTGATCCACCTAAGAAATCTCTTCTACGAAAGAAGCTAGACGAGCAACCAGAGTATTTGAGCATGAACGGTGGTAAACTGCATCCATATCAGTTGGAGGGACTGAACTGGCTGCGGTTCTCATGGTCTCAAGACACCAATACGATACTGGCTGATGAAATGGGTTTGGGGAAGACCATTCAGGCTATAGCTTTCTTGTATGGACTGTGGAAAGAGGTACCTACAGTTTTGTTAGTTGCTCTGAATTAAGTCATTATTTCTATTTACAGGTTTTAAGCTATTTTTAGTATTAAGCTTGCCATGTTTTGGTGTATTTTGGTTTAATTGTGTTTGTTTTTGATTGGCATAGTTGCCCTACATCAATCTTAGTTGGTACTTTGATGAGTGACCATCAGCAGGCAGGTATTGGAGTAAACAAGCCACCTAGGTCAACAATGTCTGGTTGTTTCCATGTGTAGCTGCAGTGTATTATATACAAGTGAAACTGCTAGACAGATTTACTATATGCTACAGTGGCCTTAACTTAAAAGCTGGTGTCTGAATGAGGGGATGCTGTAGCGACAAAGGTAAGATGTTGTGATGGTATCTGATGCTTTATTCCTGTCTTAACTCATGGCTATGGAAGTGTAAGTCATAGGTCCAAGTATACTCATGACAGACTATCTGTTTTGCCATAGGTCAGGTTATAGGTCTGGTCTGAGTGACTGAGTGAGTGAGCAACTCGACAGTCGACACATTATAGGTCATTTCTGAGTGGTCTCTGTGTAGGCCTATGTACATGTACGTTGCTGGAGTGAGATGTTCTGCAGGTTGGATGCTCACCGTGGCACTTAACCAACAGTGAATATTAACCTTCGTTAATTTACTGATAAATATTTTGCCTGGCACATCCAGATGGAACCAAATGATCAGAAAGGCATCAAACTCTAATAGGCATTGAGCCAAGGGTTAATGATGATGATGATGATGATGATGATGATGATGATTTAGAAAATTTTGTCTAGTGTGAGTGTGTAGAGGCTTAACGACCCACTTGACGCTATAGGTCATTTCAGGGACGATTTTTACAGGCCAGATGATCCACCCAACAGCGCTGAAGCGCTGAAGGAAGCCTGTTGGCCGCTGAAAGAAGCTTAAATCCCATTAGAACCACTCCACTGTGTGAACTGTAGGCAACCGCCTCTAGGCTAATCACAGCATAAGGGTCCCAGTGTGACAAAAACTCAATCTGCTGGACCTATAAGCTGCCTAGAACATCGTGCAACAAGAGTATTGCACTGTGCTGTAGTAACTAGAGCAGCTGTGTTAATGTTTCCCTTTTTACTGCAGTCCATCATCACTAATCAGATGAGGCCGCGGAGGTTGAGGGATGCTTAGTTTAGTCGCCTTTTACGACATCCTTCCAGGAAATGGATAGGCTTTATTTTAAGCCCCAGAACCCACATGGGGAAAGTTTTGTCTAGACTAAACTGGTTGAAGTTATCTTTGTATGCCTGTGAGCTTTTGAAAGTAATATTTATAATGCGTTTGTATGCAGGGCTATGTTCAGAAGCCTTTCCTCATCAGTGCACCACTGTCTACTGTTCCCAACTGGGAAAGAGAGTTTGAACTGTGGGCTCCAGAGTTGTACGTGGTTACATACAATGGAATGAAGGAAAATCGTATTGTTATCAGGTAGTATATCTCACATTGCTACTGACTTTCAAAAGTTAACATATATGTGTGACGTCTGCTGCCTGTCAAATTCTAACATATTGCATTTGGTGAGTTGATTAATGTACCACCTGTTGGCTTTTTTAGTGCTTTAACACTGTTGGGTCACCTGGCTTGCAGAAACCATCCCCAAAATGATCTGTAATTTGTCGAGTACATTGTTCACTCACTCCCTGTTTAATATACTTAAATGTTAGATACTGGAAGATAGATGAGAGAGTTGTTTTTCTGTCTGCAGGGAGCAGGAGTTCAGCTACAAAGAGGGAGCATTTATGTACACATCAAAGCCTTGTCGAATGCGTGAGAACCATCGTCCGAAGTTCGACGTTCTTCTGACCTCATATGAGTTTGTTAGTCAAGATTTTCAGACTTTGTCATCAATTGACTGGGGAGTGCTGATCATTGACGAGGCTCACAGGCTGAAGAATAACCAGTCTCTGGTCAGTATACAGACTCATTGGGGTACTTTTAAGCGTCGAAATGTGAACGATGCAGTGCTGAAACATGGTGCAATTTGGTGCCGGATGAAAGATCCCCATTGTGACAATTGTCTATTGTATTTGCGTGTAGTCTCAGAACCTCTGAACCTCTTTATGTCTTTGTGTGCCTATAGGCAGAAGACGCATATAGCGATGCAGCAATCAGCATGTGCTGTATGTCTGTATGTCCATTTATCTATCTGTCTGTGATGGTCTGCATGGCATATGCAAATGGGCTTGCCGTAGATTTTTTTAGTTTTTCTCGTTCATTCCACACTTAAGTTGTCATACGCTGTACTTAGTGGTTTAGTAGTTAATTAGACATTAGGCCACACTTAATAATTTTCACTGTGATGTAACCGAGGTACATTTTGGATTAAGGGAATATTAGCTGTTGCTTCCAGTATTTTATATTGCTAGCTATTTGGTAATAACTTGAGTTAGTTGAGTATGCTTATTCTATGCCTGCTGTTTGTGTGCTTTATATGGTTTCTGGATATCTGAATTTGTTGTTGAATTCAGTTTGGCCATAACAGTTATGTGGGATATGTCTTTCTTAGTCGTATTATTGCTACACTGTAAAATGATGTATCTGGTAGCCTTGAGTTGTGACTTTTGATGTGTGTAGTTCTTTCGCACTCTGAGCGGATACAAAATCAAGTACAAGTTACTTCTGACCGGAACTCCACTCCAGAACAATCTCGAAGAACTTTTCAACTTGCTGAATTTCCTTGAACCTGACAAATTTGCGTAAGTTCTTGTATTTAATTCTTAAAGCTGTGTTTACAACTATTGTAATAAAATAATAAATTTAATAATTTGTCACAGCCAGAAATTATATAGTGTGACGTAAATTTGTGGGCATGGCTGGATCAGTGAAGGCATATGCATTAGAGCTGGGTCGATATCACCTTTGCTGATATATTTACCGATATTTCTGACTAAAATATTAACTATGTCGATACTGATATCGATATCGATATTTTTTTACTGCAGCGCTCTTTAGCCGACTCATGCTTTGAGAAGCTGAAAAAAGTGACTTTGGAGAGCAGATGGCATCGTCAGTATCATCCATGACATCACGCTGTTGCACTTAAGTCTTAGTACTGGGCAGCTCTGTCCTTTTCACACTATTAACTATGTAGCATACGATGAAGTGTCAAACCAACTTCCAGTTTGCCTAGTAGAGACTGTAGAGATGTAACGATGTACTGTGAAAAGATATTGCCAAATGAGATACTTATATCGTTATTTGTCTCGTTAAACAGTTTATATATAAAAGTATAAAAAATATAGGAAATTACCAATATTTTTGTTGTTACCAATACGATATTGATATATAGAAAAAAACCGATATCTAAATTGCCGATATTGATACGATGCCGATAATGTCGATATCAGCGATATATCAGCAACATTTCTATGTATCGACCCAGCTCTAATATGCATCAACATCTTGCTGTAGAGTTTTTTCTAGTTGTATTTCAGTTAATTGTTTATCGGTACTCATCGTTTAGGCTGTCTGTTTGCTGTTTTTCAGGTAATCTTAGTGTTAGTATATATGTCTTAGTTGTTTAATTGTCACTTCCAGTGTAATTGATTGCGCAGTTCTCCAGAGAGACCCATTTTATCATTTTATTTTATGTTTATTGGCATGTAAAACTATGTTTGCTATGTACTTAAATTTAAGTAATGCATCTTAATTACATGTTGTATGATAACTTGTTTATACTAGTTTTTGATTGTGCACCATCAAAAATGTGGATGTAGATGCACTTGAACTCTTTAATGTTTTGTTTGTCTGAATATAATGTATGGCATTGTTATTTGCAGACACATGGATGAGTTTCTGTCTGAGTTCTCTGAGATATCCAAAGATGAACAGGTACTGAAGCTGCATGACATGCTGGCGCCGCACATGCTTCGTCGTATGAAAGCCGACGTATGCAAAGACATTCCATCCAAGAGTGAATTCATCGTTCGCATCGAGCTGTCTCCAATGCAGAAGTTGGTTTATTGTTTGTTTGAGCATTTGATTTTGCGCTTAGAGACTCATTTGAGTATATAGGCGCTATATAAATAAGTTTATCTATCTATCTATCTAAGTGCAATTTGGAGTGTCTGAGTGAACGGTAACTGAAAAGCACCTGGAAGTTACAAAGGTAAAGGTAAAGGTAAGCGACACTTGACATAACATCTCTTTATGAGGCAAACTAATTGTGGAAGTGCTCAGGTGTGGCACATGTTGTCAAGGGATCATACAGTTTTACCACTAGTGTGTTTATCCATGAAACGGAATGAATCATGCCTGACTTTGTATTCCTCGCTTAGTGACTCCAGAGGGATTGAAGGTTGAGTTGGCCTAAGCACCACAAAAGTGAATAAACAGTCTGCTCAAGACCGCTGCATGACGAATACCACAGGTGTTAGCTGTTTAAACCGTCACACCTCACTGGGCAAGTGGGTGTATGCAGCTAGCCCACAGCTACTACCTGGAGCACAGAGGACAGGCATTGAATCCATGATCTCGGGTTGCGAGTTGCGACATTAACGAGTCACAAATTCTGCACATTCTTGTTTAGTTGATGAAGTCCCTTCTATCCCTGTAGGCACATTGGCCTGCATCGTCACCAGTAAGTTTATTGCAGCAGTATTGCTGCTAGTGTTATACGACAGCACACTGCATTGGTTTCACTCACATATGGCAGCTGACATGCACTAGCCATCTAGCAGTAGTTGAGCAAGACATTGGTGACCATGTAATAATAGTATTTAGATTATTGTTTAGGTTACCTGTTATATGTTATTTTGTCTTCGTGTATATAGGAAGTTCTACAAGTACATTTTGACCAAGAACTATGAAGCGCTTAATGCGAAAGGCTACGGCAATCAGACGTCACTTCTCAACATCATGATGGACCTGCGGAAATGTTGCAACCATCCGTACTTGTTTCCTGCGGCAGAGAAGGTAAATATGCTTTTTCATTATTTATTTGCTATAAATCTTGCATGTATATGACTTGTCATGCACTTGTAGACTAGGTACATGCATATATTCTGGTTATAAAAGTAGATTATGATTGAGAAGATTTTTATGCACCATGATTTTTACTGTTTACATAATTGATTAATCAGCATCTTTACTTTATGGCCATTCTTAATACAGATAGTTTGAGGAATGTCACCTTATCAGTACAGTGTTATTCAGTTAAGGCCTGCATATTTGTGCATATTTGCTGTATCAATATGTTATTATTATTTTTATTGCAATTAAAGTGGTACAGCACATCAAAAAGTGCTACAGCAGAAGTGAAAGTGCAAAAAATGTAAAGTGCACTAGCGTTGTATAGTGCTAGTTCAGAATTTCACATTGTTGCAAAGTAATCTATAACACAACGAGTTTCATATTTTAAGAATTCTGTTCTGACAGTGACTTTGAGATCACACTCTTTCATGTATGTGTTATGATTTGTGTGTTTTGCATGCACCTGGTATTTAGGAAGCACCGTTGACTACTGCCGGTATGTATGAAGGCTCGGCTATGACTAAGTCAAGTGGAAAACTGGATTTGCTGGCAAAGATATTGAAAGTGTTGAAACAGGATGGGCATCGTGTTTTGATTTTCTCACAGGTTTGTAATGATATGTTGCCTTGCATCCGGTAGACTTGATTGCTAGCACAAAATGTTTGTGTTACTTGTAGAGTTTGTTTTATGGCTATTCTTTGCATGCAGATTTGGCCCCATGGTACTGGTCATGTGTGTATGTGCTGAATTACTGCTCACCAGTAACTCATCTGTCTTGTGGTGTTTTCCTCAGCTTTATTTACTTGTACTTCATGTTAATGGGCTGTTTAGCCAGTCAGCAGAAGACGCTTATATCATTCCAGTGTCTACAAACAACCACGAATGCGTCTCAGTTTTGGACAGCAAGCACTTTCATATGCAGCACCATCCACATGGAACAAATTGCCAACTTATTTTACAGCAGCTCACGGACACTAAAAGTTTTAAGTGTCACCTAAAAACCGTTTTATGTTTTGCACTTCCATAGTTTCAGATTTTAATTTTCACACTGGTAAGCGCTGTCATGTCAGCCCATCAACATCATTTTATATGCAAGCGTACTGTCATGAACTATGAACTAAGGGCCAACTCTGTTTCCTGGCATGATGTCGTAAAAGGCAACTAAAACCAGAGTTTTGTACGCTGTTATTTTGCGTCATGCATTTGTCTGTGTTAAATGTTTCAAGTTTCTGGTACATGTTTTCTTAGTTGTTATTCAGTTTTGGTTGTCCATGCCAGTGCCTGGCAAGACTCATCTCCAAAATGACGTATTGTGTTTTGAGTGGGAGATACAACTCTACATTCTCATACTTATACAGATTTCTTTTTGGAACAATTAAGCTGTGACATTTTTAACAAACGGTTAGTTATTGTTTGCAGATGACGAGGATGTTGGATGTGTTGGAAGACTTTCTGGTGTTCCATGAGTACGGCTATGAGAGAATTGATGGGAGTATTGTTGGCAGCCGACGACAGGACTGCATCGATAGATTCAACAGTAAGCCGTTGCATTGATTATCTTTCTTGTCTGGTTATCTCCTCATGTTGTTTGGCAGTTTTTGCATTGTGTATAAAAACGATGTTGTCTGTTTTGACTACGATGACAGACTGCACTGTCTCCTGTCTCCCATTTTTGATATAGCTAAAGACATTTATTTGTTTTTACGCAATAGTTGTACTATGCTTCGATTGCATACTTGTTGGTATGTGGTGTGAGTTTCCTTCTGATGCATTTTTCAGGCACCGAGTCAAAGCAGTTTGTGTTTCTGTTGTCGACACGTGCTGGTGGTCTTGGCATCAATCTGGCATCAGCTGACACAGTCATCATCTATGATATGGACTGGAATCCACATAATGACATTCAGGTTCATCAAATATCATAAATGTCATTTGTATCACGATTATCCTGAAATGCAGAATTTTTGCAGCAAAATGCTAAAAAACAATAACTTTGACAGTTTATGAAGTTATTAACTGGATTGTTGCATAATTGCTGTGTAATATATTACATGATTGTTTAAATATTTATTTGTTCCAAGTCATATGTCTCGCTTAAGCCACCCGAGTGTTACATGGTTTTAGTTGTCATAGTAGGTATTTCTTATCTTTTTGTAAGCGGGCTGTTGTGTTGTGAAACAGGCATTTAGTCGGGCACACAGAATTGGACAACGGAATAAAGTTATGATTTATCGATTTGTCTCGCGTAACACAGTAGAAGAGAAGATTGCACAGGTTTGTATTACTAGCTACATGTGTATTTATCATTGATCTTTTTTTAGTTTTCTGCCACCATTGTATCCGTCATTACTTTTCAGCATGATTGGTTTAGTGTCAAGAAGAACACTTGGCCTGTGAAAGCACCACTCCTGCAGTATCTTACAGTTTTCTTGCATACTTTTGGGAACTAACTAGCTTGCTAACTTAGGCTGATCTTGAAAATTGCCATAATGTGGTTGTCTGTGAATAAATGCTTGTACATCTGTGGTGTATATTTTTGTGGGCATTTGTCTCTGTCTATCATATGATAACTTTGAAAATCCTTGACATAGAAAGTTTATTTTTTGTACACAGATACAACTTTCTAATGGAAACCTTAAGTTCATATATCAAGGTCATCTGGTTAAGGGCAAGGTCACATGAGCAAAAATGGCATGCATGCTTTTGATTTATAGGCAATCTTGTTAGTTATGTCTTTGTAGTTTTGTAGTTGTTGTTAGGATAGAGTGAAGAGTGGTCATTTATAAATGTGTCAAACAGGTGTGTAAGCAGAAGATGATGTTGTCGGAGCTGATAGTCCACCGTGGTATGGGCGGCACTAATGTGGTGTCCAACGAGAAGAAAGAATCACTGACAAAGCAAGAGATCAGTGACATCTTGAAGTACGGTGCTGAGAACTTGTTCAGAGACGATGAAGAGGGCCAAGGTAAATATCTACAGCATTTTCACTTATTATATCAGCTTTCTTGAGTTGTGCCTCATGCCACTCCCTTTGCAATGTAGGCCACTTGTGACAGCACTGTCTTGTGCTCTGCCTCCATTTTTGTTCCATTTGTACCTGTCCAAATTTATTTCCTGTGGCTGTTGTTTCAGTTGTTCTCAGTGTTCTGTCTCTGCCTTATTACTTGGCCTTGCAGAGTCGGTTCTTGTCTGTCGTCACTGCTACTTAGTTAATGTTTACACTTTTTAGCTGGTCTGACATTAACTGTCAGTGAGTTTACTCTTGAAATCTGCATATAATTTGCATTGTTTTAATAAAGATATTTCAATTGTAGAAGATTTGACAAAATAGCAGCTGTGTAATGTTGAATGTGGTTTGTCACAGTGGTCTACAATGATGAAGCCGTGCAGAAGTTGTTGGACCGAAGCCAAGAAGGCGAGACGGAAAAAGAAAAGGAGTTTGGAATGAACGAGTACTTGCGATCATTTAAAGTTGCCAGTTATCAAGTTAAAGAAGGTATTGATGAGGTAAGTTGTCTGCACTGCATCCTGCAAACTATCTGTTGCCTTGTGAAATTGGTAATGAAGTGAATGTGAAAATTTATTCGTTTAGTGAGTGTGCTATGATCACTGCGATTACCAGCCAGCAGTGGTGGGCACAGTTCCGCTAACCACTAATTAGTGAAGCTAACGTTTTCGTAAGCGGATTAGCGGTTTTGCTAACTTTGAAAACTGTTAGCAAACCAGTTAGCTTTCACTAAATTTATTTTTGCTAACTTTAAGTCTGTTAACAGGAGGACAAGCCGAAGTGAATAGATTAATTTAACTTTAATAGTTTTATTAGAATAGAACCAATAAATAGTAAGAATTTTAAAAAATTTCGATTATCTTGACCGTCATAACTACGATCTTGTCATATTGGAAAGCTGTTTTCTAAGCTAGGACATATTTAAATTTTAGATCTCTGTGTCTGTTTTAAGGGTTTTACAGCAAAGAATGAAACTGGATGATAAATTCGTGTAAAAAGTTAGCCGTTATCATTAACTTCTGCTAATTGCTCTAGCGGTTTAGCGTTAGTGAAGCTAACTTTTGAGTTAGTGGATTAATTGTTAGCGGAGATAACTTTTTGGTTAGCTGTGCCCACCACTGCCTTGAGCGTCACCTTAGTAATTGTATCAGTCTGAAAGTGAAACAATCTTCTTTTGTTTTAACTGGTCTTAGCCATTTTTGTACCTTCAGTAATGTAGATCCTGAGGGTTAAAAGCAAACTAATATTAAAAACTTGCAAAAGGTGGAACAGTCAGAGATTGTCTTCAGAGGGTATGTTGGGAGAAGTGTCTTTTTAACTCAGGATTGACAGATATTGGAACAGGAAGATACTCTCACATTGGTCATTAGAAACTTGGGAGATACGATTTTAAAACTTTAATAGTTTTGTTCATATATTTGTTCACTGTGAATAGAATTATGTTCAGTGTCTGATGTTTTTGGTGGCTAGGAGGAAGAGGTTGAAGAAGAAAAAGAAGAAGAACCTGAGGCTGTGGATGAGGAGAAAGATGGACGACGGGCTAATGACAACGTGCAATACTGGCAGAGAGTGCTTGGTCCAGCGTACCATGACCATGTCGTACAGACGCTTCGTGAGCAAGAGGAAGTTGCCAAGACGCTAGGGAAAGGCAAGCGCATCCGCAAACGCATTAACTATGCTGAACAGGAAATGATGGCTGCAGCAACTGAAAGTGCAAAGGTATGGATACATTTTTCAGATAATGTAGTAATAATAATAATAATATGATAATTATATACTCATCACTCATTAATATTATGCCTTAAGTACTTGTTATTAAATGCAGCAGCAGCAGCAGCAGCAGCATAGATCAGATCATGTTATTATAGGTCGGGTGAAGCAGGTGGGTTTAAAAAATGTCAGTGATGGGCTTTTGTGCCAAATGTTGAAAGTAACTGGATTTTTAGGCATTATACATATAATGTGTGAATTGTTTTCATATGGTGATAGGCCAAGAAGAAGGTAGTTGAAGATGCTGCTGTTCATTCGGACTATCAGCCAACATCATCATCATCTGAAGGTATTTTATGTACCATTTATGTCATTGTGTAAATATTAAGTAGTTCAGTATTGCTGGCTTTTGTGATTATTTAATTGTAATGAATGCAAGACTGCTTGTGATGATGTAAAACGTGGTATTTTGCATCTGAATTAGATGAAGAAGGCTCTGGACCTGAGGCTGAAAATGGAGAAGACGTAGCTAAGAAACGTAAGTAGAAGAAGAAGAAGAAGAAAATTTATTCGCCAAAAAGGCTGGTTGCCAGAAAGGGCTTTAGCCCATCAACGCTGGCTACCGTAAACACAAACATTACATGCTGAACAACAGATCAATGTCTTGTGTGTAAAGATAATACGGTACACAATTCACAACTGTCGAGTAATATTTATTTTTTCAGCATATTTTATTAAGTAAATAATTTTTTAAGTGTCTGAGACTTTATTTTTTAGCTCATTATTTGTGCATCTGCTGTGTTTTTCTGTGAATCATGATTATAGAGTTGGATAGATTTTATGGCTGGGGGCAGGGAGAATGGTGAAAAGTACAGTATAGCAGCATTGCTGCTTGGATGTAATATGGCTTTTGCTGAATTACTTTGGCCTTTTTTCTCCTGTACATGTAGGTGAAAGATGTGGAGCTTGTGGTTGATCTTGATTAAAATAGTTTTTCTTCTTTCTTTGTTTAGCAGTTAGAATTAAATTTCATGTGGTTTGCTAATCTGGCAGTCAGTATCCTTTCATCTCATTGTAAAAACTACTGCATATTTTAAGCTCTTGATTGCTAGTCATATTGTCTTAACTGTTACACCACCGTGCCTAAATGTGCAGTAATAATCTAGTAGGTTAATGGTGTAAGTTTAACATGGACTAGGCAAGCCGCACAAGCAGCATGTGCCGAAAGCCCCGATGGTTGCTCTGCCGCCACTTGTTGAGAGAACTGATGGTCAGGTGCTGGTACTGGGCTTCACTGCTCGACAGCGCCGTGCATTCCTTGATGCTATCATGCGCTACGGACTGCCTCCAGAAGACCCATACAGATCACAGTGGTAAGGTGACTCCAACTAACCGCTTTTAATAGCTGTTTCACTGTGTTGATGTGGTGTGTCGTCAGTCAAAGAAAACAGTGATGTCTGGTATGAGCGACAAGACAGATAGGTTTTGAGACACTTGCGCAATATGACAGTCATCATTGCAGTGTTTATATCATCTGACAGGCTACTCCACAGCCGTGTATGTGATTAGTGATGATTGAGTGATTAATGTAGCAGAACTGTTCATTTGTGAATTATCCCTGTTCAAAGTTTTGTGAGCAGTTATTACTGATGAACTGAGGCCTCATATTTTATGTTCAGGCTTAATGACTAAGTTTTGTATGTGTGATTTCTCTTATCTGTGGGCATTGTTTGGTTTAGGATTAGTTATTGTGTGTAGTTTTTGTTATCATTCTTCATTGTTGTGAGTTTGGTTACCTGTATGGATGCAGTTGATTGCCTGCAAAGACTCTGTGTCTTTGAAGTGTCGAATTATGTATGGAGTGCGATGTTACACTCTGCTTGCTAACTCGCATATTGTTGTATACAGTCTTCATACAGAGTGCAGCATGCCATTATGCTGAATGCTTCTGCTGTAACGAGGGCTGTAAAAAATCTTTTATGTCAGGTTGAGGTTTTGGCTGTTTGACTATTGCTACAGTGATGCTGGTTGTTCTGGTGATTGCATTTGTAGGCTAGTGCGTGACTTGCGTGGTAAACCTGAGCGAGTGTTCAAGGCATATGTGTCGTTGTTCATGCGGCACCTGTGTGAACCGATTGCTGACAATGTGGACAAGTTCGCAGATGGAGTGCCACGTGAGGGACTGTCACGCCAGCATGTTCTCACACGCATTGGAATCATTGCACTCATTCGCAAGAAGGTCTTGTTGTTTTCTATTTTTTTCAAGTGAGAGCTAGTTGTGAAATTATAAAAATAGCGTGATGTTGGTTTGGTTAGAAAAAATAGCTGTAAGTGTAATTTATCACTACCTGCATGTGCAGATGATAATATATTCAGTCTTGTACATTTGTACTTAATATACAGTGGGCGATCTGCTGTCGATTGAAAGAGGCATTCTTGACTGAATGTAATTTTGGATCAACTGACACTGTGCAGTTTATAGATGTGACATTTAATAGTTTGATTTACATTTGTGTGCATTACAGACTGTGAACTTGCAATGTAGCAGAGTCCACAAATGTCATTTTTCTTTGATTTACAGATACAGTTGTTCACTGCTTGCATATGGATCTGCAGTATAATGATGTTGCATTTAGTTACAGTGTTGATTTGTTTATTAGGTGCATGAGTTTGAAGAGGTGCATGGAATAGACAGCCTGGTCTACTTTAAACCATCACAGAAAGCAAGTATATTGCCAGCTGAGGAACCAAGTGATGGGAAGAAGAATAGCAGCAATGAAAATCCAGCTGCTGAAGCCGAGTCTGCAGCTGAGGAAGTGAAAGATTCTGACAAGAATGAGGAAGAGAAAGAAAAAGCCAAAACAGAAACTGTTTGTACCGATGATAATGCCAAAGTCACTGATGAGGAGGTTGATACAAACGCAAGTGAAAATGAGCCTGAAGAAGCGAAAGATATGGGTAAAAAGGCCGAAGAAACGGAAACTGTGTGTACTGATGATAATGCTGTAACAACTGATATGAATGTTGATGCAAAGTCGAGTGAAAATGATACAACATGTGAGAATGTAAATGCGTCAGATGAAAAGCATGACATGGAAGATGTGACTGATGCAGTGAACACAGATGAACATGAGAGCAATGAACAAGAGGTCTGTGAAGCTGATAAGAAGGCAGATGCAGATGGAGCAATGGAGGAGAATGAAGCAGTATCAGAAAAGACTGGTGCTATGGATGTCGATAATGTTGAAGTTTCACAGCTACAGAGCAACACAGGCTCTCCAGCAGAAGAACAAGATTCAATCCAGATGGATGAAGAAAATAACACCAAAGCTGACGCTGAGCCTATGGAGACAGATGCTGCAGATGATAGTAATTACATGGCTGCTTCAACTGGCAGTTTACCTCAAAATGATCAGACATCAAATGAAACACAGAAGGAGGTAACTGATGCAACGTGTGATAAAGACAAAGAGAAATCGGTAGAAAAAAATAATGAGGATTCCACCGAGGTGGAGAACGACAAATCCAAAACAGAAAGTTCCAAAGGTGACGTTCAGAACACTGGTGCTGGTGATGGAGAGAAGTTAAAAAAAAGTACTGAAGACACTAATATTACAGACAAAGTGCAGGAATTGGATCATTCTGAGAAGAAGAAACCAACTGAACAGAAAGCAGCTGTACAGAGTAGTCAGCAAGGTAATGTAGCTGTATGGTGATCAACGTGGTTTGTGTCGTGTACATGAGTATGCACATTATCTCTCTCTTGACAATTTTCTGATGTTTTTCTCTTACAAAACCCTGTATAGCAATGTTATCCTATACTCCCTGTCACGTTTTGTTTTAGGTCGGTTTATCGCAGTTGCTAGTCAGTATGGCATGTTTTCCCGATTGCAAACTACAAGCTCAATTAAATCAGCTATTTGGTTATTGTTTTCTGAGACAGTTTATTGTTAGTGATGTTTATTATCAGCTTTATTGTGTAGTGTTTGCATTTTATAGGCCCTAGGTTGTAATTTCTGTATGTTTTTTGTTTGTGTGTGTTCTTAGCTACCTGATATATGAGTGAATGAATGAATGAAAATATTCACGTTGATGATTCATTGTTATTATTACTTTTATAGTGTATTGTTAATACATTGGTCACATTTGTTTATTTGTCGTTTTTTGAATGCCTGGACCTACATACATTATTTTAGGTATGAATTTACATCTTCAATATCTAGATCACATCTGAATATCAAGGTCATGGGAAGATCAAGGTCATAGGAGCACTAAAATTGATTTTTTATACACATGCCGGCTTTAACATATACTACAGGCATGACCCAGATAAGGTATACATGGGTGGTCTGCCTTTAACTGAAAGGCAGACTTGTTGCCACTGCTACTGCTACTACATTACCACTTACAGATGTTGTGCGATGGACGTTTGTGCACAGAACGATTTACAAGTCACGAAACACTGCGCCGGCAGTTCTGGATAGCTGATGGTGGATTTACAGAACTGCATGCTCTGTGGGAGATGGAAGAAAAGCAGATGGAGAAAGGGAAAGAGTATGAAACATGGTTCCGCCTGCATGACTTCTGGTTGCTTGCTGGTGTTATCACGTATCCTTGAACTCAGTTTATTGTCTTCTCTATGAATATACCCAGTAGTGATTATTTTGAGTGTCACTGATGATTCAGTTCTGTATTCTGTTACTCTCTCACGTTACATGAAACAGACCTGGTTGATTTTGCTTTGTTGCTTGCCTTGACTGAGTGTAAAGCCATGGCTATCGACACTGGCAAGACATTTTGTCGGATCACAGATTTGAGTTATTGAATCTTGCGTTTGTGACAGACAGCGACAAGGCACGAAAAGCTGCTTTCCTCAACCGTCGATTTCAGGTTCTGTTTCTGTTTTTGAATTTTGTTCTATTTTAAACCATTTTGTTCTGTTTTTGCTTTTTAATTCTGTTCAGCCAGTTGTGTGCATTGTCTTCAGCCTTGTTGTGTGATTGATCTTTAGATGTCAGTGGATGCCTTGGCTGTATAGTTCAGTGTTGGTTGTTGGCTGCATTCATACACAGCTGATCTAGCAATGCCCAGTATGTGTGTGACCTGGCCGCCAGCATGTCTTGTGCAGTTATATGTTGATAGATTTGATCACTTCCGTATATCTTGAATCCATTTTCATACAAAGCACGTCAGATGTGAGCCTGAGAAGCAGGTGATGATGATACGAAAAGCAATTAAGCTGTGTCTGAGGGTAGCAGAAAGCTGCGTGCTACCACTGAGATTGACCTTCACAGTGAAAGTGAACCTGCCAGCTTAAGGCATTCGAAAACTTAGAGCTTGAATTGAAGAAATACAAAAATATGTGTCAAGGTCAAAGGTTAAAATGTTAAATGCTCCGAATTACTTTGAATGTTATCGTTCGAGAGTCTGCGATGGATTGGTTTTCATCTTACTTGTCTGACCGGACTCAGACCTTCTGTGCCAATGGTGTGATGTCAGAACCGATACCAGTCACCTGCAGCGTCCCGCAAGGCTCCGT
>Ga0126335_1000349_pt1 | contig 21810 bp, 19 predicted proteins | sample OlaspJWI45metaG_FD_108409 | JGI IMG/M metagenome (GOLD analysis project Ga0126335, IMG submission 108409) | Marine gutless worms symbiont microbial communities from Oahu, Hawaii - Olavius sp. 1 OAHU.JWI-45 metaG | ecosystem: Host-associated > Annelida > Digestive system > Unclassified | place... | reverse complement strand
TTGCGATAGCATTTTTAGCATTGGATTTCTATTTTGAGCATGTGTGTGAATTAGTTGTAGTTTACACTTGCTTTTATTTTTACTGTACCTTGTGTACGATTTCATAATAAATAAATAAATAAATAAATAGCACCCATGTTCATGCCCACAAACATGTACCATGAACATGGGTATCATTTTGGTCATGCACAGACACATATGTTAAAACAGTCCACAGCCATGCATGAAAGATGCATTGCATGACAATTCTTTTTCCAACACAGGCCATCAACGTGGTTTCTCAGGTCAATTCACATCACCCAGGGCCATGAAAATGGGTGGTGTGAACTGGCTTTACTTTTTTGTTGTGATACATAATGATACGTTATACACTCTGCAGTCTGCACTCAGCATTTTTGTATTTGTCTATGTATATAAGGTGCTTTGTGTGTATATTTGTGTGTGTGTCTGTCCGCTCATAACTCGGGAATGGGTAAGGTGATTGTCTAATTTTTAGGGTAGCTTCAGGGCATCCAGGAGATGGTTTTAGGTCCAAAAAAATTGGTCATAGGTAGAGGGCCAGAAAATTAAGTTTCTTTTGGAGGGGGAAAAGGTTTAGTCCACCTTAGTTGCCGGACACTATATGTTTTATCAGTGGGCTGTTTTTTAGTGAATTTTTTTGACTGACTCACATTCCGAGCGTTTTGATTTAAAAACAGAGTGTATAACGCTGATGTCTGTGCTATTATCTGCCGCAGACCACATGCAACTAGGCCCCCAACTCTGAGATTCATTGTCCCAATTGAGGCCCCTAAAGTGCGACAATTGGAAAAACAGCTCTAACTCAGCCACACATGGACAGATGTGTTCAAACACAACATGGTACTCTGTAGCACTTTGGAAGCTGCCGAATTGTCGAAACCCACTTATGGTCGAATCCAAGATAGCAGACGACACCAAAAGTTTTAATATATGAGCCCTGATATCCTTTGAACAGCTAAAGCTAGAGACTTCAAATTTGGTGTGCACATCAACAACGAGGAGTAATTTTGACGGCGTGCAAAAACTAGGTCATAGGAGACATGTCCCAGTTTAAGTGACATAGATTTTAAATTTACAGACCCCTGTGAATACCTCTCGAATGGCTAAATATATAGAGTTCAAATTTTGCATGCAGGTAGTCTGTAAGGAGTAGAAAATAAGAGGTACAAAAGTAGGTCATAGGGGGATATAATCTAGGTCGCATTGACCTACTTTTAAAGTTTGGATCTTCCCGAAATGGCTACGGCTACAGGCTTCAAAGTTGGTATGCGCATCGACTACGAAGAGTGGTTATGACCGCATGCAAAAACTAGGTCAAAGGGGACGTGGTCCATTTTCAGTGATCTATGATTTTAAATTTATGGACCCCTGTGAATATCTCTCGAATGGCTAAAGCTACAGGGTGCAAATGTAGCAAGTAGATAGACCGTAAGGAGTGGAAAATAAGCAGGTCAAAAGGGGACATAATCTAGGTAACAATTACCTACTTATTTAAATTTGTCATTTCTTCTATATTTCTGTAATGACTTCAGCTACAGACTTCAAATTTGGTGCGCACATTGCCTATAGGCCGTACTGTCAAAAAGTGCAACAAAGAGTGCAAAACTAGGTCTCGTGGCTACATTTTAAATTTGCGACCTCTGTGAATAACTTCAAAACAGCTAAAGCTACAGGCTTCTTATTTAGTGTGTAGACAGACTGTAAGAAGTAGAAAATAAGCAAAAGAAAAATAGGTCAAAAGGGGACATAATCTAGGTCACGTGACCTACTTTTAAATTTTGCAAATTTTTAATTTTCTTTGCAGCGTTTGAAGCTAGAAACTTCAATTTTGGTGTGCTTACTCTTTATGGTGAGTACTGTCTACAACTACAAAACTAGGTCAAAGGGGGTTACCTAAGTCATGTTACGTGTCTTTTAATTTTGGGATGGCAATTGTGGTGGTTACGGCCTAAAGAAAGTTTTAGGGTGCCGGTGACATGTGCATGGTTTGGTCACGTGACAGCCGATGCAGTACAAACGTTGAAGGTCATGAGGTGAGGTCAAAACATAAAAACGAGATCCATCACAAGTTAAGTAAGTAATATTATGGCGTATCAGTGAGTCACGGTTCACCGTGCATCATAGCTCATGACCACATAATATGATACCTTGTGAGCGACTTCAGGCAGTGGAGTTGGTTTCACCGTCTGGTCTGCAGTCGAGGCAATAGTTATTGATGCTTGTTGATATGAATTCAGTCACTATACGAAGATTATTGTCAATTAGATGTGTCGTTTTGCTGTCGTGCTGGCGTACTGCGATTTATGACGTAGTGCATTTTGGGGCGCTCCGAGCCGGTGGCTATAAGTGGTAATACGTCTTGTCACATTTTCTAGTCTATATACTGTATATAAGGTGCTTTGTGTGTATGTCTGTCTGTTTCTTTGTCTGTTTGTTTGTCCACTAAAAACTCGGGAATGGGTAGGGTGATTGTCTGCAAATTTTCAGGGTAGCTTCAGGGTGCCTGGGGGATGGTTTAAGGTGCAAAAAAGGTAAGGGGCCATAATTAATATTTTCATGGCCCGTATAGTCTAAGTAGCAATGTGTGTGTAGCCTGTGTTCGGCCAACGTCGTTATTGGGGCGTGACGACAGTTTATTTGCTCAGACTGAGCCGGCAGTGAGTCACGTGCAGTGCGGGATTTCTATAGACGAGTTTTAATGAGTTTGCCTATTGTGTTTGCGTATCTGTCTTTATGTAGGCCTGTGTTTGTACGTTTGTTCGCTTATAACTCGCGAACGGGAGGGGGATTATCTCCAAATTTTCAGGGTATCATATGAAACTCACAAAAATTTGTGGAGTGGGTCATGGGTAGAGGCCAGAAAATTGGAATTTTTCGTTTCTCGCGTGACCAGCTGGCCATGCACCACGGCAGGCAGGTTGCGATGGGGACTAGGCAAACAATAGGTGTGCACACAGGCGCAGGTGGACAATGCGCCAACACAGTAGAAACAGGCGTTGGTGCTGACGGGCTGGCATGCATACTACACACGGGTATGGGAAGCGGGGCCTTCGGCGGGGGAAATGCAGAACGAGGCTGCCTACGTAATGCCCGACTGGGAGGCCAGAATGGCTAGTAATACTATAAAATACTATCTTCACTTTCTCAGTTTATAGTAGATGATGTGACTAGATTTGTCTGCACTATGGATGGATTTGCTAAATAGTGGCGAATGCTAGGATATACTGGATAGGGATTTACACTATCCGGCCGGAACCGGATAATGCCAGATAGTGATGTAAGACAACTGACAATTGAGTTGAGTTGACTTACTCAACTACAGTTCTACACCATCTGAGTGAGCACTCAGTAGTTAAGGGACAGTACTAGTTTGACTTGGACATCCAGACAGCTGCGTCACAAGTTGCATGTTTGAGCTTGTGATGTCCTGGTTCGAATTCAAGATGCAGCAATGGAGCCAACTTGAACTGACTCTAATAAGTACAGTAAGTAAAATTATCTGATTTCATTATCTGTTTTTTGACTGCCAGAACCGGATAGTGAAACGTGGCCGGATATCCGGTTCTGGTCCGAATATCCAGTACATCCCTAGAAAATGCCATTTTTGCTGCAGAAAATCGTGGGCCTTGTATGTCATGTAACTGTAAATGGCACAGATGTAGTCTATGTTTCAAAGAAGTACTTTATTTTTGAATTGTCTGCTATGGTTTAAGATTTGATAGATGATTTTGATTTTTGACTTTATTGCTTTCTGCTTATGCATGTATTTTACTGCATCTTGTGATGCGTTAGCTACTGTGTTATATCGAAATAAATGTTGCATACATGTGTCGATTTATGTTCACAGACTAGTGGAATTATTGTTTCAATGACTCTGGCAAGTCAAGTCATCCGTGATGCTTTGGTCTGTTCCTGGTTGAGCCGCTGATCTCTAAAACCACCACGAAGTACAGTTGCATTTCGTATCACTTGGCAGCACAACAATCCCATTGACTTGGACAGAGCTTGGCTTAATGTACATCAATGCCGTCTCATCTGTGATGATGTAGTCTGTCGTAAGCCAACTGTCGACTTTTTCTTTTCCTGCATTACAGGTCTTTATAATAAATTCTGTTCTCGAACTGTGGCAAGTGCATTTGCATCTTCCCAAGTGTTGGCTACTATGGAGTTGGTGGTAATGGTGTCCAAAGGACTGTAGTCAACAGCATGCATAGCTTGCTGTTTGGTGGTGAGGTCAAGTTGATAGCAGCTCGACCAAGCACTACTACTGACATGTTGACTGCTCCACTGTACATTGTGTTAAAAGACTACAACTACAAGTATGTTAAGCAGCAGCTGATTTGGTCATGGCAGGCAACAAATGGTAGCACGGCTGAATTGGAGAATGCTATGCCGTCTTTGCCAATTGCAAAGTTGATAATTGTGGATAAAAACATGACAGAAGTTGATCTGATGTTGGCAGCACCAAGTCTCAACGTACATTTAGAGCATTCCTTGTCATAGAGATTTCACGGTGTACGTTACTGGCTTAAGTGTATTAGCCAAAGCTGTGCCAAACACTGACTTTGCAGATTGGCACTGCTAGAGCCTTGAGCCGTAGCCATAAGCCTCTGCGGCTGGACTTTCGTGACTAGCCAGCTATCCACAGCTTACGGCAGTTTTTTGCCCAAATGACTACCAGATATTTTACGTCCACAACAACAATGAACTACATAGTAATGCTCTTATTAGTTAATAGTTATTAGTATTAGTTGTTAGAATTTACTGTAACTCAGTCTGCTATGGGCCCAGGTCACTTGGGTTAATTCGATGGTTACCAAATACCATATACCGTGCAAATGACAACATATTACTGCGGCATGCGTAAAGCTTATGGCTGGCTATGGCTGGTGATTCTACGGCAGTGGCTGAATATTTCTTCGGCTGGCTACGGCTTACAGACTATACGGCAGCTTGTGGTGGCTCACGGCGGCGGCTCGGGGCTCTAGACATTGCTGTGGCCAACGTTAGATATTTTGTATTGTCTCCTGCCCTGAAGAGGAAGTGCACTTGCAAATGTGTGCAGTGTCCAGTCATCACTGACTTGCCACAACACTTGCTGCCGTTCTGGATGTCACTGCAAATTTCAAACATGATTCTCTGGTTGATCCCTCACATGCTCCCTTTTGGATCAAGAGGTCAAAGGTCAAGGTTACAGTACATTGTTAAAAAATTACCCAGAAACTTTAAGAAAAGAGAACAGTTTTCAGTTTACCATCAGTTGCTAGATGGCACTACTGCCACAAGTTAAAGTGACTATCGTCACAGGGTCCTCAGTGCTCCGCAGCGTGTTTTGCCATCCGTAAACCTCTATGCCCTGCACTGAGGAAAATTTCCTCTATAATGCAGAACTTCCAGGGGCAGGACACATGTGGACCCCTGTGGTTTATACTTTTAGCCTGTGTTAAATGCATGATTGATGATCCCAGTGTATGTCTGTCTGTCATGTGGATGGGCTATGCAAAAATAGCTGAATGGATTGACGTCCTGTTTGGTATGGAGACGAGACTGCCAGGGATCCAGGAAACATTGTATGTGATAAGGTGCAGGTCACCATCCGTCACAGTGAGGGGGAGGGGGTTCGATGTGGCCTCTGCCAAATTGCAGATTGTACATTGTATTGTATGAGTAACAACCAAGTTAACAACTAACAGTCCTGTTATATTATTTGTAAATGAAGAACATGCACGTCTGCATAATTTAACTGGCCAGTTTGCTAACACACTTCCATTGAAGTAGTTTTCCGTGTTTCCTAGAGTTTAAGAGCCAGCTATTGCAGCATGAATCTAGTCTACCTGTTGCTGACTTGAAGCAGACTTGTATAATATAATATTAGTTCAGTTGCAGTAAATGATTGCACTACCTAACTACATGTGTGTGCTAAGTAACACAGTATTGATAGTTTGTTTCTGTTTTACCATGTGTGTGTGTGTGAAAGAAGTTGACAATATCTCATTGGATCTGAATTCAGATGCATTATACTAAAACACTTCCACTTATGACATTACTGTAGTTGTAGCTGTTATGATGCAAACGTGCTCACTGCTCAGGCCTGTCTAAATTAGCATCAGTCTTTAAGTAAACTGTAATGGCTGCAAGAAGACCAGATGGTGTCGACCTACCAGTTTTGTCACACATCAGAACTGTATGCCTATGTGTGTGGCCTGTGAAGTCACTGTATAGAAGCAATACAGCAGATCTGCTTTATTTTGTGATGGTAACTACAGACATCAGACTCCCAGTGCAAGAAATGTAGACAAACCAGTTATAATTAATGCATCAACACAGCACCAGTTAAAGAGACTCATAGTGACAATTATAATACATTTAAGAAACAACTGTGCCAACATCAAATATATTATGCTTTCTGCCAGAGTCAAACTGCTTTTGATATTTGCTTTCATTCTAATCTAGAATAAAACATGCACCAAGTAGTTGATTCTTACATAGTACATAATATTAACTTACTTTAAAAGCTACAATATGCATGTACATTACTATAGACAGCTACAACTAGGCTGCTGCTGCTGAACCGCAAAATGATGCAAACACACACTCGTACAACATATAACCAAATACTATTACGACACAACAACTAACAATGAAAATAAAAACTGTCATGTAAAGAACAGTATATTTATTCCACTTTTCTACAAGTAACATGCAACCAACATCAACTCCACAAAAATGACTAAACGACGAATTCTGACAGCAAGAATATCTTACAATGAAACACGACATACCGAACGACAGACATTGCCATACCATCATAACATACTGAGTAATGACTGATCTGTCGTACATGCCAATACTGCAGAAACAAAGGACTATGAAACAGGAGCGTAACATTCAAAACAGCAGCTACACACCATGCAACACATGACTAGACCAGTGACATGTAGTAATACTGCGGTGAAATGCAAGAATCCTATTACCATACAACAAGAAATGAGGCGTTCTGCACGTTCACTTATTTGTGTTAACTATACATACTACAGTTTTTTTATTGGAAAGACTATATATAAAAATACTTCCAAAGTGTTAGCTGTGCACATACATAATACACACATAAGCGACTTTACAATCAAGACTGATGCTACAAATGTGACAGTATCATACACATGGGACTACACAAACAATATGCAGTACCTACTACAAGCAGGTATTTGAATAATGTCACATCATATCACAATGCTCAGAATGACGAAGACAAAATAAAGACAAAAAGATGAATGCAGCATTTAAACACATCAATAAATGGAATATCGCATCTACAGCAGCACAATTAACTAATTTCATTTCATTCACTCACTGTCGACTATCTCATGCAGTGACTGCAGGTGCCTGTAAGCTGTGCTAATGGACACGGTCTGCTGATGGATGTACAACAAAACAACTTAGTAAAGACAACACTGACAAGGCAGGTAGCATAGTATCATTGGTGATCACAGAAGTGAACAAGTAGAATTCTCTCTACTATGCAGAACATCAAAGGGTCTCGCTGGACACAGGATGCAAGCTGTGCAGTGGCACCAACACAGAAATGCCATAACATACAAATGCCAGTTACCATGGATGGGCTTCAATACTGCACAAGACATCATAGTTAATTGTAGCCAGAGACACAGCGGGGCATATTTGCAACTGGCAGCCATGGAACCCAAGTGTGCAGCAAGCAGCCTGAAGTTAGGTGTACAAACTACACAACTCTTCTCGCATGATATGACACGGATGTAACTCGAACATTATCTGCTCTGGAAGTGGAAATAAAATACTGGACACAGCACACATCACAGTCCAAACATCTATCAGTGCAACTATATTAATCAAAATGTAAATGACTGACGCAAACACCGTGTCCGGAAAGAAATGGAACCACTAGTATTTTCGGCATAACTCACAAAGTTCAAGAGATTTTTGCAATTTCTGGCACAATTTATCTTGACATTTAAAGTAAGTGAAAAATTATAAAAAAGTGTCATCACTACTTGCACAACACTGCGTAATGATGACATAAGTTTGACATCATCAAAATGCTTGCATTACCGTGGAGTTCCTGGAAAAAGTCCATTTTGCCACTACTGTAGCCTCCAAATTGCCAGATTCAAATCCGCTTGACTACAGCATGTGGAGCATACTGCACAAGAACATGGACAATACACGCATCATCGACCTCGACGTTCTCAAACTTCACACCAGAACCGAGTGGGCCAAGCTGGATCATGCTGTCATTGTTGCAGCTGTATGTCAGTGGCGTTGTCTTTCACCCTGTGTCATGGCGGGCAGTGGTAATTTTGAGCACTGCTTTTAATTCTGACATTGTGTTTGTGCGATAACTGCAGCTTTTGAAGCTTTCACTGACTAGTCGAATCGAACAGTCACTGGCTGATGTTCCGGTCTGATTTTCTTGGAGTCGTCACTATCGTTTAATTCATAAGGTAAAGTAGTGACACTATTTAGGTGCAACAGACATTTGTTGTGTTAGTTTGTTTACCCATAGGGTATTCTGATATGGTAGTGATGCAGTATGGTGTTATTCTATGCAGAATTTGCAGCATTGGTGATGCTAAATAGTACTCATTAGTCAACGCTGATGAGAGAATGCAAACTATTTAACGGCATGTAACCAAGCATGTGTAAACACCGTGTCTGGAAAAAAATAGAACCATAACAAAGGTTCAGCAAACTGCAACTAAATACCATGTGAGATTAGACGTTACTTTCCCCAAAAGACTTCAAAATGACAAAAGTACAATTAGACTGCTTTATGGTGACAAGTGATGGGCATGGAATTAAGTTCCAAGCTGTATATAAATTTGTTGAAACAAATACGTAATATGCTATATTAACAACACAGGCAGTGCAAACACAGTTGAGAGTTGAGTGAAATGTCTGTGAACCCACACAGTCACGAGTGAGTATTAGGAAAGCAAGAAAGATGTAAACTCACAGAAACATTTCTGCACAAGCAATGTTAACAGTTAATTAACATTCACATGCTTGACCATAGTTTATCAATGCATTAATCACATTTCATAACAAACACAGGACAATATGGCAGACCACTCAAGTACCCCAACAACAGAATGACTGAAGAGTGATAAGTTCTTTAGTTCTATAGTCACAGCAATGAGTCTCCATCAGCTGAAATACAATACAAATAACACTGAAAGTACTCCACAGCAAAAGGCAAAGAACTAAAATCACTACACAAAGAGACACTTGCTAACGAAGACTGTTGATACATAAACACAAAATTATCAACACTTACCAGTTACAGTTGTATAGCCACCAACAGCCAGCACTGGAATTAAGATGTTAAGTTTATACAAACAGAACAGTAGTCCCACTATAACCAACATTACAACTACACAGGACACAGTAGTTAATAATTCCATCCTGTTCTCTACTTACATCCATACCAACTTCAAGCACAACCAATCTGTAGCATTCCATAAACAAACCACACTAACACAGCAGTGATGCACTTTCATTCCAGTTACACATCTCCTGCAGTACCACTACCAGTAATAACACTAACAAACAGTACGCCTAGTTGACGTACACTGCTATTTATGTGCACTATTCACATTTTCATGTCTGTTACACAACAAGTATATCTACTGCTGCCGTAATAAACCCAGTATGACAAAGGAGAGACATTATTCACAGTAAGAAGAGAAAGAGAAGTATCAATACTTACCGCATTGCAGCCCCAGTGACAGTGGCGCGTGCAGCAGTGGCGGCGACATTACCAGCCGTCTGCTGGACTGTCTTGCTACTCAACACTCCCTGAGCCAACTCCTCCTGAGCTTTTGCAAAGCTCGCTCCAGTGCTGCCGTAGATGCGATGAATCTGACAAACAAGACATGACAGCCACTGGCATACAAACCACACAATACACTAGTGTGTATACACCATGTATGTACCAAAACAACGTCCAACTGTTTATGTTATTGTAGTTTCTATAAATGTTTAGACCCATTTCAATAATATTTCACAAACAGTATACCGAAGAAATTTGCAACACAATTATTGACATGACCACCTCACCTGCATACTGCTGCTACACTATCTTGGGAAAAATTAATTCCTGGTTCTAGGACAGTTTGGCTGATTTGATTCATCAAAACGCTGCTAAGATGATACAAAAACTTGAAGACGAAATGTAATACTTCAGGCCTGCGTGGTAGAAGAGGAGGCTGTTGTGAATGCCTGCTGTAATACTTAGGTTTAGCTGGACAATGATTGTGATAAAAACGGGATACTTTTAAGCTGCATTAAATGCATGAGATGCATACTATTGTTACTAGTGATCGTGATGTCTGTCCATCAGTCTGTTGGTCTATCTGTCATGCGGCTCAACTTGCCTTCACTGTGCAAAAACGGCTGAACAGATGAAGATGCTCAAATAAATCTAAAAATAAACAAGAAGCCAAAGTATGCACAGGAGTCCTTAGCTTCAACCATTCTTGAGATGTGTTGGGGGTCGCAGACGTTAAAATTATGTCATATGACCCCTCCCCGGACCCCCATATGACCTACTTTAGCACACTGAAGCCCCGTGACAGCAACAGACTGACATACAGACACTGCGATCATCAGTAACAACAGTCTGCATTTCATTCATTCGATGCAGCATAAAAATGGGACATTTTTATTGGAAGATGGTAGAACCACTGTCAACCACACAAAACACTGCCAGGGCTACCACATGTGCCCTCCAATCACAGCTTCATGTCCATGCTGTGTGTGTGCATACGTTTCATTAAGTGTAAGTTACAACATGGTCTACAATGGACTGTACGAGTGTAACAAGTATAATACAACTTTCTTATTGCATGCTGCGACAAACGTCTGTCGGTCGGTCAGCAGCAGTAAAGAGAACAGTGTGAAGTGTGATTGTGGATCACCGACGATAGTGGTCACATTGCACTTTGTCTGGAGTGAGTTTATGGGCGGTTATAACACTCCAGACACTGTGTTGAAAGATAGGTGTCGAAAGTAGAGCATGCAATAACCTCCATACCGCAACAACAGGTAACCAATGACCAAGACATACAATGTCATCAGCATCGCCAGCATTCTTAAATATTTACTTGGCACAAAAAATACATTACACATGATCTGTGACAAAAACAAGTACAACAAAAGAGTGGTTAAAATTACCTGCACAATTCCAGCATAACTGACGCAACATTTAAGGTGCACCTAATAAACTCATGGGCTTGCAACATGAAAACCAGTCGAAAATAATTTGTATCAGCAAGTACACTGTAATGCACTACCAATGGCTAGAAAATTCACATCAGTACTACTGTGTAAATTTGTTTCACTTTTGAGTTATAGCATAAATATCACTCATAAGTGACAAAAGCAATTTCCCCACCAACTCAATTTACGTTCAGAATGCTCCGAAGTAGCAGTTGCCTAGATATTGCTAATCATTTCAGAAGTTTCTTTGATATTCATACTGCCAGGAAATTATTTTAAAAAACTGAGTAAATAACATATATGTCAATGCTGTGTGCATGTTTATACGTAACTGACGCAACACAGTGGCGTAACTGACGAACATGTGCAATGTATGGCGTGCTATTAACAACTTTGCCAGCTAGCCCCTCACTAAAACTTCATATAAATCTGACATGTGTGTCAGACTAAGACTGTAATATTTAGTGTCTAGAGTGCTACAGAAATTGGAAGTCTGTAATTAACAAATAGCGAGTTCAATGCACGACATCAAAAGATATCAGTTTTAGAGCATAATAGGCACTGTGCCAACAATGCAAATCAAAATGGAGCCAAGCTTACACCACAGACAACTGCCTGCGTAAGTAGCATGTTACATTTGTCCAGTCCATTACCAGATAATAACTAAGTTATAGTTTAACTTACTTCTCATTTTGATTTAACAATTTTTATTTTTCAGCAAAAGGAAACTACTGCCGTGGAATTACCCATCTAGCAGCAAGTGACAAATGCATGATCATTTAAGCTGCTGGCCAGCTTTTGCAGTCATTTATCATGTTGTCTGGCTCTAAGATCACACTGCACTTGTTACATTGCTAACTGTGTACTGTTATATGCAGCTCTTCCATGGCAAGTCTCACTACAGACTGTATCTTGTATCTAGCAAACATCTGTATCTGTCTACTCACCCTAAGTAACATGACAAAATCAAGAGCAGCCAGAGCGCCAAACATGAGTCCAATAACGAGCATCAGTAAGCCAGCAAACACAGCTCCACCATAGCCGCTGCTAAACATCTTTGCACTAGTGATGATGCCACTGTACATACCACATACACCACCAGCAGCAGCAGCAAGTCAACAGTTTCAACTTACATCACAAACTGCAACTGAAATAACCTATCTACAGTGTGCAGCCAAAAAATATCCTACAATGCAAAATGCAATTTCCCCAAAATAACTTAGTATTTCTTTACGAAAGTTTGCACGTGTTCAAATGGTTTGATCACGTTTAGCTTATAAATATTATGATTGTCCAATACTTTGGGTATAAACTGCAACGACTTTATAAAAAATTGATTTTTTGCAAACTGAATTTTTTTGTCATGGGATGTCAACGTGTGTTGCTATGGGAGTTAAGAAAATGAATTCAACATCGTAGAATTTGAAGAAAAAAAACAGAAAAGCTAGCAGTCATATTCAGTGTTCAGGACTTAGCATCACAGTTTTCCATGTGTTTGTTTGTGCTTGTATGCACTATGTACACGGCCTCAGACATTAACTGTCACATTTACTTTATTACTCTACCATAGCATGGAATATGTGAAGAAGATTGAAACAGAAATTAATCAGAACATAGAAACTCACACAGTTCCCCAGCCATCGATGCCAAGACACTGCAGGATGCTGTAACAGAACTGAAAAAAGAAGATGAAGAAGAAGAGGAAGAAATTGAATGAACTGTCACTTCTGCAACGTTCACAAAACACCAATGACTTCTCAGCAATTACTGTATTCACAACAACAAACAAATGGCAAACATGACACATGGCTGTCCATCCATCAGTCAGTGCTACATATTCTGTGGCTAAGCTGTCTAGTATCTTCTGATCTGTTTTGTGCACACTTCAATATTAAATTATTACCAGTAAATCTTGATGGAGATGTCTATCACTAAGGTGGTGAGTGAGTTCTGAATTCAACAAAGTAATAATACATTATAAATTTTAAATCGCTGTCAACATTTAGATACAAAAGCCACAACATATTAATGTGCAAATACAACACATCAGTGTGTAGTGCATACTTGAAAGCATTGTAGACTGGTCGAAACCAGCAGACAAAGGAGCAAGGAGTGTAGAGGATTGCACAGACAATGGCCATTCCAAATGTCGTGCCCGACTGATTGTCAATGCCATTGTGAACTGATGCTATAAGGTAGGTCAGTGCCCCAAACACGTTAATCAGCAGCACACCAACATATGCTGCAATGTCATCAATAACCACAACAGACAAACATAAAAAGCCTGGCGCAATGGTACATCATGACATCAAAATACTACAACAGGTGCATTTTCTAACACACTACAAACTTGATCTAAATTCTACGATAAGCCGCAGCCTCTCCTTGCTGGCTAATCACATGCAAATGCACAAAGAGAATCACATTATCACCGACATGTAACGTATTTTAAAACTTAGTTTACACATACCGTAACTGCACTTCAAAGACTGCAAAGCACTCGTACACTACAGCTGCATTGGTATTTCAAGTATTAAACCTTTTTATCTCACAATCTCATCTGTATGGTTTTGGTTCCATGATCTGTGTGATAGACTACGTCGGCCATTTCAGAATGATGCACTTTTGAAAATAATGCACAAGGTGATATTCTTTGTACAAAAATCTTGGGAGTTGCAGCGTGCTCATTTCCTTTATGAACCTGTTAACTTGCACAGCCTGTGCCAACTTAATGGCAATCAATATATTTTAAAAAATCATTGCCACACCAAAACTTGCTGATCTATTACGTTAATCTGGCTTCGTTCCTTGACTTTTAAGCTCATTTGCAACGCATAAACACTCCACTTGCCATGTGTAGCCTTAGAGAAGTAGCTCTGTTATGACTACTTTCTACAGCACTCTGCCATGTACTGTTTCGGCACGTGCGCATTCCCCATTCACAATAAATTCGTGAGATCATGAATGACGTCAATGAAATTTGCAAGCAAGCCAGAGAAAATATAACCATACACTACCGACAAATCGAATTTATTCTCCACTTATGCTGTGAATCAATGAAGCAATTTGGGATGTTTTTTATGTGCCACCCAGTATATGTTATGGCAAATGCTCTTAACTAGATTACAGTGGTATTATGTACTGCTATTCACCTTGCCACAAGCGGTACACATTGCGTACCAAATGCTGAAATTCTACTGGAATCTCTACATCGAAATCCTGATAGAAGCACGGCTTGAATGGAAACCATGCTGGCAGAGGTGGAAAATTATTTCTCCTCTCTGTAATTAACAAAACACAGACATGGGTGACTTGTCAAAATAAGTCTGATGATGAAACAACTAACTTTTCTGCTGCAATACACAGACAGCATAAAGATAATATACGCACTGTTTTCCAACAAAAGAAAAAAAGAAAAGACATTAAACTATTCAACAAAAACTAGACACCCAGTCCCATACTATACACATACTGTACATAACACAACACTTCAGCACAAGTACAATACGGTACTATTCCATTTCCTAACTTCCTTCCTCATCAATGCAAACTCAAACTCTCTCTCTCTCTCTACGCTTGACCATCGATGGGTCATAGCAAACTGAAGTGACATAAGTCACAACCTACACACACTATTATGCACAAGTATTTCTTTGCAGTGTCTACAACACAAGAACCATTAAACTGTCCAAGTACAAAAGAGAACAACCACAAAGCAGCACCCTGGAACTCCATAGTACGCTGCATCTCCTGTTCTCGGCGGGTGAGTTCAGCAGCACGTTTGTCTAACTCTTCCTGTCTCTGCTGCAACTCCTCAGCATCCCAGTGTGATGCTGCAGCTGATGTCTGGGAGGATGGCTGCAGACTGGCAGGAACTGTCGCAGCCTTCAGCCACACACCATCAGCACAATGCCATTACAATCATATCAAACTCATCCAATAACTAAAGTCAGCAATCACCAGTCACCAATCACTATATCAGTCATCAACAACACGGAAAAACTATAGGCCTATACAATTACCATGGTTTTATACAATATCAACTGCAAGCACTGGCCTAATCTGTGCTGCAAAATCTATATAAATTGTGTCTGAGGAGAGCACTGTTTTGCGACTATATGTGACAATAACTCCATGACCTTGAAACTCAAGTGTGATTTTGATATTCTGCAGATGTATCTCCAAACTGAACATAAAGTTGTTAGATTAAGCCATTCAAAATATATAGGCTGAAATAATAAAGTATGAAAATAGCTCTCAAGGACAACGGTCAAGGTCAAATGTTACCAACTTCCAACCACTTCTAGCATTCACCATGCGGCATATTCCTACCAAGTTACATCAATTTCTGATCGATAGTTTTTGAGACATTGTGCGGACAGAGAGACAGATGCCGCCAAAAACAATACTTGCTTGCAGCATAGCTGGTGTGCAGATGAATGTCTCAAGCTCAAAGGTCACAGTCAAAATGTTAAAAGCCCCGAATTACTCCAGAGCATTATTGTAACAAATATTCTGATCAAGCCCGAGCAATTTCCCACCAGTATTTTTTGAGTTGCACGCTACTGCTTTAATCGCTGCCGTGACCTTGGATGAATAACCTTGAAACTGAACCATGAGATTTTGAGGATGTACCTACACACCGAAAATGAAGTTGCTAGTTAAAGCCATTCGAAACATATAGCCTGAATTAGAAAAATGCAAAAGTAGCTTTCAAGGTCAAAGGTCAAGGTCAAATGTCACCAACTTCCAATCACTTCTAGTGTTCACCGTGGGGCATATTCCTACCAAGTTACATCAATTTCTGATCAGTAGTTTTCAAGATTTCGTGTGGACAGACAGACACACAGGCAGATGCCACCAAAAACAATACCAGCTCACAGCATAGCTGGTGTAAAGGTAATGAAAAGTACCACATACAATCCAGCAATAGTTTCATCGAAATACTAAGTTTAAGCACAGCAAAAAATTGAAACAGTACCCAAAGCTAAACTATAAAGTATAGCGTATATGCAAATATGGCAGCATTATAACCTGCTGTGTTATGCCGAGTGATAAATCACTTGCTTCTGTCTGCTGTCTTTCTATACGTCTGTCATTTTTCTGGGCCATGTTTCATCTATAGTGCATGACATTGCATGTACACAAAGATATAACTTTACAAAAGCACCTGAGAGCCATAGTTCTGGCCTACAAACGACTGCTGCTCTGCTGCAAATGGATTGAAGTCAGTAAGTCCTTGTGTTCTGCCAGAAGGCCTTGTCGCCTGCTGTACTGATGGATCCTGTACAGTCCAACAATCGATGAATTAGAAAATTTATTATGAAGTGCAGAATTTCAGATGAACACAAATTACAAACAACTGTCACGATAACATTCAGCATAGACAGTTTTCAACAAAATTTGGAACAAATCGCAAATATTGAATGCAAATAGCAGTACTGCATATACAGGTCTTAACAAGTACAGTGGAACATGCATAATATACTGCTTTAAGAAACTTTGATGACCAAGCCTGACTAAACCTATATATCATGACAATTAAACAGTAAATATTGACAGTAAGCCTGTACACATGACAAATAGAAATCTTCAAAGTACAGGTAACACAAACCCAACAGAACTTACATGGAAAAGATTTTGTGCTTCTGGATCAGCAAAAGGATTTTCGAACTCAGCCATTGGTCAATCAATCACAAGCATCAGACGGTTCACACACTGGAGGTGCTATTATACACAAACTGTTAATCAAATGTCAACTTCACAGTTTTTAAGCTGCACTGAATGCACAACATGCATCACGTGGCCTACTGCGACTGATAATCCTGTAATAAATAATAAATAAATAAATAAATAATGGTTTTATTTGTATTGCAGCACGAATGCTGGATTACACACACAATATCTGCCACGCAGGACAGTGCATACAATAGAATACACACACACAGCTGCACTGTGCAAACAAACTATACAGACTGAGGTGCTGCTCCAGGTGGAGACTCTTAACGACTCGAGCACACTGTAATTAGATGATAGTCCCAACTCCCAATCTCCCGAAGGCATGGGAGCCAGCTGGTCAGTAGAGAATTTTTTGCTCCTTTTAAGAACGTTGCTGCATGGATGTGATATAGCCTTTACCAAATTACTTTGGCCTCATTTTAAAATTATTTATTCTTACACCCTATTGACATGATAAACTTCCTACACTTTCACAAAGATGCTGCATTAGAACAGTCCAACCAAAAGGTCTCAAACATAGGTCATCCTAGCATTTAAAAAACTGTTTATCATCTACCTAGGGAAATACTAAACCAGTGCTGTCCAACCCGCGGCCTGAGGTGTGGGTAAATTCTGTGTAGACTGCCAAAGCCAACGAAAATATTATACTTTACTCAGGTTAGTGTAAGCTTGTCTTCTTGGATCTGACAACAGCATAGAACACTGTCTGGCACATTGGTCTCCTCTACCATCTGAGTAAATGCCCGCCTTACTGGTTCACTCGACTGGTTGAATTACTGCTTCGAGATCGGCGCTTCAAAGTGCACATGGGCAGTGACACTAGCTCCTGGTGAATGAAATGGCCTCTCACAAAGTTCCATACTAGCCCCAACCCTGTTCAACTTGTACACAAATGATCTCCAAGTCACTTGTGATCGAAAATTTATCTATGCAGATGATATTTACACCCAGGGCCGGTTCTTCAGTGAACTGGAGTGCAGTTAGTCTTCAGATACGACACGAATGTTTCACTAAGTGTTGACAGTGGCGTCTCAAGCCAACTCCTGCCAATATAGTTTCAAGTGTGTTTCACCCACACAATACCAGTGCCAGCTGGCATCTGTCTCTGTGTTTCTAGATGGACAGTTTCTTAGATACAATCACTTCCCTACCTATCTGGGTGTGACGCAAGACTGCATACTGTCCTTCAGAGAACAGCAGACAAAAACTGTGGGAAAGCTGAAGAACAGAAACAATCTGCTGATGAAGCTAGCTGGGGTGCCAGCAGTGAGACCCTCTAAACATCTGCTATGGCTCTTTGCTACTCCGTAGCAGAGTACTGTGCCCCAGTTTGGTCAGTCTTCCCACACTGGGCTGGTTGCTGTACAGTTGAACTGCAATATGCATCTCATCTCTAGCACTCTATGTTCCACTCCTCGCCCATGGCTACCAGTCCTTGCCAATATTAAACCTCCTGCTCTCCGCAGAACCGCTACCACAGACAAGCTCCCGGTGAAGATTATAGCATACCTGCCTCCCATTCAGAAAGCCTCTGTGGCAGGACCTGGTATGTTTAAACATCAGAAGTCAATGGAAAGAAAACTGGAAGTTGGCTCAGGTGGTCAACTCTTTTCTAGTAGATGACCTCACAATTCGGCAACCAGGTTTCAATCTTCCATGACAACAATGGTCTCTGCTCAACTATTTTTGGACTCCACAGGGTCACTGTTGTGCTTGTAAGAAAAAATGGAATCAGGCAGCCACTGATTTGTGTCCCTGTGGTTTAAAGCAAACGATGTCCCATATCTGACAAGTTAAATGGTGGCCTGTCTCAACTACACTCTGCTAACAATGAAGCTGTTGCTTGGCTGACCAGTTCATGGCTCTTGATGCACCGCAAGAAGAAGCGTAAACTTTGGCTTGAAACTTAAATTTTACACTTTTCTTGCATCACTTGAAGCTCTACAGACACGAAACTCCGTCTGTACGACACATGCATGTTGCTCCATGTCTGTTTTGACATGCAGATGCAGCACCCTAGAAAAATGAGACTCCTTACTCATGCCAGTTGCTATGTAAGAGGCAGCTACACTCCATTCATTCAGTGGTGTCTTCGCTTTATTTGAGAAAGTAGATAACAAGACTTCATTTCCAATGAAACCAACAGAGAGTGCACATCACACTTAGTAGTGGTTTAGCAGTATTTGTACTTTAGGCCACTCTAAATAACTCTAATGTAACGTAATGTAATGTAATCACAAGTTCCTCTGTCAGACATCATTCATCAGTGATGCCTGACACTCTTTGGGCATGTTGCCTGCACGGACACTCATATTGACACTCGGTGCCTGTTGACTGCTCCAGTTCCAGATGCCTAGCGACACCCCTCTGGAAGATGATGACAGTCATGGCTCTCAAACATCCCTGCTGACCTCTCACAGCTGAACCTCTGCTTCAGTAAGGTCCTTGACTGAGCAAACAGTCGATCAGCATAGAGAAATCTTGTAAGTCGTCGTCAAAGTGCATTGTACTCGTAGAGGAACTTGCTGCTGCTGACGATAACGGTTTTCTTGTAAAATACATGAGACACAGTCAGATGTGACTCATTAAACAGATTTAATTTAAATTTTAAATTACTCTCCAGCGCCCACTATGCTTAATCGAGGTCATATTTTTACTGCTGAGTTGGATTCATTTATCTGGCAGTGAAAAAGACCGATTTCCATCACTTTTTAGATTACAGAACTGTCGAAAGCTATTGTCAAAAATCAAGATGTCTTTATGGTACTGCTTTAAAGTTTACTAGTTTGAAAAATAAGTAATGCCGATAGCATTAAAATAGTTCTGCAAGCATGTAACACGTACCGGTAAATTATAATACTAAAAAACGTTGACTTCCATAAATCAGATTACACATTAGTAGTGAGTCACCAGAACAGTAGTGCACAGCTAGCTGGATTAACAAGACAAGACAGGTGCTATGGTTTAAAATGGCTAAGGCCTTCATAATGAGCAAAGAAGAAGGTGGATTGAAGATATCATTGAGTGGACTGGGCTAATGCAGATCACCAAAGACATACACTGATGGCATAACTGTTTGTTCATGATGAAATGATTAATGAGTTGAGCTACCATAATCATATAAATAAGTTTCAACTAAAATCTCTTGAAACATCATATGAAAGCACAACAAAAAACAATATTTAGTAAGGTTCATAATGCTGCTGCAGCCTCCAGCTACGAGTGTCTTCTGCCTAAACGGCCTACAGCAGCAGCGTCGAAGCCTGCAAGTATGCACGGCATCTAGGGAGAAATCGACAGTTAAAGACCGTGTGTGTGCAGGGCATGTATAATTATCGACCACTAAATCTAGGCCTAGATGAATGTTTCTCTTTACATCTATTGCATTTAAGTGTGACGGGCCTATGAGTTTTCTGACAATTAGCATAAGATTACAATTTTCCTCATGACCAACGTATAAAACATGCTGCGCGATGATTGTGGCCCGCCGCCTTGTTGCAGATTACCTACAAAAGTGCTCCACATACCCAAAATGGTTGGACAGCACTGAACTAGACAAAACATGGTCGCTTTCGCGTATACCAGTAAACTCATACAAATTAAACAGATACAACAACAATCGGTTCTCTATGGTCATGGGTAAAATGCGGAACTGCGGAATGTGGAATGCGGAAGGTAAAATGCGGAATGGAAAGTGTGGAAAATGGTGTGGAACGGTGGGTAAAATGCGGAAATTTGCGTATGTAGGCAGTCATTTGTCAACGGTTGGTTGTACATGCTTTTGGGAGTTTGAATACGTAATTATTAATTAATTAAAAGTCCAGGATTAATTGATTAGCCTTTTATGTGAGCCTAAGCCTAAGCCTAGAATACCGGCTTGTGACAGACATACAACGTATACGAGTTAGGGTTGCCACCTTTGCACTCTCCCAATCCGTGTCGACAGCGGGCGACGCTGGCGGAGCTGGATATGGCGCCGGGCCTGGCGACCCCAGCAGTGCGGCGCCGACTCCAGCGTCTGCGTCTGGAGCCACGACAACGTCGACGTCAGCTGTACGTGGTCGCTTTCAACCACCCGTCTTGTCGGCGCACTTTCGTTTGTTTCATCTCAGCTGGGTTAGGTTTACGACGCGCCGCCTGTCCGTGCCTGTGATACCGACGGCTCGTCAGGCAGCCAAAATGTGGTAACAGGCTGCAGTGGCTGGACACGAACACGTCTAGCGTGGGAACAACTTTACGACACGTGGTTCTGTCGTGCCCAGCATGGTGAAAATGCTGAGCTTACACCACCGGTATAACTACAAACAAAGAACAAGCTACTCCGGGACGATTAACGCGAATGTCGGCCGGTGAGTTCGATTGAAGTCGAGCATATTCACCGGCGGTAAGTATTTGAGCAGACTCCTCATCTTCGCTACTCGCCGATGAGTGGCGAAAATGAGGAGTCTGCTCAGAGAGTGCCATTGGAGGCATTAGCCCATCGTAGCTGGCCGCCCATACAAAAAACGTATTGTATAATAACATAATGATGTATTGTAGTCCTTGCGGGTATCGACAACAACATCAAACGCAGTAGTAACTTTTATTAAGATCATTTCTCAGCACCTTTCATTTAAACACTTTGCAGCAAATGGCAGATTAAGATTACGTTACCATGCATAAAACGCTAATTTACACATCTGCATTACGCATTTTACCACTGCGCTGGCCACGCGCGGCGTGCGGTAAACTGCGTAATAGCTGCGGTCACGTGGTCTGACATGTGGACCAATCACCGTCGTTCCGCAGATTCCATTC
>Ga0126335_1000348_pt1 | contig 21813 bp, 16 predicted proteins | sample OlaspJWI45metaG_FD_108409 | JGI IMG/M metagenome (GOLD analysis project Ga0126335, IMG submission 108409) | Marine gutless worms symbiont microbial communities from Oahu, Hawaii - Olavius sp. 1 OAHU.JWI-45 metaG | ecosystem: Host-associated > Annelida > Digestive system > Unclassified | place... | reverse complement strand
CCGGCAGCAACACGACACCTCTAATTGACGACAATCGTTCGTAGTGACTGAATTCATATCAACAGGCATCAACAACTACTGCGTCGACTGCAGACGGTGAAACCAACTCCACTGCCTGAAGTCGCTCACAAGGTGTCATAAACATTAGGCACGTGTTCATGCGCTATGATGAGCGGTGATGCGTGACTCACTGATACGCCATACTATTACTTACTTAACTTGTGATGGATCTCGTTTTTATGTCACGACCTCGACCAAACCTCATGACCTTCGACGTTTGTAGCGCATCGGCTGTCACGTGCATGCACACGTCGCCAGCCCCTATAACTTTCTTTAGGCCGCAAACGCCATACTCGCCATTCCAAAATTTAAAGACAGCTCACGTGACTTAGTATTGTCGTTGGAAATAGTACTCTTCGTAGAGAGTAAGCGAACCAAATTCGAAGTCTCTAGCTTCAGCCGTTGCTGAGATATTGAGAAATTTGCGAAATTTAAAAGTAGGTCGAGTGACCTACATTACGTCTCCCTTTGACCTACTTTTGTATTGCTTATTTTTTAATCCTTACAATCCATCTACGTGCTAAATTTGAAGCAATAGCTGTAGCCGATTTAGAGTTATTCGCAGCGGTCCGCAAAGTTAAAGTATAGTCACGTAACCTAGTTTTTGATCCCTGTGACCTAATTTTGAGCTTGTAGGCCTAAATAGTACTCTATGTAAGCACTGTGCACACCAAATTTGAAGTTTGCAGCTATCGCCACTTTTGAAACATAAACGAAATTGCAAAATTTAAAAGTAGTTCATGTGACCTAGATTATAACCATTTTTGGCCTACTTTTGTATTGCTTGTCTTTTACTCCTTACTATCTTTCTACGTGCTAAATTTGTAGCTTCTAGCCTTAGCCATTGGAAAGATATTTACAGAGGTCCGTAAATTTAAAATCTAGGTCACATAAACTGGGTCACGTTCCCTTTGACCTAGTTTCTTCGTGCTGTTAAAACTGCTCCTCGTAGTCGATGTGCATACCAAATTTGAATGTGGCTATAGCCATTCCAAAAATATGGACGAAATTTCAAAATTTAAAAGTATTTCAATATGAGCTAGATTATATCCCTATTTGACCTACTTTTGTGTTACAAATCTTGAACTCCTTACAGTCTATGTACATGCTAGATTTGGAGCTTATAGCTTTAGTCGTTCGAGAGATATTCGCAGGGTTCCGTAAATATAAATTTAGGTCACCTAAACTAAGTCACGTCCCCTTTGACCTAGTATTTTTCATGCCGTCAAAACTACTCATCGTCGTCGGTGCACACACCAAATTTGAAGTCTCTAGCTTTTGCCTTTCCGAAGATATAGAGGCCCGTATATTAAAAATTTAGACGTCGTCAGCCATCTTGGATTCGACCCTAAGTGGGTTTTGACAATTCCCATCTTCCCTGGAACCACGGAGTACCATCTTGTGAAATTTGAACGTAACCTGTCTGCGTGCGGTTGAGTTAGATCGATGTAACCGTTGTCGCACTTTTGGGCAATATTTAAGCAAATGTTTCTCAGAGTTGGGAGCCTTAGATGTACGGCGTCTGCGGCAAATGAGAGCCCTGACAGCGACATCACTGTTTTAGATTTTTGATTTTCTGCTCTGTGTCGAAAATCGAAACAAAATTTTGCATTTTTGACCCCCTGCAAAAATAGGGGAGGGCTGAAGGAGAGGTCTGTGGGGATTATGCGTGCCACACCTCGGCTCTAAGCGCCGGTATACTTTTTACCCGGCGGAAATCGGCGGTTTCGTCACATTAAGTGCGGTTGACTAAAGAAAAGAAGATTCAGAAGTAAACAATAAGACGAATTGCCACTTATAGCTGCCAGCTCCGGACGCCCCCAAACACCCGACATCCTAAATCGCAGTACGCTAGCACAACAGCAACATGACACCTCTAATTGAGGAAAATCATTCGTAGTGACTGAATTCGTGTCAACAGGCATCAACAACTACTGCCTTGACTGCAGACGGCGAAACCAACTGCGCTGCCTGAAGTCACTCACAGAGTGTCATAAAGATTACGTACGCGCTCATGCGCTATGATGCGCAGTGAAGCGTGACTCACTGCTACGCAATAATATTATCTACTTAACTTGTGCTGAATCTCGTTTTCATTTCATGACCTTGACATTTGACATCATTACCTTCAACGTTTGTAGTACATCGGCTGTCACGTGTCAATTTTTAAGCAATTTCTCAGAGTTGGGGGCCCTAGATGTATGGCGTCTGCGGCAGATGAGAGCCCAGACATCGCTGTTGTCGTTTTAGATTTGTGATTTTCTGCTCTGTTTTAAATGACAGCGCTCGAAATGCGTGTAAGGTCGAAAATCGGGGCAAAATTTCTCATTTTTGACCCCCTGCCAAAAATATAGAACGGCTGGTGGACAGATCTGTAGGAATTATTCGTGCCACATCTTGGTTCTAAGCCTTAGTGTACAATCGGCGGTTTCGTCACATTCAGTGCGGTTGACTAAAAAGCTGATGATGATGCAGCGGTAAAACATATAGCTTCCGGTAAAGTTTTGCCGGCGGCTAAACTTATAGCCTCTGGCAACTTTGTTGCCGGCGACTAAATAAATGTTGACGTTGACGGACAACGGGCAAACGGACACACAAAATAACACACTGTATTGTTGCGCACTGTTAGTAAAAGGGTACATGCAGTCTTGTAGGCAACTTTGCTTGAGACACGAAAATGACATAAAAAATTTTTTTAGTAAAATTAGCATTTTATTTTTTTACCTTTGAACCTAATTTTATAAGTAAAATCCAATACAGTACGATGATTGCTATAGCCTAATTCTATGATCAAACATCAGTATAAAATAAAAATATCAAACTTTTACGAACCCTAAGACTCTTACGAGTAGAGCTGTAACTTGATTTTTACTCATTTGTGATTTCTACAAGACAAACAGGCCTATACTGGTTTCGCAATGCCTATGCAGCGAAACCACCAAGACTCGAGATGTAGGAATATGACAAGAAAACCGCTGGATGAACACTCCACACTGAACACGTTTTAAGTACCATATGCACAAATCAAATGCACACGTACATCACAACCACAAACAATTTTATGTACACAATTGAGAGAACGTCACTAAATTATTAATACACAATAAATTAGGAAGCTAAAATTAATAACAAAGTCTTCTTACAAACAACGACTACCTTTGTCATTTAATGTCTAGAGATCATTCGTTGTATTTGAGTCTTAGTTTACAGGCACAAACGCCGTACAAAAGATGACGTGTCTATGGAAGCACGTATAATGTCCATAGATCTGCAAGACTGCAAATCACTGACTCTACTTAAATGCACTTTATTGTAACGGCAAATAATTATTAGCTGTCAGCGAAAACAAGTTTCAGGCAGATAAAATTTGCATCATCTCGAAGGCAACTAAGGTTGCGGGTCTGCTGGCTTAAGCTTGTTGCAGAGCTAACACAACAGTCGGCCTGGCGACTAAGACGATATAGGCCTATGCCTGAGCTTTTACGCAGTAAATAGGTTACTACCTATAGAAATACTGATGCAGAAACTACGTGTACAGTACATGCATTATTTTGCTCGGAAGTTTCTGTTGCTGAAATAGACGGCCATTCCCTAAGTGCCACATCTATGCATCGATTAACGACAGCTTGTAATCTAATCTGAGACAGACAGATTGACATACAAACACACAAACAGACAGACCGACAGACAGACGAAGGTCAACGTTTAATCGCTCCCCATGATTCGCAGCACAGCGATGTGTTTAATTCGTTCATTGTACGGACATTCGCCGCGCAGCGAAGTACTCGTCTTCGTCATAGGCGAAATCATCTGACGACGCGGCAGCGTAGACGTCGAGAAGCTTGTCTGGCAGCTGTGCTCCTCGCATGCGCCGGTAAGTGTAGTCGTCGAGGAAGTATTTCAGTTTGTCTGTTGTGAAGACAGTTGACTTGCGAACTTTGATCATCGACTGATGTAGCGTCAACCAGCGATGATCTAGACATTCCTCTATCGTCAGACGAGCCCTAAAATTGTCACAGCATCGTTTACAAGCGACTTGGCAACAGTTAGGCTACTGTGGAAGATGGGACACTTTTACCATTGATAGTGAGATATATTACTAACAAACAAAAAATAAAGATGCATAGATCAAAGACAGCTAATTGACTTGACAATGTATCCATTTACAACAAAATTAAAAAACAAAAGCTATATGGCATTAAATTTATGTTTTTTACCATGCAAAAGTAACAAATATTGCAAACCTGCTGCAAAGTGAAAGTAATTAGACGAAGATGAAAGACAAATTCTTGTTGTTTCTGGGATGTTATGCCGCCGTGTTTATAATGTTGTGCTTTATTTCTGTAATGTATTTAACATGTTTCTTTCTCTCCTTTTTCCATTTTCCACTCTCTCCATCCCTTTCTGGTACAAATAAAAATGAAGAAGTATAGCTAAGGCCAGCGCGTAGTCGGTCAGTAACCTGGGACTACGTTTGAGCGTCTGGTAGATGAACTTCATGCTGAACTTTGTCACGTTGTGGTAGAGCGCATTGGCGTCGTAACGGACAAGCTTGATGTTGGCGAACGTGTCTGCCTCAGACTCACCATGGAACGGCGACGCTCCACTCAGCCTGTACCACACACCACCAAATTTCTACTGCAAAGTAAGGTAAAGCCAGAAGCTGGAAATGCCTACGACTGAATAGCAAACCGACTTCGATTTGGGCTGTTTTCTTTCACTTTGCCTTGATCTTTTGGACTGACATTCTCAGAAAAAATGGAAAAGATTCCAATTGCACTGCACCGTATCCAAATATGGGTATAAGGTGATTTAGAATCATGGGAGTACTTTGTCGATATTATTTTTATCTTTCGTTACCTTGACCTTTGACCTTTTTCGCAAAAATCTAATCAGTTCATCTAAGTGTCCTATTTCGTAGTCTGACCAAGCTACGCTGATTTGTTTCCAAACATTCATGAGTTACTGTATCGTGGTTATTCACCACATTATTGAGAACGAAAACTGCTGTGGACGCATGGAAGGACAACCCGATAGCACAGCATACTGTAGCATGGTCGTAGGAACAACAGGAAGTATTTAGTAATTAAAGGGACAACATTTCGTAATTAACTCCGTTAGTCTCGCAGTCATGTTGAAACTAGATGACAGTATTTCAGATATTTCAAGAATGATGTGTAAACGTACAGTATGAACGCCAGCACTCCGATGCCCCAGATGTCGGCAGCAACACCCACACTCTCGCCATAAACTTTTTCCGGAGCTAAAAACGACACACAATATTTTGCCGTAATTTTTACTACACATATTATTAACAAGCCCTCCGTGGGCAATGACGTTCAGCTGGCTGGCCGGAGAACAATAAAGCTTGGTGGCCTAATAGCCGCGGTTATGTACAAAAGCGTGTGAGTTGTAGCTACAAAGCTACAAAGAAAGGTATAAGCAGTTCGTGAACTTTACCTCACCGCTACGGGAATTCACATACCATATGAGATCAGACAGAGGTGACTTTCCCGCCTTTACCCCCACCGAAGCTGGTACTCGATTTAGCGACCCCGAAGGGATGCAAGGCTAAGTTGACTTGGGTAGTGGTTACATCCCCAAAATAGTCAGCAAGATACCTCAGGAAAACAACCCGCAGTGCCGTGCTGTGACCGAGATTTGAACCCACGACCGCGAGTCGCAAGTCCGACATCCCAACCACTAAACCACTGAGCCAGGGTGACTTAGTGTTGGTTTATGATAAGAGTTTGTCAATAGGTCTCTGCTGCAAGATTACAAGTCTCTATGTTCAATAGTCATTTACTGGCTCGTCAATTATTGGCTGGCTGGCGCTAATGTAGCTAACATGACTACCGCATTCTGATCTCTCTTACACAGGCATCAAGCAAATCAGTTAGAGTCTACCGGTATTCAGCCTTGGAAGGTATTTGAGACTTAGAAATGCGCCAGCCTCGCCGCCCACCGAGCCTATAGTCTTACAATCTCGTAGACAGACAGTACAGAGAATACGACTAACCCATGAACTCTGCTGAGCCGACGCGGTCGACGCTAACTCCGTCAATGGTGGTGATCTTGTGAGCGAGTCCGAAGTCGACGAGTTTGACGTCAAAACGCCGTCTGCTCTGCATGATGACGTTGTCCGGCTGAATGCCGAGGTGCACGATGCCGCGATGATGTAGAAACTGCACTGCGTCCAACACCTGGTAGACCCACACAGCGTGCAGCCTAGCTGCGTACCTCAGTGGATGCGTGTCATTGTCGAGATTCAAAGAACATCGCGCAGATGTCGTGCAAAGTTATATTATCCATGAGTAAGCTCATCGGTTGAAACAAGAATCGCTGAATTACGAAATTAATCAATAAACAACGATTATTCACAGTTCAGTGACGATTCGACAACACGGCCACCTTTCTCGAACTTACTTCATGCTGCCTGCGAGATGTCGCCACGGAAAACAGCCAGAATTTGTGATTAACACCGATTAATTTCGTAACTCAGCATATTATCCTTTCAATGTTGGACCATCCAAAAGCTACAATAATATTATTGCTTTAAACAACTACACGTACAGGCTTTAACTATTACGCTAGCAAGCGCTATTGGTAGTAGTAGCTAGTAGCCGAGTATAGAAGATAAACGCCCAAATACACATGGACCTACTACACATAGACAGTGGCCAGCATTGCTCTAAACTATTTCGGATTAAGAGCATGCATGCCGTTAATTCACGTCTCCGTCCGTTTGTTCGTCAGTCATCCGCGCCGCAGAGTGGTGCCACCTAGTAAATGCAGTTAAAACGAACTATCAAACCAAGCAGCAGCCGTCCTGACCTGTTTGATGATGACAGTGACGGTGTTTTCATTGTATCGGTGCTTGAGTGACAGCGAGCGCACGACGTTCTCCCCGTATAACTTCTCGAAGACGAGCACGACGAAACCGTTGAACGAGAACGCCTCGTGCAGTCGTACTACGTGCTCCTGTCTCACGGCCTTCAGCATTTCATACTCACGAAGACTGTCGTCAGGCTTGTCAGAGTTGTAGACTAGAATCTTCGCCACTCGCTTCGCTTTCGAGCCGTCCTTCGACTGGACGTTGCGAACCAGTGAAAATCGACCTCTGCATCAACCATAATACACAGGCCGTGAACCCGAGTGGTGTGAACCCAAGCTTAACAAGTGGCCAAAGTAATTTGACAAAGGCCACATCGAACCCCCCTCGTCGCGGGGTGGGGCCCCATCTAGGACAATATTTCTTGGGTCTTCAGGAGTCTTCACCCCAAATAGAACGTCAATCCATTCAGCCGTTTTTGCACAGCCCGCCCGCGTGACAGACATACTGACAGATGCCGGGATCATTGATCGCAATAGTCTGCATCTTATGCATTTCACGCGGCCTAATAAAAACAAAGTACAATGTATTGTGTGTCTTTGCCTTTAACTAATAAAACGAGTTTCACGATAATTCACAAAATATGTATTTATTCCAAAAACTTTCCTTCAAATATTTGACATCTAAAAGCAACTACCACAGCATCGCCACCTAGCGAATACACTTGAAGTTTCAGCAGAGGTATAACTAAGGACTATTTCGTTCGTATTCATTTCACCATCGTTGTGCAGCAGCTGCAGCTGATAAACGCTTTCCTCATAGGTCTACTCACTCACCTCCATATCTCCGAGCCGAACGTCAAGAAAGTTGCCGGGTCAGCTTCCTGGAGATGGATCTCCCTCTCCAGCAGCCCCTGTTCCTTGGCCTTCTCGTCCGCAGTGAGGTCCTCTACGGACCCCATCTCACTGGATACAGGACTCGGCTCAGGTGACGGCCGACTCGTGGCCTGGCGCGACCTCAGCAATATACGCTTCGTCTCCTCGTCGATGTCGACCGACGTACCGACACCTGCAGCAAGACAAGTGGCTATAGGCCTAGACTAATTTAGCGACGGCCGCGTCGAGTGGCGCCATCTGGCGAATGCAAATAGTCGGAACAGCCGTAATTTAATAGTTACAAAGGGAACACTTCCCCCACTCACCTGCACGTTGCCGTAGAGGGATCGAGACAACCGCCTGGCCCCCAACCCAAACAGGACGTTGATCCATTCAGCCGTTTTTTCAGGTATAGCGCAGCAGCACGACAGGCAGACTGGTAGTCTGCTAACTGGTTAGTTGATAATGACGGACGCGGCGTCATGAACAGAGACGCGGGCGCCTACCAGCTGAGCCACGTCTACGTAAACTACGCGAGCAGGTCGCGAACCTGTCGTGGACGTGCTAGCCTAGTGAAATCTTACCCTTAATGCTCTCCGTGGCGACATCACGCGTTAAGCGGAAGTCGGACGTCCCTGACTGTTACGGACTTACGGTTGTTTTGGCGATTAATTCAAAATTCAACGTTTCTCATTTCAACCGATGAGTAAATTTATTCAAGGATCCAAGCTGCAGTTCAAATTTCATTTTATGGTTTGACAAAAGCACTTTCCACAGCTCACGCTGACAGTGTCAAACAGTCGACGCACAATACCTTTCTTTTTGGTGCGTATTTCAATGGACGCCCAGCTGTACGGCGACTGTCCGAACTGGTTGATAGCAGACACACGGAAGCGATATGTCGTATCTGCTCTCAGACCTTTGATCAACGCACACTCGTCGATGCAGTACGTCGCCGTCGTCCAGTGCTCGTCGCCTGTACAACATTCATCAGCCGACAGTTAATGGTAAACGCTCATCGCCACATCCACATGGCATGGAAAGCGTTAGCGGCAGCCCGTTCCCAGTGGCTTCGGCATGACGGCGGTGGCCAGATCTCTGACCACCTTACCTTCAACCAAATTAACTTGGTCTACTCATCACATGCTGTGTAAGTTGGGAGCAATTGAGGTGACATTTTTCCACAAATAAAGCTCCACCTTAGCCAGGGATTAAACCCCTGACCTATGTGTGGTAGTGCAACTCCTATACCACCGTCACAACAGCGAACAGAACGCTAATTCGTGAGATATATGTCCAGTGTTGTGGCTTACCAAAAGTTGGGAACACATAAAATAGACGTACATAAACATGAAAACATACAAGCCTGTGTCCCTGATCAAGCCTCTATCGAGCCTAACCTGTGTGCCAGAAAATTAGTCACTTAAGTGACAAATGCTAAATATCAATGTAATTTTACGTTTTCTTTGTAATAAAAATTGTTCACGTGAGCAAAAGATTATCATAGGAGGGACGCCGAACTGGGACTGAGAGAGTGCAGCGACAAGTGGCTGGTGCTGACCTGGTCTAAACCAGTCGACTTTGTATGCATGAATATAACTGTTTCCATCAGTCTCTGGTTCCTCCCAGAGCAGAAACACTTCACGCTCCGACACCTTCGTCACGTGAGGCCGTCCAGGTCTGCTCGGCACGTCTAATACACGCAAACGGCTGACGATTGTAACACACACACAACCACACAACCGTTTAACGGCCTTTGATCCGGGACTACCCGGGTAGGCCGGTACCAGAAGAAACACTCACCTACTCACACCCATCCTGATCATCGGACAGCCTTTAACACCTTTCTCCATTTACAACGATCTATAGCATCCTCTTTGTTCAGTTTACGTGTTTTACAGTCCTCTCGGACAACCTCTCTCCAGGTCCTCTTTGGTCTTCCCCTTGGTCTAGGGCCCTCAACTTCATAGCCTACTCCATGCATTTCTTCACCCAATCATCATCATCTTTTCGGAGTACATGCCCATACCAACACAGCCTGTTTTTGCTGCAATACCAATGCTATGTCATCTACACCTAGTCTCTCCCTCAACTCCTTACTTGGGAGTCTGTCTTTTAGTTTAACGCCACACATCCACCTGACCATTCTCATCTCTGCTCGTTGAAGTGCCACCGCATTTTCTTTCCTTACAGGCCAGGTCTCACTTCCATGCAACACGCTGGTACGCACGCAGCTACTGTACAACCTTCCTCTCATAATCTGAGACACGTTCTTGTTGGTAAGCAGTGGGACCAACTGCCTAAACTTATTCCAACCAATTCGAATTCTGGCTTCCACAGCTGCATCAGCATCTCCATCCGCACTCAGCATGTCACCTAGATAACAAAACTTATCCACTAACTCTAACTTTGCGCTGGCCCCAATATCCACACTAGTGCGACATGCACTAGTTACCGGGTTCACACAGCCTCTGCAAATGAATGACTTTGCCACCTTCAACATGCTACCCTTTATACCACTACATTTCTTATGAACCCACTTCTGGCAGCTAGTACACTGTAATGAATTTCTACTAACACCTTTACTGCAGACCCCACATGGCCATCTTACAACCTTCTGCCTCACCTTCTGACATTCTCCACTGATCATAACTTTAGTTTTATTCATATTGACTCTCATGCCTTTACTCTCCACATTTTCTATCCACACATTAAGCCACGATTGTAAGCAAGTAAAAATAAATAAATTATTACACGGCGCCTAAGAAATAAGAGTCAGGCTCCACGGCGTCAGTTAAACAACTATGGCAGGAAAACATCACTGGGCTGTCGTTGGAAGAAGCAATGGGGATAACGGAGGATCATTCACAATTTAGGGAGATTGAACTTTGAATCAATGATGGTTGAAGTACAGCACAATAGCAGCTTATATTGTTTATTTCATAGCGCTTTCATATCATGCCTGCTAACGTGATATAACAAACTCTTGTTTTTGCTTTGTCTATAGTCAGCAGAGATGTTTCAAGTACACAAGTTGAGAGTACAAGTACTGTAAGGTCAAGTACAAGTACAACTTAAGTCGTAGAATTTTGTACTCAACTCAGCCTTCCTTCCTTCCAGGGTCAGCAAAATGAGGACCAGGTTCGGCTGGAAAGGAAAAGGCATGGTTTATTCCGTTCACAGATAACCGTGCAGATGTGCAGGTAAAACTAAAATATCTTGAAAACACGTGCCATACTTCAGCGCTTCTGGGGTGAGTTTCTCACGAAGAGGTGCTATATCGGCACGTTTTACCTCTATCTTTACCTTTACTGCATGTAGGCTACTGTACACGGCAGCTGATCAGTTTACCTCCGCACAGCATCCTGGCACGGCACGTGACCGTTCCGTACTTGTTGCGCGCGACGCACTTGTAGACGCCGAAGTCGTTGGGTTTTGTCTGTAGAACAGTCAGAGAGTGGCGTCCGTCGTCTGTGCCGCGTACTATGCGTACACGACCTCCTTCAGAGAGCAGTTCCTCGTTCCTATACCACGACAGTAGAGGCATCGGGTTGCCTACCACGTGCACCTTCAGCGTACAGCTGTCGCCGACGTTGTACGCCTTGTCACGGATCTTCTGCTTGAAGATCGGCGGAAAACCTGTACACATGTTTAGTTTTATCAGTCAGGATCAATGTACGACTTGCTGCAGTGATTGCCAAGCCTGGCTTAAACCCTGGCTTTCTAACATTCTGGCAACATTTTGTCTAAAACTGTTCTGCTTTTTTATAGAAATCATACAGCTAATGCTACTGCTGACCAATGATTACTCATGTAATTAAATAAGTAAATCATCTGACAACCTTTCTAGGAAATTCATAGCAGACAAAAACAAACAAGAAGCTTAGCTATCGCTGACAAACCGCCCGACACCTGTGCACGCCGATGTTAAGATCTCCTTGACACCAAACGCTACGAAACACAGCTTTCCATGCTGAGCTGTCAAGAGCTGCCCTCTAATAAATGACTGCGATTTATTGGCCGGATTTTTCGACTTTTCACTATCCCTCTCCTATTTGACGCCCTTAATGACTGGATATCCTCGAGCTATCAGGTTCATATTGGTATGAGAAAACTAGAATGGCTGGGCTACAATCTGGTGAAGGTCGCATAATGACCGACTCAGTCGTTTGGGCACAATACAATACATCAACGTGACAGACACACAGACAGCCACGTCGCCATAGCAAATGTCGCGCCGACGCACTGCATCGGGCAGCAAAAATCAAACCCGGCACAATATAGGGAAAATATTGTTTTAGTCTTTCCTCTTACAACAAGAACGACTGACCTTCGTTAGTAGCGGACGAAGCCATAATATTTCTGCGCTGAAACAACGAGCGTGTGGTGGAGAAGATGGTCAAGGCGTCTTCTTTTTCCAATTCCTTCTCGAGCTCACGCAAGTCTTGGCGTTCTTTCATCGTAGACCGGACACTGCCAGCTCTAAACGTCGTCGTGTCCTTGGTGGTACGCCGGTACTTGGCCATGCGGACCGTGAGACTCGTGTCCTTGCTGGGCAGCAGATGTGTCTCTGGGCCAGTCTGGTAGCTGGTACTCAATTCATACCATGTGTCCTCGTCCTCGTACTCTCGACCCCAGTCAAGAGACGTCTCACTACCAGCTGTTGATGGTAAACCAGATAATAGGCTCGGAGGGCCCATCACCTTTCAACCACAGACGAGCAGAAATCCACCAAATTCATAAATATAAATTGCACACACTTTAAATAAATTTAAACATCTGGCTTCCCAATGTAGTGTGGCAATACCTTGAAAGCGTGGTGGGAAATATAACATGCATTCTGTTAGAAATATCGCAATTTTTCCGCTATAAAGTTTTTAAAAATCGATTATCGTCGAAAGATTACAGAAAGTTTGGGCCGTTTACAAAGTGAGAAGTTTTTAAGACACGGAATTAATATAACATCATAAAGTAACATCATCCTCCATTGTTAAGTTGCCATTGCTAGGTAACAGAAGCTCAATCCCTGCCGAAAATGGCCGAGAAGCAAAAAATTCCTTCTAGGAGTGTCGACTTTAATCCCCTCCCCCTATAACTAATAGGCGGGCGTGGAATATCAGCTGACGACGGTAGCACATCCTACTCAATTAAATCCCCAGCCAAATCAGTTAGAAGTTCATACCTGGAGCATGCCGGCAGCGCCGACCTCCAGTTGTGGCGACGTGGCAGCCTGTTCACCTCCCACACCAGGTAGTTGAAGCACGGGCACAGAGACAGTCACCTGCTCCACTGTGGGCAGCGCAGGCACGTCGATCATGTAGGACGACAGAAGCTTCGGTTGAACTACGGTCTTCACCATAGCCACTCCACGCTATAGACAACCACATGTTAACAGTTAAGGTACGTGAATACCTGTACGTTCTGCTGCGCGTTGCGTTAAAACGTTGCAGTGCGCTGTGAGCGATAGCAATCTACGCACTCGCTGGCACTCGCTCACACTTGCTGCACAGCTAGAAACGGCTATCATTGAAATGGCCGGTAAATAATGTTTCTATTTGCTCGCAAGTCGCCATGCAACGCAAATTCGCAACGCACAGAGCAGCGTAGGTGGAAATGGCTAAAAAAAACCGCAGTGCTACGTGCACAGTATGACCATGGTAAAGACCTGTTAGTAACTGTCTGAGATGCTAAGATTGTCCACTACACAAGCCAAGTTAACAAATTCTTTCTATATAATGTAGCGACACAAAGGAACGAACAGTGACACACCTCCCACTTCCTGCGGAACAAGTACGCGCGATGTCGGTCAAGCATGATACGGTTGCCAAGACCGCGGTGGTTGGCAAGCTCCAGGAATGGGTGGTCAATAGCTTCCGTAGCCGAGATTCGCTTCCTATCACACATCACACACCGCAATCACGATACGCATCGTGAATGGAAAAAGTTAAATAATGCAAAGATCTTTCCAGGACCACACTGGTTCACTGAGATATGATTGGGCCTCGGTCTTACTGGCTGGATCATCTACCAGTGAGGCAGCACAGGGTAAGTCACAAGGTGACGTGCAGTGTATATCATTCTGTGGCGCTCAGCTCCATTTCCAGTTGCCAGAAGCTAGACGCTAGCTTGCAAAACCACAAATACGGGGCTAGTGCATCTGTAGTGTGTCTGTTTACTCCCCAGCCATTAAGCCAATATCAAATTGTACTGCATACTTCGTGACAGAGGCATGTAAATGCAGACAACTTACCCAAAGTTGCATTCTAACACTACTGCCAACAAAACCAGAAAATCTATCGATAAACTATAGCGACAGTTTCGAGTTACGCACTTTGGGTCTTTCTCGAGCAGTTTGCTGATGAAGTCTTTAGCTTCAGACGAGATCTCGGCGAATGCGTCAGTGTCAAATGTCCACTTGCCTTCACGGACTCGAATCAGAGTGTCACGTGATGATGACTCGCAAAAGAACGGCGACAAACCGCTCAGCCTGCAACAGACACGCGTCAACGTAATCAACGACGACGAAAACACGACAGGGTTCGAGGAAATGCGTTTCAACTATTCCCGCGTGTCTTCAGCATCACTTGTGTGTTAAATAAATGCAATAAGAAGTGACAAACTACTATGCGCACTTGTAGAGCACAAATTTGCATGTTGGCACTTTCTGTAGTCGCACCCTTGGCCTGGTGACCTTAAAACTCAAAAGAGAACAGCACAACACAGATGAAGGTCAAAAGGGCAAAAGGTCAAAAGTCAAGGTCAAATGTCATTGAAATCTAATCACTCATAGGCCTATATATCTTCCACCATAGAACAGATAAGCCTACCAAGTTACATTAACTTCTCACAAATAGTTGTTGAGTTTTTGCAGGTAAATACGGTTCCGTGCAGTTCTCAATTTTTCCGCACGGACACTCGTGTTCTGTCTAAATGGGCTTAAAGCGTAGTGTAGCGTCTATGTACTCACAAAATGTAAGCAATGACGCCGACACTCCAGAGATCAGTGGCCGGTGTGACAGGCTCATCATTGGCGACCTCTGGTGAACAGAACTCAGGCGTCGCGTACTTGACGTGTAGCTTGCGAGTCGGGTTGTAAGTTCGCGCGAAACCGAAATCACTGACCTTTAACTCACTCGACGACTGGCTGAGCAGTAGCAGGTTCTCCGGCTGTTTACATATAACATGACAGCGTTACAGTTACGGGTATAGCCAGGGAGTAGACAATGACATATAAGCAGTTAATGAATGAGTACACCGATCAATTTATTTTTCCGAAACGCAAACCAATGTAAAATGGACATCAAACAAGGATAAACCTCCTCTGACAAAAGAGCTACAGTTTCACTAAACCTTTCAGAGCTGTTTCCACAACAACTTTCACACTATAGGCCTAGAGTTTTACACTTCCTTTCAACAGTTGGCTTTGATTCCTTGTGTAGACTAAATTGGCTATTAGTCACGCATATCACATCATCTAATCTTTCTCACTGGTATGAATCAGAGTAGACGTGCCTTAAGGTCGAGATGTACGACGTTTCTGGAGTGCATATACTCGACAGCGAGCAGCAGCTGTCGCAGATAGTAGGCAGCTTCGCTCTCTGTCAGGTTGTCCTCGTTGATGAACCGTTGTAGCAGCTCGCCGCCTGTCACACTATACACAACAAACAATACATCATCGATGAATGATCTCAGCAACACAAACCAACGAACTTCGCTGACTCAGTAGTTAGCGTCGCGGCTTGCGGCCCAAGAGGTCGTGAGTTCGACGCTCCCCCGTGCTCCAGTTGCCCAGTGAGGCGTGACGGCTTGAGCAGCTAACAACTCTGATAGCCGTTGCATAGCGGTCTTCGGCAGACTGTTTACTCGCCGTGGTGGTGCCTAGGCCAACTCAGCCTTACATCCTCCGGTATCGGTAAATGAGGACCAGATTCGGCTGGGATAGCAAAGGCAGGTATGGTTCATTCCATTCGTCGATAAACGCGCAAGGGTGTGCGGGCAAAACTGTGAAATCCCTCGACAACGTGTGCCATACTTGAGCGCTTCTGCAGTGAGGTTCCAGCACTGCGGGGTGCTATATCAAGTGTTTGACCTTTACCTTTACCTTTTACTTATTAACCTCGACACTGGTGTTAAACTTTCAGCCAGAAGTGAATTAAAGCACCTTCAATGCCTCGTCTCCCTTTTCACTTTCCCTGCCGTTTAGTAACTCCATATCCAGCTAAACTCTAGGGGAGCACCATAAGCACTCCAGTCCAGGCCAGAACGATTTTTGCTACATTCACAAAAAACTGTTTCGATACAGATGTAAGAGTCTCAAACGATTATCTTACACAGCACTTAAGATGCGCCGTAAAACGTGCCCTCGCCCAGGTCGCCCTTTATATTCGCCTTTGACTACAGAAGTACAGGACCATTTATACCGCTTGCTGACGGATGCGCAAGGGTGTGAACAACTTGCCCAAAGTCGTTACGATTTTGAGATTACAAGCAAAAGCCACTAGTGCATTTTCGCATGATTTACATTTTTCCCATCCTCAAAACTTTTGGAGTTGGGAAAACATAATGTAGGCCAGGTGCTTTCCAGTATCATGTTGATAATCCTAGCTACAATACTATCTGAACACGAATGAAATGGTACGGTTGACGCTATAGTCGTTTACATCTCCATGACGACGGCGAGACGCTTCTTGTCCTCATACCCATCTACGATCTGTACAATGTTTGTGTGATCAAGCAGAGTCATCACTTCCAACTCAGTCATAAGCTCTTCTTTCATCAGAGGGTCGTTGTAGCGCATGAACTTGGCTGCATACTGGTTACCTGAGTTCTTGTCAATCACTCGACGTACAACACCGTATGATCCCCTGTGTACAAGCAAAACATGACGTCGTAGTAGTAGTGAGTGAGTAACGGTTTACACCCCACACCACATAATTTCGGTGACGATTCTTTCCAGGCAATCAATTGCAATGGTACTGACTGACGACCAGAACTGTGTAACACAACATGCACCCAAACTCATACCGTAGCGTTCAACACAGATATCTGCCAACAGTAACAGAAACCAATACGCCGTACGTAAAAATCCTCGATTAGATTTTCCTTACGATATTCGACCAATATTCTCGTCAGATAGTAAACTTCGTGCTCGGTTTATGAGCTGCATTTGTCGTGTCATTTTAAGAAAAGCAAAATGTAGAAGGCGATGACGACTGATGATGATGATATCACTTCTGCAACAGATGCTGCTGTTACTAACTGTTGTGCCAACAACGGAAATGCAGCCGGACAAACCTGCCAATTTCATCGATGAGATGAAAGTATTCCTCAATAGGAACTGGGTTGAATTTGATGTCACGCCACAGTCCGGTCTTTTCTGTATCCAAAAATCAGATAATGCATCATTTGTGAACACAACAGTGACAACACTGACTAATTATGTGGTTTGTAATGCATAAAATATGGTTACTGGTAACTAATAAGCAGTCTAGCTTGTTTGCACTCTGCAGTCAAGATGCTATCAGTATTTTAAAGTGACTTGTGGGCGAAGCATTTAAACTGTTGTGGCAGCCATTAAAATGGCATAAAATCATTCACAAAATTTCTAGAAAATTACTCGACACCAATCAATAATCATGCGGTTTAAACTATGTGTTTTAGCTATTACATTCGATGCTGTCACTGCTTTTCATATTGCACTTGTGTGCTACTGTTTTGGTGAAATAAAGCTGAGATGTATAAAAACTCACTTATGTTATAATTAATAAGTTAGTAATGTCAAAAATTGCAGTGTGTACCGGTGACTTTGACCGTTGCGCTGCAGTAGACTTTTCCTGCCAAATTCTCTGCGACACACTGATAAACACCATCATCCATGTGTATGGAGTTCTGTATGTTGAGAGTCCAATGATCGAATCCTTCACGGATCGTCTTGACCCGATGTGATCCGGCCACTGCGCGCCAGTCCTTCTTGAACTGTACGGACGGGTAAGGCGTACCCAGGACGCGGCACTCCAGCTTGCCGTTCTGGTGTAAGTGAAACACTTGGTCTTTTAGAGGCTCCAGGAATGTCGGCGGATCTGCACAGCAATACTGTTGTTGTGTGGCATTCGAAGGTCAACGCGCCATTAACTGAGAACATTTCACACAAATGTCAGCAATTAAGCCAGATTAGCATTAGTGTTATCCCACTCCAGTCAATGTCCTATCTCGCACTGTTTGCAGAATATATGGATTATTGGTTACGTTTTTGCTGTCAACAAGGGAAGAGCTCGCTCCTTCATGCACTCATTCGGAATGATATCCAGCGTTTGGGATGCGAAATTTGGTGTCACAAAATGCGACACATCATTCTATCGTATGGTGCAAAGAAGATTCTGATGGGCCTGTTGTGAACCATTTATAGGTGTGATACAAGAACGTGATAGACAGACATTATCAGAGTAAATGATGCGCTTAACAATGGTTCATGGTCAAAACTAGACCAACAACTATGAGAAACATCCCAACAGGAAATGCAATTGGCGATAAGTAAGCAAGTCATTAACTGACCTGCATGTATAAAGCTTGGGCACCTAAAACCATTAGGCCTAACATTGCTCTGTAGGCCTATGTTTGAACGTCATACGATAACTGTCGAAATCATTAACCTAGGAAGTTAATTTTTGGTAAGCAGAAACATCTTCCAAAAGAACACAGCAAGTTAAAGTATGAAAATCATGGGTTGAAGGTCAAGGTCACGGCAGTATATAAAATAAAATAATGCGGGTGTCCGTCTGTGACTAAAACGAAATCTTGTTCTAATCCACTTTGAACAGGAATTCCGGGACGACTCCTGACACATGCAAACAACATCTACATTGCGAGGATTTACCTGACATTTCCATTCGTATGATTTGCGAGACGGCGCCGAGCTCGTTCTCAACGACGACTTTATACTCTCCGACGTCCGCGAGTGAGAAGTCTTGAATGAGTAACACGAGGTCACCCGAGTCTGACAGACTGCTTGTAAACTTGGCGCCCATCTCGATCCTAGCACGCAGCCATACACTGTTGGGCGTACTGATTGACCAATGTCACTTAACATTACTACAGCGTTCAGCGATGTACGAACACCGATGAGCTGAATCGTGTGATGCCTCGACCCCAGCCGTCGACTTTTACTCCTTCCCAGCCAATCAACTTCTAGTGTTTTTTCTCTCTTGATCAAGGGGAAAAGGCATCATCTAAACATCTGGTGCTGTGCTATGGTGCTGAGGCCATACGTTTTTCGTTCCGGCCCAATGCACTTAGTTAATTTCTGGTGCATTTTGAGCTCGAAACTGAGTAAACTACCATTTGTATTTGGCGCCCAGCGCAGTGCGTTGGCGCGGCATTCGCCGCATTTGTTATGGCGACGTGGCTGTCTGTATGTCTGTCACGTTGATGTGTTGTGCCCAAACGACTGAGTCGATCACATGCGATTTTCAGCAGATTGTCGCCCGGCCATTCTAGTTTTCTCTTACGAAATATAAACCCCGATAGGTCGTAGGGATTCCACTCACTGAGGGCGTCAAATGGGAGAGGGTAAAGTAAAATCGGGAAATCGGGCCAAAAAATCGCAGTCATTCACCAGAGGGCAGCTCTTGACAGCACAGCATGAAACATCGGCGTGCACAAGCGTCTGGCGGTTTGTCAGAGATAACTGAGCATCAGCATCTTGTTAAATTTAGCAAATCTGCGGCTAAAAATGTTGACACAAACAAACGCTTTTAACGTTTCAAATAACTTCCCACATTGTAATTTGTCCTAACTTTGTGATATCTTAACTGTGCGGTGACATAGTAAAGGTGTGGTTGGAATTATTTCGTGAATTTGTTGCAAATTTCAGCAGTGAAAAATTTTGAACAAAGCGGGAAGTTTGTTTAAAAACACAGCATCGTATTACGCAGTACAAAACAGCAGAACTGACCTATTGTTGTGGAAGTACCAGATAACTTTCGGGTCGGGATAAGCTCGTAGTCGCATCACGATCTGAGACATTCGTCCTTCTACGCCATACTGTGTCTCGTCCACCTTGCCAAGAAATTCAGGGATTATTCCTGACGAACGCATGCAGACAGCAAGAACTGAATTATCTACTACCAATACGCGGCGAAATATTGCAGTGAACCATTAGCACCTGTGCAGAAAATAACAATAGCATCATATAGCCGGGAATTATACGCCAGTCATGGCTGCAATTCCAAACGTGACCTATAGCGCCCGGCTACATGAAGTTTGGTCATTCTAGGCGCAAAAGAACTCGAGTTACCCTCACGAAACTATAGGCCTACGTGATGACGGACAGACCGACAACGCCACGACATAATATGCTCCTCCGTCTTAAGACACCGGAAGACCTGGGCGACGTACCACTCAAAGGCAGCACAAAAGTACAAAATTGCGACACTTTGACAGCAAGAATTATTTCAATTTCTCAGGAATGAAGATGCGATAAGCAGTATACTCTAAGTTATAACATCTGCTATTGTCAATTAAACGTTATTGAACGTGTCACGGCTGAAATTAAGCTCATATAATATTAGTTTAAAAATAATATTAAGTGAACTTAATTTCTAGTTTTGTAATCACCATTTACCAGCTAAATTAGCCAATTATATCTTTGCAATAGCTCTAAGTTCAAGTCTCCATAAGCATCCACGACGCTTATCTGACTACTCTCACAGTTGCTCGTGTTTTCGGCCGCATACGATAATGCGTTTCATGTGGACTATTGCAATGGATGATCTCATAGCGGGATATGTCTCTCTGACTCTCACGCGTACGCGCCCTGCGAAAACGGCAGAACGGATCGAGGTCCTGTTCTTCTTACTTTTGCTTATCTGACGCGTTATATTTGGATTATTGCATCTAAAAACTTACTTTAATCAAATAAAATGAAATGGTGATCGGTGACATACTCATGTGTTCTGGAATCCGTCTTGTGCTGACTGTTTCTTCTTCTTTCCTTTCCCATTTCTTGCGTTGTCTGCTTTCGATCGGCTCCGGCTCTTCTGTGACGTTATATTAAAACAAACACATATGGCCGGCTTTGTCAGATATTTCCGAAGACTACGCAAATGTACAAAATAAACATACCAAAATAGCAACAAATGCAAAACCTAAGGGAGGAGCGTGCTCCGCTACCCTGTGGACAGCGATGCTACTGACTAGAATGTCATTTACACGGATGTGGCTGCTTTAGAAACAAACAACATGCCAACAAATGGCATTTCCATACTGGTCTATTAGAATTGTCGATTTTAGCCAACAAGTAACCTGCAAAGCATCAAGGGGTCCTTAGCAGAGCTGAAGCTGTTAACACTGTCAAGTTTTTTGGGAGTTCGCATTCACCCCTACTTTTACCCTTCCCTACTCCCAACAGGATGGGAATCAACTCATATGCAATCAGAAGCAAAGTTTCAAATTCCCGGCTGTTGTTGGTTGGTACGAATCACATGGAGAAAAGTCTATGATTTGTTATTTAGTATTAGGCTATTGTTAATCAGTTTAATTGCCCCGGCCTAGAGCTGCTAACGAACATACGAATATTATCCATAATGGAAGAGAATACCTTCTTTCTTGCGCAGCATGGCAGGCATCGATGGCTCAGCAATACCGAACTCATTAGCCGCTCTGACTCGGAAATAATTGTCCTTTGAGGCGTTGTACTTGGTGACTTTGAACTCAGTGTCTTTGAGATCTGTAGTCAACTTGACCCACTCGAGACTCGGCGGTATTCGCTGCTCCACGATGTACCATATCAGCGTCTACACAGCATCCAGATATGCATTGAATTTAACCAAACTTCACCAGAAGAGACAGCAAATGACATATAGCACCTGACTTGTGCAACTTCTCTTTCATTCTTTACCAATCAGATACTACTATTTACTAAGGTCATGCTTATCCTCTCCTGAACTGGTTGTCCACTAGATAGATAGATAGATAGATAGATAGATAGATAGATAGATAGATAGATAGATAGATAGATAGATAGATAGATAGATAGATAGATAGATAGAT
>Ga0126335_1000347_pt1 | contig 21850 bp, 20 predicted proteins | sample OlaspJWI45metaG_FD_108409 | JGI IMG/M metagenome (GOLD analysis project Ga0126335, IMG submission 108409) | Marine gutless worms symbiont microbial communities from Oahu, Hawaii - Olavius sp. 1 OAHU.JWI-45 metaG | ecosystem: Host-associated > Annelida > Digestive system > Unclassified | place... | reverse complement strand
GGGCCCATTCTCACACATGACAATTCCCTGCTCATTCTGTGGTTAAATCGACTTGCTCGGTTAATATTCTTGAAAACTTGGCGCTTATATGGCCCATGCCACAACTTTTGAACGATACTAAATCATTGTGTCTATTAATAATTTCTGCATCCATTTCTTCAGTCGATGCAAAAGGACGCTCACAATACTTGATTATGTTTGCGTGACCGTAGTGTTCATCAGCAGTGAAAAAAAATGTGGTGGGAGTGCTCAGGTTTTTCAAGAAGTATTATGCAATCGCTTTGGCAATGCAGGGTCAAATGCTTTTGCTCTTTGGTAGCAGTCATTACGCCAGGTTGTATACTAGAAGAATGGCGCCCAACCGACGCCGACCACAATCTCCGAGAGGTATTCTTTCAGTACAACCAGGATTTTGATAAGTCCGTATGCAAACGACTCATTCATCATCTTTCGCCGATCCAATCACTTTTCTAATGCGCTTTCGGTATAAATGCTCAGCCTGCTCGCGCCCCCTGACAGGATACCCGTACAGATCCAGGTACAACTGTATATCCGACACCACTTTCAATCCATCGATCTCCCTACTGTCGTAAAATACCGAATGCCGGTAGTACGGCAGCATCAGGATCATATTCGCGCCCTCAGACGCGTCTTTCAAATCCATAACATTTCCGAAAAACTCAATACCTTTTTTGTTTTCGACATATAGATGAACTTCCTTATAGACCGCATGAGGCGCGACCAGACTGGCCCCGGCTTGCACACTTAACCCATATTTTATATTCGATGGTTTGTGCAATTCCCGCAAGCGGTTGAGTATTTCATCCGCATTGACTGCCATACAGAAAAATTTATGCATTTCATTGTTTCTGATCTCGTATGCTCTGATCCAGTCACCTAGGATTTCATCTGCTGATCGTATTTTCAGCTTTCCGGCGACTCGCGAAACGTACTTAAGATTTTCGAGAGCCCTGGCCATTCGTGAGACATAGCCCGGGTTGAGATCGATTTTTTGCGCCAGCTCACGGATGCCCCAGCGACGCTGCCCATTTTTAAGTAACTCTCTGAGGATAAGAGATGCTTTATCCGAAAATGGGCTGCGGCGTTGTCTCTTTTCGGGAAATTTGTTTTGAAAACCTACCTTTTCAATATAAAAGCTGCCATAGGATAGATATACATTTCCTGAAAGATCGATAAAAAATATACCATTTTTCCGACAAAGTTCCTGCCTTTCGGGACTCAGGTAGGGGGCAACTAAAACTGGTATCTGCTCATTGCTTGCTTTTATTGCTTCAAGCCTGTTGATTTTACTATTCAATATCGCCAAGCTGCCGGACGATACGATTTCGATAATCAGCTCGAATCTCAGCCCCTGGTAATCGACTTGGGCAACGGCATCGGATTTTTTCGAACGCTCGGACTTGATGGCGATTCGGAGACTTGGTACCGGAAGCAGCTCCTTCAAACCTTTTTTTAGCTCTGTAATGATTTCTGATTCGCGCATAGTGTTGTCAAAATATAATCTGTTGTCCAATTGGACAACAATATAATAATAAGCAACACTGGCGTCAAGTAAAAAATGTGGTCTGGGAGACGCATATCGTTATACCTCAAGAGATGGTCACCACCCGCGGGTTTTTTGTGAATCGTTTTCCGGTTTGATAAAGGGTCGATGAGGAAACAATTGATATGTTGTTTTTGACTTAACGAGTTTCTTAAGAGACTTGATCTCAATACACCAGTCCTTGTCAAAGAGCACATGCAGTAGGAAGGAGATGGCGATTCATGATTACGTTGATTTAATTGTGCCGGTATTGGCGAGAAGGGGTAATCTAGGATGTCCCGTACTTTTATATCGACAGACTCGTGATATTGATGTGCTCGCATTTAGATCAGAAACTATTGAATCCCTGAAAATTTGTCCAAGAGGTCTCTCAAATTTCGTTTAATGATGATGGGTTGACATTCTTATCAGACATTGTGAATGTCAAAGAGATAAGGGAGGAACAGCAATATGGCGGTCTTCGGGTACCAATAACAGCCATGCCCGGTTCAGCGAAGATTCATTTACAAGTGGATTCATAACAGCACATGCTCTAAACTGATAAAGTGCTTAAGATCCACTTTTTGAGCATGACGTTTTGAATATGATAAGTCTTATTTCTGGTGACGATGTCTCGTTTGCTTAAAGTGGAAAGCGCCTTGGAGAGCAGTGAGCCGGATCGGAACCCGAACTGCTGCAGGGATTCAGAATAGAACATGGCTTGCCCTTCAGTTTTGGCTAAAAGGCGCAGGGCCTTGCGTTGATTAGGTGTCAAGGAGTCCCAAAGGATGATAAACTCATTCTCACGGCGTTCCAGGATTTCCGCCTCAATCTGGGTGATGGTCTCCGGGCTGATTTCACCTCGGCGCCAAATTTCAAATAAAAATTGCTGAATATACATGGGCTGATATTCGCAGCGCTCAACGATAATAGTGATAAGCTCAGCATCTATTGACATCTTTCTACACTCAAAAAGCCCCTTTGCCCATTTTATGTAGTGTTTGAGTTCGATCGGTTTCAGCGGGTAGCTTTGGGCCATTTGGTAAAAGGCCCGGTCGGTTGTGTTGAACATTTGTAGTAGGATGTGTTTCTGGCTTCCGGAAAAAATGTAGGCAATGTTTTTGTGAAGTTGAATGTGTGACCTGAGCCTTTTTTCAAAACCAGGATCCATGTATTTGTCGACTTCCTGAAATTCATCAAATACCACCAATAGCTTGCGCTTTTCGGCGAAAGAGGTCAGAATCTGCAAAGCCGATTTCAGGTATTTAGGCCGCTCAGAACGCTCGATGGAGACCGCAACAGTCGGCTGACCGGTCGAAGGGTCGACCACCAGGCTGAGTTTGAGGCCCGCGGCAAGCTTGAGCAGTTTTTCAAGCTTTGATTCTATTTGTGAAAGACCTGAGAAAATGGTGGCAATAAAATCATTTTCATCGAGAGTGCCGTAAAGATCTAAATAGATGGTCCTGATTGCAGGGCGCCGTTTCTTTAGTTTACCCATGAGCTCGAAGATGAGCGATGTTTTACCTGTTCGCCGGTGAGAATACAGCAGCACGGTTTGATTGTTTTGGACAAAGTAGCCAAACTCTTTTAATTCTTTTCTGCGATTGCAGAAGGATTCACCGGTGACAACCCTGCTGGGTGTAAATGGGTTGTCCATCATAGTTCTCCCATATTTCACCAATAGTTAATTAACTTTTAGTGAAAAACATACAGGCCACAATTCAAATAATCAAGTAGAAAATATGAGTCATGAAAAGGGGAAGGGTAAAAAGTCCGGATAACGGGTTATCGTTCAAAAGGTCATGGAATCGAGCAGACCCATCTTGCGGGGTGACTGTTATCTTGTTTACATGGAGCAAAAATTGAGCCTAGAATCGTATATACAAAAAGCGATCCAAGTTAAGCAACTGAAATCGCTTTTTAAAGTTAGTTGGTGGTGCCGAAGGCCGGTCTTGAACCGGCACGGCTCGCGCCACTACCCCCTCAAGATAGCGTGTCTACCAAATTCCACCACTTCGGCACAAGTTTCTGTAATAGCACTGCTAATTTTTATTCAGCGGGTTTTGCAGCATCCGGTTGTCCTGCCGGAGCCGGAGCCGGTGTCGGGGCCGGCAAGGTCTGTTCGATCGGTGGCGGTGTGTCCGGCATGATGGAACTTCGCTTCCCTCTTGTGGACATGTATGCCAGGGTCAAAGATGTAAGCATGAAGACAATGGCTGCGACCGTTGTCAGCTTGCTCAAAAAGGTGCCGGCACCGGTCGACCCGAACAGTGTCTGGCTGGAACCGCCGCCAAAAGCGGCGCCCATATCCGCGCCTTTTCCTGTCTGCAGCAGAACAATCATGATAAGGGCAACACAGACAACGAGATGAATAATGACTAATATAGGTGACATTTATGCAATTCTACCTTACTGAAAATTGATTATTTGATCGAATGTGGTCGCATCAAGACTCGCGCCGCCGACCAGCGCACCATCGATATCCGGCATGGCCATCAATTCGGAAATGTTCTGTGGTTTTACGCTACCGCCGTAAAGGATTCTGATCGTTTGAGAAAGTGCAGTATCAAAAACCTCAGCGAGAAGCTGACGCAAAAACCGATGCACCTCCTGGGCCTGGTTACTTGTGGCGGTTTTACCCGTTCCAATGGCCCACACCGGTTCATAGGCTACAACAAGACTTTGCAAATCTTTGGCCAACAGACCTTCTAACCCGATTTTTACCTGTTTGTCAAGGACAGAAAACGTCTGATCTTCTTCCCGTTGGCTTTCGGTTTCACCAATACACATGACCGGTGTGAGACCGCTGCGCAGGGCTGCGACCAGCTTTTTGTTGACATTCCGGTCGGTCTCTCCAAAGAATTGACGCCGCTCCGAGTGACCAATGATGACAAACCGGCATCCGGTCGACACCACCATGGCCGCAGAGATTTCCCCGGTAAAGGCTCCTTCTTGCTCCCAGAAACAGTCCTGGGCCCCGACGTCTACCCGACTGCCCCTCAGCGCATCGGACACTGGCGCCAGAGCGGTGAAAGGCGGTGCGATCATCACATCGACCGCCGTGTTTGCATCCACCAGGTTGCGAAGGGCACCGGCCGTTTGTACCGCTTCGGGGACGGTTTTGTACATCTTCCAGTTTCCGGCGATCATCGGTATACGCATGACACTATCACCTCTATCCTTTTCAAATTATTCGATAAGTTTTTTTAGAACAATGTATCCTACTATAGTTATCATGAATCTGATTTTGATAGTGTAAATATCAAGCACCAAATTCCAAATACCAAACAATTTACAATGACCAATACCCAATGACCAAAACAGTTTTGGATCATTTGGATTTTGAATTTGGGATTTGTTTTGAATTTGAGATTTGTTATTTGGAATTTACCGAACCACTTCGTGATCAGTAATTCCAATGCAAATCTGCAAGGCCGATTCCTTCTCCGTTCGGCGAGTAAACCTTTTAGAGGTTATCTTGTGCAAATTCCTTGCGCCGGCCGGCAGACTTTATCAGATAAGGAGACCCCAGCAGGATCAGGATATCTCCGATCGGACCGTTGCAGACGAGCAAAGCCACTGACAGCAACCAATAACTGTTGCCGATGATTTGCCGGGTCGCACCGGGGAAAACGATATGAAACAGAAGATCGGCTGCCGCCAGCGCAATGATGCCCCAGTTGGCCCATTTACGTAGATTCCAAACCCCGATCCCCAGCACGACAAAAGGGATCGTGCTGATGATAAACTTTGCCGCCAGGATTTCGGCCATGGGGCTGGCCACATTCGGGTCGGTGGCCAGCCATACCAATCCTTTGAAAATAGCCAGCCAGCCGATGGCCCAGATCGGCCAGGGAAAATGGGCGACCATGCGTGAATGGGGAAATATGAAAAACGACCTGCCGGGAACCGATACGGTCGAAGGGTGCTGGTGTCCTGTTTCCGGTCGGGATGCCTGTTTGTTGTCTGCCAAGTCGATCATCTCCTGTTGTTTCGTGCTGTCTGCGCTTGGTTGCTCGGTGCAGCGGGCCGCGACCGTGCGCTCTGCCGGTGACGCCCCGGGCGGTATTAGAGCTGCGCGCCGATCATTGCTGCCAGATCGACCATGCGATTGGAGTAGCCGGTTTCGTTGTCGTACCAGGACAGGACCTTAATCATATCTCCCACAACATAGGTGGTCGGCCCATCCACGATGGATGATAAACGCGAACCGTTGTAGTCCCCGGATACCAGCGGCAGTTCGCTGTAGCCCAGCACACCTGCCAGGGATTGTTCGGATGCCTGGCGCATTGCATCGTTTACATCGGAAACTGTCAGCCCTGATTTTTCCACGGTTGCCACGAAATCGACTATCGAAACATTCGGTGTCGGGACCCTGATTGCCAGTCCGTTCAGTTTGTCCTCCAGTTCCGGGATTACCAGCGCCACGGCTCTGGCCGCACCGGTAGTGGTCGGAATCATCGATAATGCGGCAGCCCGGGCCCGGCGCAGATCGCGGTGGGGAAAATCGAGCAGGCGCTGGTCACCGGTGTAGGAATGAATGGTGGTCATTAATCCGGCCCGGATACCGAAATTTTCGAGTACGACTTTGGCCACCGGCGCCAGACAGTTCGTCGTACAGGAAGCATTCGAAATTATTTGATGCTGCCGGGGGTCGTACCGGTTGGCATTCACCCCCAGCACCATCGTTATATCAGGGTCCTTGGCCGGTGCTGATATGATCACCTTGCGGGCACCGGCGGTAAGGTGTTTGGCGGCATTTTCGCGATCCCGGAAAAGACCGGTGCACTCCAGTGCAATCTGTACACCGAATTCCTGCCAGCGCAGTTTTTCCGGGTCTTTGATGGATGTGATGGCAATTGAACGGTCATCCACACGAATGCTGTCATCCGAGGCGGTTATCTGCTGCGGCAGCGTTCCGTGGACCGAATCGTATTTCAACAGGTGGGCCATGGTGGCCGAATCGGTCAGATCATTGATGGCGACCACTTCAATGTCATCGCGGTTCAGGGCAGCCCTGAAAACTGAGCGGCCAATTCTACCAAATCCATTTATTCCAACTTTTATTCGCATCTGTCCTCCTCTAAATTTTTTCTGTATAACAAGGCAGCCTCACCGGTTTGGGGGTAATAGTTCGCTCGTTTTCCAATCAATTGGAAGTCCGTACCGTGATAAAGACGCCGGGCCAACCGATTGGAGGGGCGAACCTCCAGCAAAACATTTTTGACGCCTATTTTGCGTGCCAGTCCAAAGCCGTGCCGCAGCAACGCCGAGGCGGCGCCCTGGCGTCTCCACTCAGGGGCCACGGCAATTTTCATAATATGCAACTCATCAATAATAATGCGGGAACACAGATAGGCAATAAGTGCTTTTGCTTTTGTTTCATCCGGCTTGATAATGATGGCCCGGTTGAGCGCACCGGGGCAGGCGAGAACACGCATGTATAGCGATCGATTCCATGGAAATTTAAATGATTGGGTCTCGATCTGCAGTGCCTGATCCAGAAACTGCCGGGTCAATTTGACGAAACGCCAGCCGGGCAATCTCAAGTCCGCTTGTTGCCTTTGAGTATGCCGCTTGCCAGAGAGATGCTTTTTTTCCCAAACGTTTCCAGATTGGCAGCCAGTTGGCTCAGTTCGGCATTTTTCCGGGTATTCAGGGCCCGGACAACGATCGGCAGATTCACGCCTGATATGACCTCCACGCGACCTTCTTCCAAAAAAGAGTAGCTTAGATTCGACGGCGTGCCACCAAACATATCGGTCATGATCAAAACGCCGTCTTTTTGATTGACCCGCTTGATGCCGGCAGCGATTTTGTTGCGCAGTTTGTCGGCATTTTCGTTAAGATCGATTGACACCGAAACGATATCGACCAAGTCATTGCCGACAATAAATTCTGCGGCTTTAATAAGCGCCTCGCCGAGTCGACTATGGGTTACAATGACTATTCCAACCATGATAGGGCTATCTGAATTTTAACGGTTGATGTCACGATGGGTGATGTCAATTTGCTTACCCCGGGCATTGATATGATTGTAAAGCTCACGGGCAATTGCCACCGATCGATGGCGACCACCGGTGCATCCGACGGCAATCGTCAGGTAAGCTTTGCCCTCTTTTTCGTATAACGGAATCAAATAGTCAAGCAAATCTGTATACTTAGTCAAAAATAGACGCGTTTGTGGGTTTTTTAAGACAAATTCTTTCACCGCCGGGCTTTCTCCGTCGAGTTCTTTCAACTCGGGAACGAAATACGGATTGGTCAGAAAACGGACGTCAACAACCAGGTCGGCTTCATAAGGGACGCCGTATTTAAAACCAAAAGACAACATGTTCAGGCGCATCGATCGCAGGTGAATCATTTTCTGGGCAATGCCGAAAATATGTTTGGTGAGCTCATGGACATTATAATCGGATGAGTTGATGACGTTTTCAGCCGCTTTTTTGAGCTCTTCCATCAGCTGCTTTTCGGCCCGAATCCCTTTCAGCAGGCTGCCTCCGTTTGAAAGCGGATGAAGGCGCCGGGTTTGACTGTAGCGTTGCAGCAGAATCTGATCATCGGCCTCCAGAAACAGAATACGAAAATGGTAGCCCAGTTTTTTCAGGTCGGCCAGCACCTGCTTGTAGGTACTTAAAAAATTTTGTTCCCGCAGATCCATTACAAAGACAAATCCTGATTTGCGGAATTCTTCTCCGATCGGCAGATCCAGGAAATCAGGCAACAGGGCGACCGGCATATTGTCGACGCAATAGAAGCCTGCATCCTCAAAAGCCGCCAGAGCTGTGCTTTTTCCTGACCCTGACAATCCGGTGATAATTAAGATCTCGTGTTCTTTCAAATTAGTGTTTCAAGTTTTATGATTTAAGTTTTAAGTGTCAGGACACAGATGAAAACAAATACAGTGTGAGAAGCCCTCACATAGGCCAAGACGAAACCTCGTACGTATTTCCTACCATCAAAGTGGCTTCTCGATGACTTCGGGATGGGACGCAGTGATTGAGATATACGCATTAATTATTGCAGCATACTTAAAAATCTTCATCCACTTCCTGGATGATGGCATATATTTCGTCACCGCTCAGGGCGTTCATCAGGCGCTCTTTAAAGGGTTCCTGCTTGAGCAGTTTCGAGATCCTGGCCAGCAGTTTCAGATGCAGACCGGTTGAATTTTCCGGAGTTACAAGCAGAAAAAAGATGTGCGTCGGATTACCGTCCATCGACTCAAAATCCACACCCCGGCGACTCAAGCCGAAACCGAGGACAAGTGTATCCAGCGCTTTCAATTTACCGTGGGGGATTCCGATGCCACCTCCGATTCCGGTGCTGCCCAACCGCTCGCGTTCCATCAGGACCCGGACCAGATCCTGGGAATCCACACCGGCGATTTGGGCTACCGCGTTGACCATTTCTTCCAGAATTCCGGGTTTATCCTGAGCCTTAAGTTCGGATAGAATGGTTTCTCGTTTTAATACGTCCAGAATTTTCATATGTCTCTTTCCAATCCTGACACAGCGATCGCTTGCGAAGCCGGGTGTTCAGACAAAAAGCATTTGTTCAGCGGTTGGCGGCGGTGAATATGATTGCTGGGAAGGCAATGAATCAACTGCTAGGTTGTATAAGTCCATAATTACCGTCGCGGCGGCGGTAAAGCACGTTGACGCGATCCGTGTGAGCGTTGGTAAAGACAAGAAAGTTATCCCTGACCAGGTCCATTTGCATGATCGCTTCATCGATATCCATCGGCTTGTAGTCAATATGGGTGACCATCACCTGTTTTTCGGTTTCTTCTTCGATTGCGGCAGTTTCCATTTGAGCTGCATCCAGGGCTCTTGCCTTTGAATTGCTGCGGCGTTCACGGGTTTTTTCTTTACTCTTTTTAATCTGCTTTTCCAGTTTGTCCAGCACCAGATCGATTGCCGAATACATGTCGTTTACTTCTTCTTTACCGATTATCGTCATCCGATCACCGCTGATATTGATTTCAGCAATGTGTCGGAATTTTTCGACAGATAATACGACGTTGGCTTCAGCCGGGTTGTCTAAAAATTTATCAAAGCGGTCCAGCTTGTCAGTTACATAGGATTTAAGATGTTCAGAAGGGTCTAAATTTTTAAAGGTGACGGATGTCTGCATATGTGTGACTCCTTATATCTGTTTCCGTTTGTTAGAAGGCAGCACATTCAACATTTCGCGATATTTGGCAACTGTTCTGCGTGCGATATCTATATGGTTTTCCTTTAACATTTTCGATATTTTATCATCGCTGTAAGGTTTGCGGGGATCTTCGCCGGCTATGATTTGTCTGATCTTTTCCTGAACACTGGCCGAAGCGATGGCGCCCCCGTGGGATCTTCTGATGGAACTGTTGAAAAAGTATTTCAGTTCGAAAATGCCCTGGGGTGTATAGGCATACTTGTTGGTTGTCACTCGGCTGATAGTCGATTCGTGCATGCCGATATCCTGGGCAACATCCCGGAGAACCATCGGTTTCAGGTAGGCAATACCACTTTCGAAAAATTCACGCTGGTAGCGCAGAATACTGTCCATTACTTTATATATCGTTTTCTGTCGCTGGTGAATACTTTTGATCAGCCAGGCTGCTGATCGCAGTTTGTCGTGGATATATTCTTCGGCTTCCCCCGAGACTTTACCCTTGGAACGGATCGATTTTTTATAAAAAGAATTGACCCGCAATTTGGGCATCCCATCATCATTGAGCACGATCACAAATTCATTGTCCATCTTATATACATGGATATCCGGCGTTATATACTGCGGGCTGTCTTCGGAAAATTGCCGCCCGGGTCTGGGTTCCAATGCTTTGATGGCATTCACAGCAGTGACCACATCGTCCATGGTCACTTTTAGAGCCCGGCAGATTGCTTTGTAATTTTTTTTCTCCAGATTGCCAAGATGGTGATTGATCATTTCAGTCACCAGCGGGGTATCGATTTTCAGCTGGCGGGCTTGCAGCAGCAGGCATTCCGGCAGATTTCTGGCGCAGACACCCGTTGGGTCGAATGTTTGCATCAGATGCAGCAATTGTTCGACCTTTTCCAGGGATGCCCCGCTGACATTGCTGATATCTTCCAGTGGGACATCAAGATAACCGGCCTGGTTCAAGTTGCCGATGACCAGACTGCCGATTCTTTCTTCTTCGGGAGTCGGCCGCGTCATTAGCAGTTGCCACAAAAGATGGTCTTCCAGCGTTTCTTTGGGAGCAATAAATGAGTCAAATCGAGGGGCTTCCCGGCTTTCACCTTCAAAGTTGACTCTGCCGGGCGTGTTGTATTCATCCAGGTAATTACTCCAGTCCACATCTTCTTTTAGTTTTTCTTCAATAGTAACTTCCTGGGCGTCGCCACTTTCTTCGGTTTTTTGCTCAACCGGCTCTGTGATTTGCTCGTCAGCAGTTTCTTGTACTTCTTCCAGTGCCGGATTTTCTTCCAACTCCTGCCGAATGGTATCCATCAGCTCCAGTCTTGACAACTGTAGTAATTTGATCGCCATCTGGAGCTGCGGCGTCATAATAAGCTGCTGGGTGAGTTTTAACGTCTGTCTGAGTTCAAGTGCCATATTTACATTCTAAATTCGTCGCCAAGGTAAGCCCGACGCGCTATCTCGCTTGAGGTGATTTCCTCGGGAGTGCCGGAAACGATTACTTTGCCCTCGTTTAATATATATGCTTCGTCGCAGGATTCAAGCGTTTCGCGAACGTTGTGATCGGAAATCAATACGCCGATACCGCGATTTTTCAGATGATCGATTATTCTTTTAATATCAATTACCGCCAGCGGATCCACCCCGGCAAAAGGTTCATCCAACAGCATGAATGCCGGATTCGTTGCTAAAGCCCGGGAGATCTCCAGGCGTCGCTTTTCACCGCCGGAGAGCACAACCGCTTTTGATCTGGCCAGGTGCTTGATGCCGAGTTCCTCCAACAGTCTTTCGGCACGGTCTAATTGTTCGCTTCTCGAGATGGACATTGTTTCCAGTATGGCCATGATGTTTTGCTTGACCGTCAGCTTCCTGAAAATAGATGTTTCCTGCGGAAGATAGCCCACGCCTTTACGGGCCCGCTGGTACATTGGAAAATCGGTGATGTCCTGCCCGTCTAATATGATCTGACCGGCGTCAGGCCGAACCATGCCGACGGTCATATAGAAAGTGGTCGTTTTACCGGCGCCGTTGGGTCCCAGCAGGCCGATCACCCGGCGACTTTCGACATTCAGGCTGACCGCGTCGACCACCTTGCGATTGTTGTAAATCTTTTGCAGGTTTTCAATTGCCAGTACGGTCATGGTGCCGCTTCCGACGGCGGACTGAACACAGCTTCGACGCGCTGTTTTTCGCCGCCGGCAACCTGCACGTCTTCGGTGTCAATGTATAGAGTTATTTGCGTTCCTGCAAGTGAATTGTTACCCTTGGTCACCCGTGTGTTCGGTCCGGATAGAATTATGGTGCGATCTTTGCGTGAATAGACCGCTTGCTGAGCACGGGCCACAATCTGGTCCGAGTTAATCCGAACATTGTCGCGGGCGATGAATTTTTTTATCATTTCTTTGCGGTCGGCCTCAACCTTTTTATTTTCTGTCTTGCTCTCGAAATAAACGATGAGGCGTCCGGCCATGATCACCACATTGCTGCGTTTAAGACTGACATTTCCGATAAATTCAGCTGTTTGGGCATTGTTATCGGCAATCAGTTTGTCGGCTGAGATAAATATTTTATCGGCCTTTTTATTTTTTCCTAAAGCGGTCTGAGAACCCAGGACACCGCCCACAATCACGGCCGTGATGGCTCCAAGAACCATCGCACACCTGTACCGGCCTTTCAACGGACCGCTGTTTGGCTCACTCGGGAAGGTCTTCACTGAAAAATCCTCTCACATTGCCTTCAAATACAGCCCGGTTTGCTTTCAGATCATAGGACATCCGATCCGCCTTAAGATTGAAACTCTGGCCGATGATTTCCACCGGAACATCTCCGAATAACAATCTTTCCTCGTAGGTGTAATGCAATTCATCGGTCTTCAAGCGATTCTGCTCACTTTTGACTTCGATGTTGCCGGTTACGATCACGTCCTTGGATTCAGTCGCCAGGGTGCCCCTATCAGCGGATAGATGCACCTGGCGGTTGTTTTCCATAAAAAACACCATGGCGATCGTATTGAGCACGAGCTGTTTTCTGGCGTTGAAAAACTGGGCCGAATCCGCATCCAGACTCCATTCTTTCACGCCTTTACGGGTGGCGGTTTGATGGATTTTTGATATCGTCAGATTGGCTTCATGCGGAATGGATTCGATCAAAAATGGACTGGGATCGTCCGTATCGCGTTTTAAAAAAAACACGCCCACCAAAACCGCCAGTCCGGTCAACAATATTGCGATGCTTACCCAGCGAATTATCCTGGCTCGGTTGGGACGGGCCATTAATTGAAACGCTCCAAAACGTCTTCCCAGTTGCCCTGGGCTTTCAGTATTTTTTCACAGATTTCCCGCACGGCACCGCGGCCACCCCTGGCATCGGTAATAACATCGGCTTGATGGCGAACACGGGTATGGGCATCGGACACCGCAATGCTGCATCCGGTGCGACGCATAATCGGCAGATCCGGCAGATCATCGCCCATAAAGGCTGTGCGGTGTTCGGGTATGCCTGTGCTGGCACAGATGTGCGCCAGGGCCGCAGCCTTGTCTTTGACGCCGTCTACAAGCAGGGATATCCCCAGATCCTCACACCTGCGCCGCAAGGCATTGGATCGCCGGCCGGTGACCAGTCCCACCTGAATGCCGCCGGCCATCAGAAGTCGCAACCCCAGGCCATCTTTAACATTGAAGACCTTGGTCTCCGAATTATCGTCGTTGTAAATGATTTCACCGGCCGTCAGCACGCCATCCACATCCAGCAGGAGCAGCTGTATCTGTTTTAACTTTTTCATTTCGGGTACCATCGATCGTTGGATTCCCAATTTCAATGATCCGCTTGCACCGGCTTTTGCCGGGCGCGGTGGATGGAACGCAGAACCGTCAGCAAATCGGCCAGCTCGTCAAGGGGCAGCGCATTGGGACCATCGCAAAGGGCGCGGTCCGGTTCCGGATGTACCTCCATGAATACACCGTCTGCGCCGGCAGCCACGGCTGCGCGTGCCAGTACGGGGGCAAATTCGCGCTTTCCGGCCGAACTGGCCCCGGCACCGCCGGGCAGTTGTACACTGTGGGTGGCGTCAAAGATAACCGGATAACCGGTTTGCTGCATGACCGGGATTCCTCTGAAATCCACCACCAGGTTGTTATAGCCGAACATGGTGCCCCGTTCGGTTATCAGAATACGCCGATTGCCGGTGGAAGTGACTTTCCCGACGACGTTGGCCATATCCCAGGGAGACAGAAACTGCCCTTTTTTGATATTGACCGGTTTTTCGGTTTTTGAAACGGCCAGCACCATGTCTGTCTGCCGGCACAAAAAGGCTGGAATCTGAATTACATCCAACACATCGGCAGCCGCATCGATTTCACCGATCCGATGCACATCCGATAAAATGGCCAGATCGAGCTCCTTTTTTATCCGATCAAGAATTTTCAGGCCCTCATCGAGTCCGGGCCCCCGGAAGGAATCAATCGAAGTGCGATTGGCCTTATCATAGGAGGCCTTGAAAATCAGCGGGATCTTCAGCTTATGGGTCAAATCCTTCAGAAATGAAGCGATCCGGTAGGTGATGTCAAATCCTTCAATAACACAAGGGCCGGCAATCAGAACCAGCGGATGTCCCGGCCCGACATGAATATCCTTTACGGTAACTGCGGGGTGCATATTTTTCCTTTGGATACTTTTTTTGTTTCAAATTCAGATTGTTACCATTAATCGTATGATGGTAGCGCGCGCTTTATTCAATGTCAAGAAACGAAAAGTATCACTTGATTAAGCCCGTTGTTACTGATATCTAATCTAACCGCGGCAATGACGCGGTGCCTTTTGTAACCTGCTGAAAGGTAAAGTAAAATAATATCTGACGGGTCAAGGCGACGTTGCCGTCCGTTATGGGTCGTCGGTGGTTGGTTGTAAAAAAAATCTGGATACAGGATAGGTGGTACAAAGTAAACGGTATAGGGTAAAAGGTATAAGGTAAAAGGTGCAAGGTAAAAGGTGCAAGGTCTAAGGTAATAAGGTAAAAGGTACAAGGTAAAAGGTCAAAGGTTTGGGGGAAATTATTTTGGATGTTGGATGGCACGCCCAACGGCGTGAGCTCATAGCTGATAGCTCATAGCCAGTGATAAAAAAGATCAGCGCCTAAGCGCTGCCACAACCTTTTACCTTTCACCTCAAGCCGGTAACCTGTTTTTCACCGTTTACCTGTTGATTATCGCTGGAGCGCAGCGGCGCATCAACTCGTAATTCGTAACTTGTAACTCGAAACCTTTTATGCTGGAGCGAACATCCCATGAAGCAACATAAAGTCAACAAAACCTTCCAGCAGATTAATGCGAAAATCAAATCCGGCGATGTCGTAGTGGTCACGGCCGAGGAGATTATCGACATCGTTGCCGCCGAAGGACCGGTTGAAGCCGCGCGGCAAGTGGATGTGGTTACCACCGGAACATTTGCGCCGATGTGCTCATCCGGGGCGTTTATCAATTTCGGTCACTCGGTGCCCGGAATAAAGGCTTCCCAGGTCTGGCTCAACAACGTGCCGGCCTATGCCGGGATCGCTGCGGTGGATTGTTACATCGGTGCAACCGAACCCTGCGCCGACGATCCGTTGAACAAAGTCTATCCCGGGGAGTTCAACTATGGCGGCGGGCATGTTATCGAGCAGCTGCTGGCGGGTAAGAGCGTATACCTGAAAGCCCTGGCATACGGGACTGACTGCTATCCCAGCCGTTCTATTGAAAAGGAGGTCACGCTGAACAAGCTGCCGCAGGCCACCTTGTGCAATCCACGCAACGGCTACCAGAACTATAATTGTGCGGTTAATCTGACCAATAAAACAATTTACACCTACATGGGGGCCCTGAAACCCAGGGCCGGAAATGCCAATTACTGCTCGGCCGGTCAATTGAGCCCACTCATGAACGATCCCTATTATCAAACGATCGGGTTGGGCACCCGGATTTTCCTGGGGGGCGCTACCGGATACGTCACCTGGCACGGTACCCAGCACAAACCTGCGGTCAAACGAACCCGCGAAGGCATTCCGCGCACTCCTGCCGGAACGCTCTGGGTAATGGGCGATATGAAAAAAATGAGTACAAAGTGGATCAAAGGGCTCAGTATTCAGGGATACGGCTGTTCGCTGGCAGTCGGGCTGGGTATACCGATTCCGCTGCTCAACGAAGAGATCGCCGGTTACACGGGCATTTCGGATGAGCAGATATTCACCCAGATCGTTGATTACGGAAATGACTACCCCAACGGGGTGTCGAAGAGTCTGGGGCAGGTCAGCTACGCTGAATTGAAAAGTGGGTTCATTAAAATAAAGGATAAAAATGTATCTTCGGTTCCGCTTTCCAGCCTGGTCAAGGCCCGCGAAATCGCTGAAATACTCAAAAAGAAGATCGGGCAGGGCAAATTTTTACTCGGAGAACCCCAGTTTACGTTGCCGAGTTGATCAGGTGCCCGGGGCACCGTCAGTGGTTAGTTGTCCGTGGTCCGTGGTCAGTAAAAGATGCCGGATGCCGGATACCGGATACCAGGGACTAATGTAGAGGTAGGTGGTACAAGGTATAAGGCATAAGGTACAGGGTACAAGGTGAAAGGTAAAAGGTTTATGGTCTGAGGGAAATGATGTATCGGTAAATGGTACAAGGTCCAAGGTTTGAGGGAAATTATATTGGATATTAGATTCTTGTCCGCCGTGGGTCCGGCGGTTTGGATCGTCTTAGATTTTGGATTTTAGATTTTGGATGGCATGCATACGCGGTGAGTTTATAGCTGATGGCTCATAGACAAATATAAAAAAGGGCAGCGCGCAAGCGCTTCAACTCACCAGTTTCCAATTTCAAGTTTCCAGTTTCAGACACATGGCAGCGCGCAAGCGCTACCTCAACCTTATACCTTTTACCTGTTTTTCATCATTAACCTGTTGGTCATTGATAGAGCGCAGCGACTATAAACCCTTAACCCGTAACCCGCAACCCGCAACCCGTAACCCGTAACTATGACCGAAACCATCCGCGCCTTTATTGCTGTCCCGTTGCCTCCCAATGTCATTGAAGAAATCGGCGCGTTGCAATCGGAGCTCAAAGACAACGGTTTCAAGATACGGTGGGTCAAACCGTCAAATATACATCTGACGTTGAAATTTTTAGGTGATACGGCCGCTGATAAAATCACCGCGATCCAACAGGCCCTGAACACCGCCACGGTCAGCCATGGCCCCCTGACGCTGTCCGCGAAAGGGATCGGCGTATTTCCGGGCATAAGAAAACCCCGGGTTATCTGGGTTGGCCTCAGCGGTCAGACCCGACTGTTGCGAGATTTGCACCAGTCTGTTGAATCCGGGCTGCATCAAGTGGGGTTTGCGATCGATAAACGGAAATTCAAGAGTCACTTAACCCTTGGCCGCGTTAAGGGTTTCATCGACCCGGAGCGATTGATAAAGGCCATGCAACGCTGCAGCCATTTCGGGTCTGAATCTTTTAGCGCCAGTCGAATTCATCTATACAAGAGTCTACTCACGCCCTCAGGTGCCGTTTATACAAAATTGCTCGACGTGCCCTTGCGTGCAGATTAGGTTGCGGATCGATTCGTCCGGTCATAATTTGTTTGAAACCTGTGTCGGCCGGAAAGTGGTTACTGCCCGAAGAGAGCCTTTAGATATGGGGTTGCAGAATTTCCAATACACATATAAGAACGAAACTGTTTAATTTGACAGGAGGTATCAATGAGCGTTTCAGCGGATAAGGTCAAAGCGGTGCAGACCGCTATGGGACAGATCGAACGGCAATTCGGCAAGGGATCCATCATGAAGCTGGGAGACAGTCCGGTCGTTAAGGTCCCTACCATTCCCAGCGGATCCCTGGCTCTGGATGTAGCGCTGGGCATTGGCGGCCTGCCCCGTGGCCGGGTCATCGAAATCTTCGGTCCGGAATCATCCGGCAAAACCACCCTGGCGCTGCACGCCGTGGCGGAGGCCCAGAGGCTGGGCGGGATAGCGGCATTTATTGATGCCGAACACGCATTGGATACCGTATATGCCAGAAAACTGGGGGTCAATTGTGACGAACTGCTGGTCTCACAGCCGGACACCGGCGAGCAGGCCCTTGAGATAGCCGATATGCTGGTGCGCAGCGGTGCGATTGACATCATTGTTATCGACTCGGTGGCGGCGCTGGTTCCCCGGGCCGAAATCGAAGGTGAAATGGGTGACTCGCACATGGGACTCCAGGCCCGGTTGATGTCCCAGGCCCTGCGCAAGCTGACCGGCACGATCGGCAAAACCATGACGGCGGTTATTTTTATCAATCAGATCCGGATGAAAATTGGTGTTGTTTTTGGCAATCCGGAAACAACCACGGGCGGCAATGCGTTGAAGTTCTATGCTTCGGTTCGCCTGGACATACGCCGGATCGGATCGATCAAGGAGGGCCAGGAAGTGACGGGAAACCGCACGCGGGTGCGCGTTGTAAAAAACAAAATGGCACCGCCCTTTAAAGAAGCCGAATTTGACCTTAGCTATGGTGAGGGAATTTCAAAGTCCGGTGATCTGCTCGATATGGGCGTTGCCGTCGAAGTTGTCGATAAAAGCGGTTCCTGGTATTCGTTCGGCGGGGAGCGCATCGGGCAGGGGCGCCAGAATGTCAAAAAATTCTTTGAGCAAAACCCGGATATTTATGACGATGCACTGCGGCGGGTGCGTGAAAAAATGGGATTAATAGACACGCCCGCGGAAACTGACGCAGCCGGCGCCAAACCGGATGCCTGATCCCAACGGGTCCGGTACGAATACCGAGTGCCACGTCTAAAAAATTCGGTAACGTTTTTCATGGAATGATAGCTAAACCACAGAAAATATAGACATCACTGTACTATCGAATAGGTGTCCTTCGCCATTGCGGGTGCATCCGCCTGGGATCATCCATGCCGACCGCAACCGCCTGATATACAAGGCCAGATATACCGCCGGCCGTTAAATGCCAACCGGATAATGGAGCGAGAAGAAAGATGACTGGAAACGAAGTCCGCAGCAAATTTCTAAATTATTTCAACGGTCACCAACATGAGATTGTGCGCAGTTCATCCCTTGTGCTTCAGGACGACCCGACCCTGTTGTTTACCAATGCCGGCATGGTCCAGTTTAAAAGAACATTTCTGGGCGAAGAAAAGCGCGGCTACGTGCGCGCCACCACCTCACAAAAATGCGTCCGGGCCGGCGGCAAGCACAACGATCTGGAAAACGTCGGCTATACGGCCCGGCATCACACCTTTTTTGAAATGCTGGGCAATTTTTCCTTTGGTGACTATTTCAAGGAAAAGGCCATAGAATACGGCTGGGACCTTTTGGCCAACGGGTATGGACTGCCGGAAGACAAACTGTGGGTTTCAATCTATCTGGATGATGACGAAGCCCATAACATCTGGCACCGGGAGATTGGTGTGCCGGAAGACCGCATCGTCAGATTTGGTGAAGAAGACAATTTTTGGGCCATGGGCGACACCGGACCCTGCGGCCCCTGCAGTGAGATTCATTTAGATCGGGGCGCGGACCATGGATGCGGCAACCCGGACTGTAAGCTGGGATGTGAATGTGATCGGTACCTGGAAATCTGGAACCTGGTTTTTATGCAATTCAATCGTGATGCCGATGGTAAGATGAACCCCTTGCCCAAACCGAGCATCGATACCGGCCTGGGGTTGGAACGCATGGTCTCGGTCAAGCAGAACGTGGCCACCAACTTTGAAATCGATTTGATCCTGCCGATCATTCAAAAAGTCGAGCAGCTGGCCGAAAAACCCTTCGGCCGCTCATCCGATGACGATGTGGCCATGAAGGTGATTGCCGATCACAGCCGCGCGGCCGCTTTCCTGATCGGCGACGGCGTGTTTCCTTCCAACGAAGGCAGAGGCTATGTCCTGCGCCGGATCATGCGCCGGGCCATCCGTTACGGTCGAACAATTGGCCTGACCAAACCGTTTTTGCACCGCACCGCCGCAGATGTCTTCCGGATCATGCAGCCGGCCTATCCGGATCTGGCCGAGTCGAGCGCATTCATCACCAATGTGATTCAAAACGAAGAAGTGCGCTTCATCGAAACCCTCGATAACGGTCTCCGGCTGCTCAACGATACCCTGGCCGAGCTGCAAGCCAAAGGTGAAAAAGTCGTACCCGGCAAGGTGATTTTTAAACTTTACGATACCTATGGATTCCCGGTCGATATCGTTCGCGACGTGACCCGGGAAGCCGATTTTGTTCTGGACATGGACGGCTTCGACAAGGCCATGGAAGGCCAGCGCGCCCAATCCAGGTCGGTGTCTGCCTTCAGCCAGATCAGTGACGCATACCGAAATTTGACCGCCCGGGGCGTCCGGGTCGATTTTATCGGCCGCGACCAATTCAGCAGTAAGGCCGAAGTACTGCTCCTGGTGGCCAATAACACCGAAGTGGCCGAGGCCAATGCCGGCAGTGCCGTGGAAGTGGTTACCATGTCACACCGTTTTATGCCGAAGCAGGCGGCCAGGTGGGCGACAATGGCAGGGTTAGCGCTGATGGACTTGAAATCGAGGTCACCGATACCGTGAAAGATCCCACCGGACTGATCATTCACAAGGGCCAGGTGATCACCGGGAAGGTGATGACCGGCCAAACCGTCACCATGACGGTGGATGCGGAGAACCGCGCTGCGACCCAGCGCAACCATACGGCCACGCATATTTTACACGCAGTACTTCGTAAACTGCTCGGGGAGCATGTCAAGCAGGCCGGCTCGCGGGTTGCACCGGATCGTCTGCGATTTGATTTCAGCCATTTTTCCCAGATCGAGCCGGCCACCCTGGAGAAAATCGAAATCCTGGTCAATGAGCGGATCCGTGAAAATGTGGTCACCCATACCGAAGAAATGGAGGCTGAACAAGCATTTAAGACCGGTGCGATGGCCCTTTTCGAAGAAAAATACGGTGACCGTGTGCGGGTCGTGTCCCTGTCTGATTTCAGCAAGGAGCTGTGCGGCGGTACCCATACCCATCGCACCGGTGATATCGGTTTGTTCATAATTACCGCTGAATCGAGTATTGCCGCCGGTGTGCGCAGGATCGAAGCCCTGACAGGTGCCGCCGCGGTCGATTTCGTTATCGACAACAACCGCATTCTGCAGCAGTCGGCTCATATTCTGAGGGACAAACCCGAAGCCGTGCCCGCCAAGATTGAAAAAATGCTCAGCGTTCACAAGGCGCTCGAAAAAGAAATCGAGAAACTGAAAGCTCAAATTGCCACCATTTCGGCCAGTGAGGCCGGGGAGGATATTCGCTCGGTTAACGGGGTTGATGTCATCGTCCAAAAAGTGGCGGTTGACAGCCCGGCCGCCCTGCGCGATCTGGCCGATCAACTCAAGGATAAAATCAAGTCCGGTATCGTTGTGCTGGGCAGTGCGGCCGGTGCCAAAGCATTGCTGATCGCTATTGTCACTAAAGATTTGACCGACCGGTTCCATGCCGGCAGCATTGTCAAAGCAATGGCAGCCGTGGTCGGCGGCGGGGGCGGCGGGCGGCCCGACATGGCCCAGGCCGGGGGCACCCGGCCCGAAAATCTCGACCAGGCCCTCGAAAAGGCCATCGCTGTAATTGAAGGTGTTTAGGGTCTGGTGTATCGAGTAACGGGTTGCGGGTTGCGGGTTACGGGTTACGGGTTACGGGTTGCGCGTTACGGGTTACGGGTTGCGCGTTACGGGTTTATAGTCGCTGCGCTCTATCAATGACCAACAGGTTAATGATGAAAAACAGGTAAAAGGTGTAAGGTTAAAGGTATAAGGTAGAGGTAGCGCTTGCGCGTTGGCATGTGTCTGAAACTGGAAACTTGAAATTGGAAACTGGTGAGTTGAAGCGCTTGCGCGCTGCCCTTTTTTATAATTGTCTATGAGCCATCAGCTATAAACTCACCGCGAATGCATGCCATCCAAAATCTAAAATCCAAAATCTAAGACGATCCAATCCGCCAGACCCACGGCGGACAAGAATCTAATATCCAATATAACCCTACAACGTAACTTATGGTTCTTTTAAAAATTGTTTTTCTCTTTTTTTTCTATGCGATAGATAGGAGCGGTGATTCCTATCCTGTATCCACTGGATTTGCTCAATCAGCGTATCCAG
>Ga0126335_1000346_pt1 | contig 21881 bp, 19 predicted proteins | sample OlaspJWI45metaG_FD_108409 | JGI IMG/M metagenome (GOLD analysis project Ga0126335, IMG submission 108409) | Marine gutless worms symbiont microbial communities from Oahu, Hawaii - Olavius sp. 1 OAHU.JWI-45 metaG | ecosystem: Host-associated > Annelida > Digestive system > Unclassified | place... | reverse complement strand
TCTTCACACGCAGTGTGCTGCCAGAGTCATCGTGTTTGCACTATTTGCTGCCGGACAAACGCGACACGTCGGTGACGGGACGACTGCGCCAAGCTAGGACTTTCCAGTACTGTCATATAGGCCTAGAACTGTAAAATTTCAGAACTCTTTCATTCCGCATTGCCTGTTCCATTATGATTAGGCCTACCATATTACATTGCACAGATAATTTTACTATTGTTCGTATAGGCTTACTCTATTGGATGTATATTGTACATTGTGTGTACCAATCCAGCCTTTGGCTGCTATACGAAATAAAACCACTATTCGATAACTGAACAGTGTCCATGGGGAGCACAGGCCTACTAAGTTGCGTTGCTATGTTTGGAACTTTAGTATCTGCATAATTTGTAAATATGAAGATAATTTGACAAAAACATACAATTAAATCCTCAGATAAATCCGTATTGTAATATTCTAGACGTGCATGATAAAATTTCTCATAAATATGTCAACTCTTTGAAATACAGCATCCTGCCGCCTCGCACATACAGGCTAGTGCAAAACGATAATGAGACATTGCAAAACACAATTAGCAACGCATTTTAAAAGTTTTATGGCTAGTACGGCGCAACTTTTCAATTTTGATAACGCTACATCTTCGAAATTATGGTTCATATTGACGCCGGTGTTGTTTTCTTTGGTGTTTAGCTCATGCTGTTAGGACCTGATACACCTAGCGTCACCTATCGAATGATTGACGTACTATCTTGTGAAGCTGCCCATTGCGAACGCTCAGTCAGTCCGACTAGGTCTATACAGTGTATATCCGCGTACTCTACCATACAGACACGAGATTCGGTGTGTGGGCGTCCGTCCATACAGTCGCCTCTGGCAGATGTCAAATAAACCAATTAGTTGGCTGATGTGTTGGTCATCACAATCCGATGCCGATCGCAGTATTCCAGAGCACTACTGACTCGGTGTGTGGTCGAAGGCTGCTGCGGCGGCGACTCCGGAAGCTGGAATGGGGAGTTTTACACTATAGTACGTCAATCATTTGATAGGTGGCGCTAGGGGTATCAGGTTCTAGCAGCACGAGCTATATATATAGAGTTTAGAAGCCAAAGTAATTGGCGTGAATACGAACCATGATTTCGACAATGTAACGTTACCAAAATTGAAGAGTTGCGCTGTACTAGCTACAAAACTTTTTGAATGAGCGGCTAATTGTGTTTTGCAATGTCTCATTATTGTTTTGCACTAGTCTGTATGTGCGAGGCGACAGGTGCTATACTAAGTGTATTTCAAAGAGTTGACATTTTCATGAAAAATTTCATAGACGTCAAACTGATGCTTGAAAAATCTAAAAAAAACTCAAAGGTTCAATTGTACGTGATTAAAGGCTTTAAACAGTTTTTTTGTAATTTGTTAAAATGCAATTTAATAAAAGTATTACTCAAATTTGCACTATAATTTGTCACAATTCTTCTTGTACTGGAATTGTCTTTAGTTTGATAAAATAGTTTAGATGGATAAACTTATGTAGAATGAATGTTCTCTGGCATCACCTCGGACCTTAAAACACGAAAACCTAAATAAAATTTAAAAACATGTAACAGATAAAAAAAGTTTTAAAACTTAAAAATAAAAAAACCTTTTTTTCTGAAAAAAAACTATTTTTAAAAATCTTTCAGTCGTGGCTGGAAACAGGAGTCCACCTCTTTTGCAGCAGTCATAGGCACTATAGCACGTTGATAGCAATTGCACGAGTTTCAAGAAATAAATAGCGGCGAAAATATCTACATTAATGTTAAAGATCGACAATAGACAAACACGCGACAGGAGGTGAGAATAAACACATATAGCCGTGGAATTCACTGAAAAGACAATGAAAACACTATAGGTCTATGTGCAACATGCACTGCCTTCATTCTAGGACCGGTGACTAGCGCCACCTATAATTTCGCAGTTGGTACTCGGTCGCTGCTGTAAAGCTCTCTATTGACTTGAGAAACTTGATGGCTGACCGAAGCCCGCTCACAGAATCAAATCTTCCGAGTCGTTATTGTTAGCTTGCGGTCTCCGTCTAAAAGCTCAGCCGTTATTTTTGCATTATCGTTGCGCCGTGCTGGCTTGGGGCTGACAGACGTTCGAGATCAATGGTTGGGCAATACAGCATATCGACCTGACTGACTTCATGCATCAACCAGTGTCTGCAGTTCAGAAGATAGTGTACTAATCTGTAGTCATATTGGAGTGCGCTGCACACACAACAGATAGCCAAGCCAGCATTCACATCCAATGAAACTGTGTATCATGGGGATGAACATGACGTGTAAAATACTGCACTACAAAAAGCTTTCAATATCAGATGTTACCGAAATGCTATCACTTCTATGATTCACCATAAGACATGTTTATATCAAGTTACGTCACTTTTTGTGTTTTGTGCAGACATATACATAGACTGACAGACAACAACTACAGGCCAAAGTAATTTGGCAAAGGCCGCATCGAACCACCTCCCTTCTCAGACCGACAGACTGACAGACGCCAAGATCATCGATCACAATAGTCCGCATTTCATGCATTCGATGCGGCCTAAGAATACTTTATAAAAGCTGTGTAGACTAGCCAATGATGACCTGGTAACGACCGGTGAACTGAGTGAAGTGAAGGCACTGTGGATATGGTGACGGCATACGTACGAGGTACAGCGGTTGGTATTGCCGGCGAGTAGATTGTAGCGAGTGTACTGCGATGAACCAGTGTCGTACAGTACCGGACCAGTTGATAGTGATTGATGTAGTGCGTCTGAGTTGCAATTACTTGGGTGTCTACGTTCACAAACCAACATCGACCGCGCTCGTATGTCGTGGTCCGTGGGGAACGAGTTGGACAAGCGACAAATTGCAGCTCTATTGTAAACTGATTCTGCTGCTGACTAAGGTCACTCGGCGGCTCCTTGTGTAACTATAACGGCAGTCTATCACCTCTTCACCTCGTTCATTGTTGTATGAGAAAGGTGCATCAAGTACTGTAGCCCTCAAGTACGAGTACCTAGTTTTCATCGCAAGTAGAGGTCAAAAAATATGCAGTTGACAACGCAAACAAAAATTGTTCTTTGTTACCGATCCACTGTCTTTATGTTATGCTGAAGAAATAAGACCTCATGAATAAGTGTTGTTAACAGTTAAATTCGTTTTCGACTTAACTTTTACTTATACTTTGCTGCCCATATTTTCTTAGTCACAAGCAACTGAGATGCTGTCGAACGCTGAAATATGAACGGCCAAATCAATCTACCAACACAATCTGGGAATATTACAGTATTTTTGATTATCTTTATATTTACGTGCTTCAACAGTCAGAAGTCGATATGTCAGTTTTGGTTAAAAATTAACTTATCCGCCGTATGTCCGTGGTATGTTGTGAAAGTTGTTATAGCTGAGCAGTTCATCAGTTTCTAGCTATTTTGCATTTGACCTGACAAATGACGTCCACACAGTTGATATCGCCGACTACTAATGGCATTCGTTGTGAACTACTGCTGTGCCTCGATTTAAATAGTTTACAGTGTAATGATAGAAACTAGCAACTACACTTGGGCCTAGTCGGTCGAAGACATGCACAACTCGTTAGTGAGCAGCTTTGATGAATGATTTCAGGTTGAGTTTGATAGCTGGAGTGAGCGACTGACGAGCGTGTGGTTGATGGAGGCAGATTCTGGCCGGAGTATGTCACGCTGAGTGCTCCAATCCCAGTAGCCAAGACGACAATGGCGTAAAATATATCGTGCAGATGTCGTGTCATGCAGCGACACGACCAGTCGTCGACCACTGTCGGTCGAGGTCTATCCGCCGTCGGACTTTTCCATTTGTCCGCCACTGACACGGTCGCTGCGACCCAGCGTTCAGTCCCAGTTCACCCGGGCCGAGTTGACCCTGTCCGCCCCCGGAGCTGGTCGATCTGTGGTGACGGACTGAGACCGGACTGCCGAAATCATTGGGAGGCGTTCACACTCATACGTCGTACCACATACTGTATACATAAATAAACGGCGCTGTACGTGGGTTTAGATGAGGGTAAATCACGTGTGAATACAGATACATGTCTTGAACCGAGGTGGCAGTCAACTCGTCCCCAACTCAACTCATTAGAGTTTAGGTTAAGCTTAGGGTTAGGGTTAGTGTTAGTGCTAGTGTTAGGGTTAGGCTTACAATTAGGGCAATAGTTAGAGTAAGGATTAGGGCTATGTTTAGGGTTGGGCCATAGGTTTAGAGCTAGGGTTAGGTTAGCCTTAGAGACGAGTTGACTGCAAACCGTCAAACGTGTGCGCTTATGAACATTCACGCGATATCAATTACGATAACAAAACTTTTCTGGAATCTTTTTGCAGCGAACAACAGTCGTTTATTAGAAAGCACAGCATCAGTCAATCAAAACAGATTTTCGTATATAGCGATATAAGTCGCTTTGGAGCTTTTTTGTTCTTGGTAGACTGGTAGGCAATGCCACAGTTCGGTTTTCAGTCTACCACTAAACTTTCAGCATGTCTACAGTATGGCTTACAGTTGTCTGAAAGTGAGTTTCTAATAATAATAGGTACATACATGCAGCATGCGACGTCATCGTTCGCCACGCCAACTGACTGTACACTAATCGGCAGGAATACGCGTATAGATGGACGTCGTGGGCCTCTATTGTATACGACATACAGGTATTTCCTACGTCGTAGACGCACGTGTAAACGCGGCATTAGCAAGTGTCCGGGTAAGTCGTGGAAGGGGCTTGCTGGTCGCAGCGTGCAGATATCTCTAGACGAATTGATGACGGCGTCGGCAAAATAACGCCAGCAAGCACTGCTAGTCGGCGTGAGTGGTCGCGTTGTATCAATGTGCTACGTGAGAGACAGCGATGACTGAGCAGTGAGCACAGACCTACTGCCAGCACTGTTTGTCTAGCGAATCCTTCGAAACACTTGGAGTGAGTGATCTTGTGACTGTGTGTGGGTGTGCTGCTGCGGCTCGTCGAGACTGATGAGGATGCAACATCACGTTCTGTGGCGCGCGTCAACGGTTGTCAAAACTTGGTCGGACGAGGAACAGAAAGTTTGGGACCCATCATGCGTTAGCGCCAAACAATTTTTCCTCACTTCATGCATTTTTTACTGGCTGACAAGTTGACGACTTGCAAAAATCGTGCTTTTTATTTAATCTTTGCCCTTCATATACAAGTTAGCGGGGTCACCCTTCGGCCCCAAGCCAAACCTAAGCCTAACATTAACCCTGTTTGTGACCCTTGAGAATGAGTTCAGTTCACTGTGACTTAAGGGAGTTGATTTGAGAACGAGTTGACTGGCAGCGGTTAGCAGAATGCCGTGATAATCTGTAAAGTAAATGCACACAAGGCAACTAAACGCATGAAATAGCGTGTTATGAAAGTATTGTTACTTTCTTATGCCAAATGCATGCGCATGTCTAATTAAGTGATGGAAACTGTGATGAATGTGCTGGTTGTTGTGATAGTTTCCATGTACTTTACTAATGGTAGGCTTACTGCTATACAACACAACACGTTGTAATAACTGTAGACCAGCTATGGGCATAACGGGTAGGTAGGCAGACTGTCAAAGCAGTATATAAAGGTTCCTGGCACACACGCCATTATTGAAAGACGTATAATATATAATCTATATAATACAATATGTTGCGCTTGGATACTTTAAAAGCCAGTGCACGGTTTGCTCAAGTCATGCAGCACAATCTTGTGTACACGGACGCTCTGTGTTGTAGTGCTGACGTCGGTAGACCAGTAAGAACCGAATAACGTTGCAGTAGTCTATGCGCCGCAGCAGTCAACGTGTGTCCGAAAAATCGTCGAAATTGTGTACTTTTGTTCTCCTGTACAATTTAGGGAACAGATTAAGTCAAAAATCCCAGAGACTTTCAAGCTAATATACTTTCAGTGGGGGCCAGTCACAGCGTCTAAAGAGAAGTGTGTGAGAAATTGAAACATAGTTACTGAGAGAACACCAGTGCTCAGTGACTATTTAATATTCTCACTCACTCACTAACTCACTCACCTATAGAAACTGGTATTAAGATACACTATTTCTATCGTTATTAGCGGCACGTTGCAGTGAATGTTAATTTTATGCAGCAATGCTGGTGTTTGCCCAACAGTGAATGAGAAAGAGTAAAACCCTGTCATCAGCCAGCGCTGGCGACCTGCGGCGACTGACAGCGGAAACTCTGGAGCTACCGACGAGCCGCGAGGCTCGGGCGTCAACTCTGCTTTCTTTGCACTGCAAATACCAGCAATTGAATGAATGAATCAGTGAATGAATCAGTGAATATGTCAGTCAAGTGTCAGACTGACTGTCATGCGTGACTCTGGACCGACATTACGGGTTGAACTCTCGACTCAGGCGCTCAGAATAGCGCAGATATAACCCGACTGTATTTCCGTATTTGTGCGCATGCGTGAGTGGAGCGTCGCGTGAGACGAGTTTAATACTTGCACGAGTTACTGCAGTCATTTCGTCGCTCGGTCGGACCTTTATCGCGCCGCTGTCTGAGTGTCTATCACCTTCTACGACTCCGACGTCGTCGAACTCTATTAATTCCTCGCCGCAGCAGCCGTGACCCCCGATTGCGAACGTCCGCCCGCATATTTAACAGGTATAATAATTGACCGTGAATTACTGCTGTCGTCTCGCGTTGAGTCTGTATTATTAGGCCGTATGTACTGTATCGAATGCATAATATGCGAACTATTGCGACCGATGTTCCCGTAGCGTGTGTGTCTGTAAGTCTCTGTCACGCGCCTGTTGCTCTGCAACAACCACTGCACGGTTTGAAGTCCTGTTTGGGGACCCAAGGAACATTGTGTTAAATGGGGGTCCCAATTTCCTCCACGGATTCGATGCAGCCTTCGCCAAATTACTTTGTGTATACTACATAGCGGTGCGTGAGGCACCGACATTATGCTGGATGCAACGAGTTATACCGCTCCACTTCATGGACAAATCAGCAAGAGGCCAAAGTAATTTGGCAAAGGCCGCATCGAATCCGAACAACAACGTTTATATACTTAAGAATGGACAACCTTTCCCCACTGACCGACCGCCTCGCAGTAAGGGCATCAGGACTCTCATCTGGTACAATGTGTCTTGGATCCATGAGAGTTTCTACCCCTATCAGCGGATCCGCGTGACAGAGAGACAAACAAACTGGCAAACGGGTACACCACGCAACAGGTCGTCGGTCGCAATAGGCCGCATAGTGCACGTCGTGCATTTGATGTGGCCTAATAATTGTTGTTTTGCACGTAAACTTAGCATACAGCTGTGTCAAATAGCTTAGAAATCAGTCAACGTTTGTATACTGTGTTCAAATAAAAAAGTTCACATTTTTAATTTTTTGTAGTTTTTACAAATTTTGACCAATTTCTGTAAAATTTGGTACACAGTATACTGTGATAATCTGCAACACAACAATTACTTATTTGCCGACCTCACCTACATAATGCTGCCACACTATCTTGGAACTTGGTAAACTGTAAATCATGCAACGATAACTCTGTCAACCAAGGTTACACATTACCATTGTCCAAACCAAAAAATATCATTTTTTCACACAATCATTGTGCAGCTGAGCCTAAGTATTACAGCAGGTTTATAATAGCCTTCTCTTTCACCCATACAAGCCTAAAGTATCTTCAAATTTTAAATTGTTTTGGCAGAATTTTTATGGATCAAAACAATCAATATGTCCTAAAACCAAGTAGTGCAACATCAGTATTCAGGTGATGTGGGCATATCAATAATTGTTGTGTTGCACATTCTTCAGGATACCGTGTCCCAATTGAAATTGGTCGACATTTGTAGAAACTACAATGAAATAAACATGTGGACGCTTTTTGGTACACCGTGTAGAAACTACAGTGAAATGAAGAAAGGACGTTTTATTGGACCACAGTGCAAAACGGAGATTGAGCATAAATGGGTTTTGGCTCAGTGGGGACATTTAGTTGAAGTATTATTTGTCAACACACTGAAGCAGTTCTGCAACTTGTGACTATAGCAATGAAACAACAATTTTTGAAAGATTAAACGATCTTTCTCATCTATGGGGAGAAACTTTACGCAAGCTAGCTTATCGTTCCAATCTGAGGCCGTGTGGAATTCCGGTTCAATGCATTCTACCTCAGGGGTCGAAAAGTGTTCATTTTGCGTGACCGTGTTGATTACTACTGTAGGTTTGTCGTAATTTGATGGTGCATACGTGTGCTGTAAAAGTGGTACAGGAATGTGAGTGGCACTGATAGATCGTTTGCTGTTGCCCAGAGGATACCTCTTTTCTGTCAAACGACCTGAGAGTGCACGTCATTATGCTGCTTCTTCGGACATCTGCCGAGTGCCGACGCTGGTCTGACTCCACGAAGACGTTAAGTAAGTAAGTAAGAAATCTTCCAAGGCGCTACATTATCGAACGGTCAGAAAGCGCTGCCGCTGTGCTCTCCTCTCAGTCACCAAATGAGAATGCTTTTGGCTGTTGCTGAAACTGTTCTAGCTGAGGTGGCGTCACAGAGAGGATGGCAGATTTTTCCATAGGGCTGCGCGTTTGAAGTCAACCGGATGTCTGTCGAATCGATTTTCGTCTCTCTCGGTGTACGATTTAATGGTCGGTTACGTCGGATTATTGTTATTGTCCTTGATTCTAGCTGAAGCCAGTCCTCGATAACATTTAAATGCCGCTGTTTCCAGATGCCGCCAACGGCAACGGGTTATAGTCTACGCCGTCGATGGCTGAGGCGTGTCATGTGCACTAACCAAATAATTCTGGTAGTCTATACAATGAACCAGACGTCACATGGCCCACAGGTTCATACTCAGCATGCACCAGAAACAGTGCACTTTGTGTGTTATCGTTAAGCCAGCAGCACACTAACTGCTATCATTCTATCAAACAAAAATAAAAGTCAGTGAAAAAGTTAGCTATAGAATGCACGTATGTAACAGTGTAATTTTAGCGACGCATGGGTGGGCGCTCGTTGTTATATGTAGAATCGCATGCATTGCGTTGCATTGTAGATGAATAGCTGGGTATATGCGTTACAACGCACGAGTCGTGCACGATCAATGCCAACCCAACGACTCAGTCGGGCGTAAATGATGATAGCTCAGTAGTCAATGCTGGTATTTGTTGCAGTTTTTATCGTATAGACGTTCGGCTGCTTTACTGACAGTGACGCAAATGATATCATTCTGAATTATAGCGATTTACGTACGAGTATCCTGTCGCAACGTTATGCACGCTAGGGTTGGAAAGCCAGTTAGTTTTCATGCATCTATCTTTTAAAATCTTCATTTTGAATCAGACTTTTATGACTGACATTTAATTTACAATCACATCACATTCACTACTTAGGCCTAATGACCGTTCATGACCAGAGACTGCGGACTGCTGCTCATCGACAGAAGCCGTTACCTGACTGTACATATCGGAGCCTATGACGGCCGTTAACGCATACCAGGATGCAAGGACATCAATTACTGCTGTTACACGTTTTTTCTTATATACTGTATAAACTGGGTTGACTCTGGCGACTGTCAGCGTCTACCACAGCCACTTGTTGAGTGGCCTGTCTGGTATCACATTTGTTTTCGGTCAACTCAGGCCTGCGAGCATCTGCAGCTGATGGTCAAGTAGTCCCGACATCGAACGGACGCAGCCTACGAACGTCGTATATAACGGATCGAGTATGCGTATGTGGTCCCGTCGCTGCCCTCCATACCGGTCGTACGTTGTGTTGTGAGCGTAGCCTACATGGGCGCGGCGGACCACTGACCGACAGATTGTGTGCTCACTCAGTCGGCGTTTAAAAACAACGTCCAGATGCTCAGCTAGACGCCTCCGCCGTCGCTGTCTGGTACGCAGCCTACGATCGCTCGGTCGAACGGCGAACAGTGTATGATCGTAGAGTTTAATGCTAACTGCTGTATGCCCTGATAAGTCGCACAGCACTGAGCGCCCGATGATTATGCGTCTACTGCGCTGCGCTGATCAAATTAGTGTTTTCGGTTGCTTTGACACTGACGAATACTCGTTTTGTGTAAGTTGTTTTTCGCGTTCTTTCTGCTACTGATTTAGTTATGGTCGTGACCCCCAGAGGTGAATTTGCATGCAGTACAGTAGGACCTCTTGTAATGCATGACGATGATAATATAATAGTACATTTTGCAAGGCGCTTTGACGTAGCCAAAAGGGCGCGCCGTGCTCTTTGCAAAGCGGCTACGTAGATAAGGTAATTAGTAAAATATGCGAAAATTTAGATAGTAGTCTAAACCTGACTAGCCAGCTTAGTCTACGAGATGTAGTCAAATCCAACCGTTGAAACATGGACCAGAAATCCGTAGACAGCCCGGAGTAGAGGACGGAATAAGGTGGAAGACTTTTTAGATAGAGGGAAAGTGAGTGTGAGTGATAGACAGTGAATGTGATGACATAGAAGATGAACTGAAATGAGTGGAATGAGATGAATGAGGAGAACGATCGATGAATGACATGGGAAATTTTGAACAACCGTAAACATTAAACAAGACTAATGTTCTTAATACAACGACACGATGTACTGTATGCTACATGTACATATGTATGTCTATATGCTGTGCTGTAGCCTGTAGGCAGTCTCTGTTTTATGTCTAAAGATTAACGCACGCACACACGCTCGGCTTAATAAAAATATTTTTCAGTCATACAGAAAAAAACAATATTTTTTTCTGTGGGTTCTATCGTTATTTTTTTACGTCAGTACCGTGATAGGCTAGAGTTTTATGGGATAACAGGCTAACAGCACAGCGCTGCGTTAATCAATAGAAAATACTGTATTCTACGTCGGAATTATTGTCATAGGCCTGCGTAAGGCTGTTTAATTGTTGCGAAAAAAAGGAAATTATCATCGAATTCACTTTTGATGGCTGAATTCTAACAGATATGCTTCAAAGCCTTCAATGCATTGCACGTATCAGCAGAGGCGAAGACATATGCCTTTAGCCTACGTTGTTCTGAATCAATAACAAATGAACAGAAAACGTAGGCAATAAAGCCCATTAGCGAATCATACAAAATAACAAACTTACATCACATCTTACACCATTTCCGATATATCGCAGATTATTGGTCAAATTTTCGCTATCGACAGGCTGGGTACCCCTGTTTAACTCATTTGTTTGGGATGGTAAAACTACCTCAGTTGTTTGCTAGGACACAGATTCAAAAATTCTTTTACTTGCTTTGGAATTTCTAATTATCAGTAACTCTATTTGTAACTTTATAGGCTTATATGTATATGTTTTATGATTACTTGTTTGTTTTATATTGTACTGCTAATCCAGCCTTTTGGCTGCAAGAACCCGATAAACGATGATGAATAAATGAATGAATGAAATTACGACTCAGACTAAATCATTATATAGGCTATACGAAATCCAGCGTGAACAAGACTAATGTTCTTAATATAACGAGACCATGTGCTGTAGGCCTGTTACATGTATATGTAACACATATATGATACGCTTAAACATTCGATATCTTGAACCGTGTTGGTGTAGATCACTAGTGTGACAGACAGCTGGACGGACGGAATTGCAATGGCAATAGCGCGCGCTAAAATGTTTAGTTGAGAGTGAAGCAGTGTTTCAATTGTGTTCACCAGACGGCAGCACCGAAGTGACACGGACGATGACGACGTCGCTGTGGTCTCCGCCACTACTCACGCGCTGCTTGAGCCAAGATCTGACAAGAATAGCACACCAGACACAGGAAGATCCGTCGCCGACACCACTTCGCTCCAACTCGTTCGTTTCATCACGGCGCTGCGGTGTCGTCAGCGAGCAAGACGTTCTGCGCCTTGCTGCCGTCAACTTCGACGGCGATACGCCATCAGCCGCCGACCTGCGTCAGCCGCCCAAGGCCACCCAGGCGACCCCTAGACAGTGGCCGGCACCCGTGCTTCGCCAGCGGTCAGGCGACTCCAGGCCGAGGCCGATGTCGACCGGATATCTGCCGTCAAACGTTCCTGAAAGTCAGACCCAACAGCGAATGCAAGGTCAAGAACCGCAGAATGCAAGAGGTGATGTAGTCGACACACCACTGCTGCTACAGAACGTTGCCCTCTTACCTAATCGTCAACTGATTCAGCAGCCGGGTACGAACAGTGCTTTTTGTCAATACTCATTCTGTATGTGTACAATACATAGGCCTACACAGAGATGATTGTATTTATCACTCTGAACGATTCGTGTTATTGGTAGGCTTAAACCAATTTTACCTTTGAATAGTATTCAAGTACCGTCAGCTTTCGTTTAATCTATGACCTTGTAACCTTGACCATCAAATTTTTGGTCTTAAACGGACTTTGTCCAGAACTGTCGTTTTACTACATTTAGCACATATGATACGCTTAAACATTAGCGTATCATGATCCAAACCGTATTTCGATATCTTGAACCGTGTTGGTGTAGATCACAGGTGGACGGACGGACGCCTCGTAAGTAAATATTTGGCCATACAATTTGACAGACAAACAGAGAGAGATAAAGCAAATACGATGTTAGAGTAATTGGAGAATTTTCAGAGTAATTAAACTGTCCTTTTCGTAACACTAATTCTGAGGATCCTGTTATACACCGACGGGCAGACATGTCCAACACCTTATGCTCAAGTGCAGCTGTAACAATACAGAGCTGTTTACTATGTTATGTCGATCTATGCAGTCGACAGTCGTTGGCGTCAGTGGAACAGCACGCCTCAGAGGAAAGGTCGACTGATTAATGACGTCAGTTCTACGGTGACATCAGACAACGGTTTGCTGCCGACATCGCGGAATTCTGCTTCCACCCGCCTCCTCCAGGGCGGCGGCAGTCGACCGAGCGACCGGCAGCAACAACTGCTGGCTGAGCGCGAGGCTGAGCTGAGGGCAATGAGGTCGACGATGGAGAAGAACGAGTCTGCTATACTACGCGCCATGGACGATCAGCGACAGGCATGGGAGGCGGACGTGGCCGCCGAGCGCGAGTTATGGGAGCGTCGACTGTTCGAGGCTGAGCGACAGGTAGACGACGTCAGACAAACATTGATCGAGAAAATCCGACAACTTGAGCGCGAGAATACCGCGCTGCAGCTATCCAGCGTGGAACTCGAGCAGCACAGCAGCAGACATCATCAAACTGCAAACAGTTATGAGGAACAACATGCAACTGGTCGAGCTCAGCGCATTGACGATGGTAAGTCACATGGTAGAGACAGTTCCAGACAGTTGTTAATCAATGGAGTCGACGGCACGCCGCACGAAACACTGAATTCCACGCGTGGGTCAACAACATCAACCGGAAGAACAGACAGCACTCGACCAGTCGCCGAACAACGATGGGCGCCGTCGACTGAACCGAACAGCGAGTCAGCTGAGCCAGACGCGGCCACATCACGACTGCCGGCTATTCCAGAAGGACCGATGACGCGGTGCCCACACTGCAAGGAGATGATCAGCGAACTGGAGCAAGTCAGACAAGAGTTCGACGCCGAGAGACAACAATGGCTGACCGAGAAGCGACGAGTCATTGCCTACCAGAAACTACTGCAGACCAAGTACGTTGAGCTGGAACGCCGCTATGCTGAGCTCGTGGGCTCGAGCACCACGGACCGAATCACACGCAGTGGCTACGCTAACGGCGACGCGCTGCATGGAGCTTGGAAGTCTTCATCGTCGACGTCATTATTGTTTCCTAGACTTATTCCATTCGGACAATCGATCGAAACTTGACGTGACGGCACGAGAACAGCTACATATACAGACAGTACAGTAGTCTAGGCCTATCTAAAAATAGCAGCTGTAGGTCTATAGCGTCGGTGACAAATTGATAGATCTAGAGATAAGCGCGTGCTTATTTGTTCAAAACGCATTTAATAGGAAACAGATTGAGATATAATTGTAGACAAATATTTATGGCCTGCTCAGCACATATATTTACTGATATACCAACACGATCAGCCTATGATTCTCTGGCATATTTTCCCCGAAAACGATGTCTATCGCATGCCACCTGACATGCTGACACTCAACGTTCAACCGGTGAAGTTTGCTAAGATAGTAAACACGTGCAGTGGTTTTAAGTAATTAGGGTCAGTGATGCTTAGAAGCACAAAAATCCTTGTCTTGAGGCGTCTTTAGACATTTGCAGGGAAGTGTTGGCTTCGTCTTTACTGTTTCACGCCTCGCCTCGAGGCCATCGCCCTGACTCTAACAAAGTAATGTGTCTAGTCTTAGTCTTGTTTAAGAACTGTTGGTGTCTGCCTTGAATTATGTGCGGTGCCACTGCATGGCTTGGATTGCACCCAAGGTTGCCATGTTAAATGTTGCGGGTTAGTGATAGAATCTGCTTATTTATTTCTATCCCTAACACAAAGTAATCATTTCTGTGTATGTGTGTGTTGTAGTTATGTTTTTCCTTGTACATAGGCTTAAATTTTCTGCACACATCGAATGTTTTTTCTCTGTAATTTGATAACAATTAGGCCTATCGCCTCCAAAACACTCGCCTTGTGTTTTTAAGCTTTTTTTCACCAAAAACTAGAGATACTTTGCATTGTCTTACGTTGCAAGTTAAGCTTCGAGTATTTAGGCCTACTTGCCTTCGCAAATTAAGCCCTGCATTTTTGCACTATCACATATACTGTAGCTAATTTCTGTTGAATGGTTTTGAAACCACCAAACATTTGAATCCAGATTAACGTTAAAATATGCATAGAATATGGGAAAATGTACAACTATTGTCTTAAAGTCTTTAGTAACATGACATTTTATCAGTTTATTTAGATTAACCGCCGGTTTTAAACAGTCCACGTAGGCCTGCACTATTTTAGTTACGCCTAGTTCTAGTAGTTATAGCTACTTTTTATGTATAAGCTCATCTTTTGTCGAATAAACAAATTATTACTACGAAAGTCAGTAAATGAAACAAGCTGTAAAGTCATAGCAGAACGCTAGTTGTTTTAGGTGTAGACTCTGCCGTCTCTAACTGCAGTATAGCAGTGGAAAGAGCCCATCAAAGACTTCATAATGGTGCAATTTGTGCCCTTGTGTGGTCCCGTACAGACCTTCGTCAGATCAATTTACTCACTGTGATGCGAGGGCCTACTGTTCAGGCGGCCGCCGCACACACCGTCTCCTTCTGACAGCAAAAATGACCGATTATGTCGTCGAGCGAAAGAGCGAGTTATTATTCGCCACCGACGACGACTAAGTCGCAGTCGGTTTGCGTCGGACTCGATTTCTGCGCTGAAGTGGGTCGGCCGATCGCTCGGTGTAGTGGATTGAGTGGAGCCCGGTAGAACGCCGATAGGACATTTTACTGCTGACGACCGGAGCATTGTCTGCTGGTTTCCGGCGGTGGCGACCATCGTACTCTGCGCATTCTCTGCTCATCGCTGCAGTCAATTGCTGAAGCTTCAGTAGCTGACGGCCTGACTCACTGACGGACTGTAACGACGTAGTGTGCGTTGCTCGCTGCATTAGTAGATTGAAGCTGCGAAGATCACGAACGCACTCGAGTGCAGAGTGAAACATTGAACGAGCAGCAGTTGCGGCAGCATTCTTTATAAAAAATGAAAAAAATGAAATAGATATACAGCGCGTTCTACACCACTGCATATGTTGTGAGTCTGACGCTCACCGAAGTTCACAAAGGTCAGAGATGCAAGCAGTTATGCAAATTTCGTCCTAAGGTATGATTTTCTGTTTGCTATATTATGTATGGTAACTGTTGGATGTATATCTATGACGAACAGCGTATTGTCACATTAGTAAGCCGATAATTTCAATGCTGATAATACTGTAAACAAGTGGCCAAAGTAATTTGGCAAAGGCCGCGTCGAATCCGTGAGAAATTTCAGTCTAACACAATGGTCCTTGGCCCTCAGCTAGTCTTCACCCCAAACAGAATCTCAATCCGTGAAGCCGTTTTTGCAGCATGCAAGCCCCTAACAGACCGACATATTCACGATGAAGTTCATTTGCCACAAAGATAGTACCAAATACAGTACAAAGCATACAATATAAAAACACACAATAGACTAACTTAGATCAGCAATACTGTATTAATGAAACTATTGATAATATTGTTCTCGATATCATTTGGAGCACACTGACCAATAACTACGTTATAGTGATATGTCAAGAGAGTAAACTCCTTTGTCCTACTATAAGACTATCACAGCATGATTGCACTACAAATTTTTAAAACTGTTAACCTTAGACCAGAAAGACAATTTGCGTTCATCATACATATGAACTAAGTTCATCCTACCACACAATGCTTGCATTACTTTGACTGACTCCCAATCATTCATACGAAAAGCCTTACGATATGCCCTATTCCAACAAGTATTTAGACCTAGTTGAGTTTACTGTTGTTTGCTATAATTCAATGCCTCAGATGCATACATCAACAGCGGTAAACAAAACGTTTCCATTAAAAGCAATACTTTACAGACAGACACTCAAAGCTACAAGATCATAGGCCGCATTAGTCCGCATATCATGCATTCGATGCAGTCTAATAATACTACTACAGATTCAGCACCAAAGATCATTACTTGTTGTTTTCAAAAGCGAAAACAAACGTCTCTCTACATCGTCTGTCATCTGTCCGAGACGCGGTGATTCACAGCAAATGTCGTTGGCGAACGATGACACTTTTATTATGTCATCAGTGAGACGCTGTTGGCATAATAAGTAAGTAAATGTCCTTGCCTGTGTAATCTGTAAAATTTATTTCCAGTTTTAGCTGTGCAAAAATTGCTCAAATTGATCAACATTTAATAGAGTTGCAGTCAAATGTACACTCCAACTTTTTGTGAACAACAGCAAAAGTGTAGTTTTGTATTTTATCCGTTAGGGTTCGCACACAATTAATGTGATGTGATAAATTTTACTAACGTTGCATGCGGCATTTCTACGAGATTAAACGATTAAAAACATGGACATCGGTTAAAATTAGCCAAAATTATAATCAAACATAGACTGCCATGTTTTTATTGACCTAGTCTGGACGCCTCTAGCGATGCAGAAGCTGCTTGGGCAGAGCTGCAGTTGTATAAAGATACTAAAATAGCCTACATAAAGTTATAAATGTACAACATAAAAATGGCTTTCTTCATATACTTTATACCGAATCTGGAGTTTTCGTGTCGCTGGAATAACGAATTAACTGGAAATTGTTCAGATCGTGTGCCCATGTCTACCGAAATGCCGACATCAGCTATAGTGTGGACAACAGAATACGTCTTATTAGCGTACGTCACTGCTTGGCTGTCTGCGGAACTCACTTCATTACCTACTTTTGATCTACCACGTCAGTATCGTTACCGCAATTGTCTGATAATTACACCCAAATACCGTAAAATTAAATTACATTACCGAGAGAATTTTGACTACCACTTTACGCTGGTCGACGGCAATTTATCACGTGACAAAAACTGACTAGACTATGACAGTGTTTTAATGATCATTGCAATCAATGAATAGTTTGTCACATACAAAAGTATTATGTTGTGTACGAAAAAAACGAAAAATGTAAGAAAACATAACAATGATTGTCTTGAAATAATATGACGCTTTAGTCTGAGTGAATAATGAAAGTGATGACGGTGGTGGCACGTTTGGAATAAGACAAAAGTGGAGAAGACTGAGCGTCAAGAGGCTTACGAAAAGAATCGAGTAGTTGATTCCAGAGACGAGGCAAAGCATATCGAAAAACACGATTAAATATTTTGGGAGAAGAGCAATTAGGCGGATGAGCAGATGCGACAACAAATGAGACGCGAATGTTACGAAGATGTTAAATTGGAATCAAATCACGCAGATAAGAATGTTGGGAGCCTACTTAGCTTTATTAACATTCGCCAGGTGACGTCACCTACTGCCATCTGAGCTTCATGGCTCATAGATTGTCTGATTGAGTTAAGAAGCCGTGTATATATCCTCTTATTTTCTTGCCCAGTGACGAGTAAACAGTAGAGTAATAAACAATTGCTATCGTATATGCTTGCGACAGAAGCGCTCGACTACTGTCAATGGGAGACATTTGAGGCTGGCTGTCCAAGCAGTAACCAAGTAATCATGGTGCTCTCAGCTCGCTATGGTCGGATGAAGTTTGGCCGGTGTATGCGGGAAGACCACGGCAGTGTGGGCTGCTCGGCCGACGTGAAACCGTACGTCGCCGGCCGGTGCTCCGGTCGCCGCCGCTGCCGTCTGCCGATCCCCGACGCCGCCCTGCACGCCATTCACCCGTGTCCGAAAGAGCTGATGCCTTATCTGGAGGCGAGCTACTCATGCGTGACCGGTAATGACTCGCACCAACTCTGATACTCTAATCCATCTGCTCTGTAATGCTTCAGTTAAACAGTCTCGGTCGTTGCCATATTCAGGGTGGGCCAAATTAAACGTGGTCACTCAGTTCAATAACTTGTAACTCTAGATATACTGATAAGATCTAAAACATTATTAACAAAAACTTCAACACCATTTCGTTCTTAATCAGAATCTGTCATTTTAGCTATTAATTTAAGAACATGCCCTGGCGTCGTCTAGCAAATGAAAATAAACATGAAAACATTTTCTGTCCCTACTAAACCGTACAAAAACCAAACGAACGTTTTTACTTACTTAAATTTTTGACACCAGTGATGGTAGTAAATAACTACCTCACAAAGATGTCAGTCATTGTTGTTATTTCTTAAATTAACTGTGATTTGTTTATTTTTTAGAGCTTTGTACAACACAACAAAAGGCGATGGCCGATCGTTATTTATTACAATGCCTTTCATCTACCAGATGGCGCCACTTTATTTTGCATAATTAATGCATGCATATTATGTCATCATGTCAAAAATTAAATGGCCTTGTTTTTTTGCCAAAAATAGTGAAGATCCGAGCAACAGTTCTGAAGTTATTAACTGAAATGCGTGGTTCCGTTTAATTTGACCCAATGTATTTCCACGTAGAATTTGTGATATGTTGGCGATTCATTTCCATGTTGTATTACAATAATAACTGCATCTCAACACATGTTATGCAACCAGTGTTAATGTAAAAATCGACGAAAAATTAGTAACCATTTTAGTATTATCACTCTACAGCCAGTGCATTGCATATGATGATAGTACAAAATAACAGCAACTTCCTGCCTGCAAAATGCACCAGAATGCACAACCTTTAACGCCAAAATTAAATTTTAAAATTAATATTTGAGGAGTTACTATATCAGCTTTAATCATAACCCTGTAACCTTTTGCTTCGCTTCTGTTATTTTTATTAATGAAGCTTAATTTAAAGTTCATCTTTTTATACACATCATTGCCGTCGACGTCAAACAACACTGAACAGATAACGATTAGAATTTATTTAAGTCTATTTAATTTAATTAGTCTTAATCGTCATCCGGTATTCGTTTGTCGATTCTTTAACGTTTTGTGTCTCATCTGTTTCGTAAAAGCCAATGGACCGCATGTACGCACTACACACGGTATAGACAGCCTAGAGATATCGCAGATCGTATACGACAATGGCGGGGATGTGTGTCAGCCAGTAAGAAACGTATTAGCAGGCAATTGATAGCGATAGAAGCAAAGACCGAGGGACACGTAGTCGAGCGTGCAAATTTACGATTGCGTCGTTCAATCGGGCGTTATTCTGCGCTATACACTAGCGAGCGAGCGCATGCAGAGTGGGTGGTCGTCGTCTCGCGATGCCGTCTCTGATCAACCACAGGCGTGCATCCTACCTGGCCTCGCCACGTTCAGAACTGTCTTTAAACGAACATCGCTTGCAACCATCGATCCTTACCATCTTGCACAACGCGACCCTGTATGCGATTGAATTTTTTTCGCATCGATAAAACGTTTAGCAGCAACAGTAAAATCTGCAGTCTATAGTTGTTCTACACGAAGGACGGCTGTTGCTTGGGCTGGCAGTGCGTATTTTAACTGCGTTCACTATTCAGTAGGTAGCTCTATGCACTTTATATTCTTAATTAATATACGTATGGTATTCGGCTTGCAGTGGGATATTCGATTCAACCCTGTCAAAAGTCAGATTGCTTGTTTTAGTAGTCAATTCCCTGTCTGTGATTGCATCAATATCGGAGGTAAATTTATAAAATGGTCAGACCGCATCAAATACCTTGGCTGCTACTTTCGTTGTGGTAGGATAGAAGTTGATTCTTCAAGCTATGTTGGAAAGTTTTATGGTGCACTTAGTAACATTCTGAATGTTTTAGGCAGTAGAAGAGACGAAATGTATTTTATTTCGTAGATTTTTAATATCCAAAATTAATATAGCTTTGCAGTTGACAAAGTTGTGATTAAAGAAAGTTACTACTACTACTATGTTAGCTGTACATCTTGTCAAAACATACTGTCTTTCCTCCTTGCTGTGAAATATGGCGATTAAACAACACTGATGCCAGATCTATTGACGTAGCCTGGAACAATGTTTTTAGAAAAAAATTTAACGGTTACTGACACGAGAGTGTGAAGCTGTTACAATTCTACTATAAATGTTTGCCTGCTTCAGTGCTGATTGGCATGCACAAGATCTTGTTTTGGAGAAAAAATGTTTTATCACAGCTATGTTGTATTACACGTTCTTGCTGCTGAATGTAGGCAGTTTATCACAGCCATTGTTGATAGTCACAACATCACCATCTACGATACTATTCATGTTAAAGAGTTTGCTTTGGCAGAAGTTTGGACGTTTGTTAGGCCTTAGTTGATGTTAGTATGGTTTGTAAACGAGCTGCTGGTGCTTGTAGGCCTATGTTGCAATTTCCTTTTATTGCTAACGTATTTGTATTCTCATGTATGTCTAGTTTTTGGCTTTTTTTACGTAAATGTGTATTTTGTATGTATTTTATCTGTGTGTTTGTGCTGCCAGTTGGCGTACTAAAAGGATAATAATTAGCGAATAATACTAATGTAATTCTGTCTCGCACCATTTTCGAGATATCGCGAACTATTGGTTGATTTTTTGCTTTTGACTGAAGTGCTTCTGTTTCATGCATTAATTCGTAGTGATCCGCTAAATTCACCGACTACAAGATATTCTGTTATTGCTGAGTTTATTAATAAAAGCTTATTCAATTCTTTTGTCTGTGATGTTGTCGCAATTGTGCGACAGTGAGTTCCGGCTCAGCTCAGACGTGCACGCTGTTCGATGGTGTCCCACTGACGCAGTCGACTGGGTATCTGTCTAGTCTGACAGCGGCTGAGTTCGGTGTCGGCTCAGCGGCTTGTCCGTGGCTGCTCAGCGCACCAGCTGGTCAGCGCGTCAACCTTACGCTCTTCGCTTTCCTCCCTGACGACGTCGGAGGCTGCCGGGGGTCTGCGGCCGGCTGGACAATGGTTGTTGTAGACGGTAATATCACCCTGGAAGTCCCGGCGTGTCAGGTAACCTCTCAATCGGCGTCAGACGGACGTCTTATCTACTCATCACACGGCAGTCAACTGAGGATACATCTGGAACACGTCCGCGGACCGCTGGACATCCATATTAGAGAACACACCATCGGTCACATACTCATTCTCTATCAAGGTTTAACACTAAATGTTACTTTGATACGGTCATATCAGCAACACTGCACGGTAGGCTACCACCAGCGATAACAGCATTGTTGTACAGTGTAGAACTTACTGCGATAGGCTATAGCACTACACTATGCAGTGAATGACAAGGTAGGACTATGTTTAGCGGTAAATGCGGTCACAAAGTCTATTAATACACTAGCGGTTCTGCCAGCCCAGCTGGCCCCCACCCTCCACTCTTCCAACGCCCACCAT
>Ga0126335_1000345_pt1 | contig 21906 bp, 17 predicted proteins | sample OlaspJWI45metaG_FD_108409 | JGI IMG/M metagenome (GOLD analysis project Ga0126335, IMG submission 108409) | Marine gutless worms symbiont microbial communities from Oahu, Hawaii - Olavius sp. 1 OAHU.JWI-45 metaG | ecosystem: Host-associated > Annelida > Digestive system > Unclassified | place... | reverse complement strand
GGTCGCTGCAGCGACCAATGCCCGGCCAATGCCGTGGGCCGGCCGCTGTCGCCGCGTTTTATCTCCATTAAAGGCCGGGATCTGATCTTCAAGAATTACCCCTGGTATCCGGTTGGCAGCAAATTCAAGGAGAGTGAGCCGCTAATCGGCAGTATTTATGAAGAAGACGAGATCTGGTCCTGTACGACCTGCGGTGCCTGCGAACAGGAGTGCCCACTGGGTATCGAGTACATCGACAAGATGGTCGATCTGCGCCGGGGCATGGTTGATGAGGGCATGGTGCCGCAGTCCCTGCAAAAGCCGCTGAGGGCCCTTGAAAAGCGGGGTAACCCCTGGGGGAAGATGGAAAAGAAGCGCACCGACTGGGCGCTGAAGGACAAAGAGTTCAAGGCTGAATGCGAAGTTCAGGTTCTGGAGAAAGGCGCCCTGGCAGACACGCTTTATTTCGTGGATAGCATTTCGTCATACGATGACCGCATGCAGGGCATCGCTCAGGCGACCGCCAAGGTGCTGACTGCTGCCGGTATAGATTTCGGGGTTCTCGGCAAGGCGGAAAAAGACAGTGGCCATGAGGCCAAACGTTTTGGTGAAGAGATGCTGTTCCAGGACCTGCGTGACCAGAACATTGAGGCCATCGCCAACTCAGGTGTCAAAAAGATCGTGACGGCCGATCCGCATGCCTTAAATGCGCTCAAGAACGACTACACCGATCTGCCGCCGGTTGAGCACATCAGCCAGGTCGTGGTCCGCGCTGTCAATTCCGGCCGCTTGACGTTGAAGCCGGTCGCCGGCAATGGAAAGATGTATACGTACCATGATCCGTGCTATCTTGGCCGACACAACCAGCTCTACGAGGATCCCCGGCAGGTGCTGGATGCCATTCCCGGTCTGGACCGGGTTGAAATGCTCAAGAGTCGGGACCGCTCATTCTGCTGCGGCGGAGGCGGTTTGATGCTTTTTTACGAACCGGAAGAGGAAACCAGAATGGGGGTCCTGCGGGTTGAAATGGCGGCGACTGCCGGTGCCAATGTCATCGTGACCGCCTGCCCCTTCTGCCTGGTTAACATAGAGGATGCAATCAAAGTGGCCGGAATGGAAGGCAAGATGGAAGCTATCGAACTGGCCGAACTGGTTGCTATGCATATTCAATAATGAAACACCCCGACCGTCTGGGACCCTCACCGGCCAGGCGGACGGGACAAACCGTAATAAGCTGTCTTAAAAATGGATTTTGGTTTAAGATTCCGTCTGCGCTCGGTGAGCTACGCCGGACAGGCAAGGCTGCCAGCAGAGTTTATCAGCCGTAGCTTCAGCTCAGGCTGAAGATTGGGCCAAAAGACTTTTTAAGATGGTTACTAAAAATACCTGGGAGGAATGCAATGGAGATTTTGGTATGCGTTAAAAGAGTTCCGGATGCCTCTGAAAACGAAATTGAACTCAACAGCGCCGGAAATGATATTGATCGGGACGATCTCGTCTACTCGGTCAATGAGTGGGACAACTATGCGGTCGAAGAAGCGATCCAGATCGTCGACAGGGAAGGCGGCAGTGTGACCGTCGTCACCGTAGGCGACGAGGAAGCTGAAGAGGTCCTGCGGCGGGAGATGGCCATGGGTGCCAACAATGGGCTCCTGCTGGACGATGAAGCGTTTGAAGACTCCGACGGGAAGGGCATCGCCGCCGCCCTGGCCGCGGCCGTGCAAAAAGGCAGCTACGACCTGATTCTCACCGGCGCCCAGGCGGACGACGGGGCCGCCCAGGTGGGCGGCATGCTGGCCGCCATGCTGGATATGCCTTATGCCTCACTGGTCAACAAGATCGACGTCGATTCCGGCAAACTGACCGTGGGCCGCGAGATCGAAGGCGGCAACCAGGAGATGAACGAAATCGACATGCCCTGCGTGCTTTCCATCCAGACCGGTATCAACGAACCGCGTTATGTCGGAATCCGCGGTATTCGCAAGGTGGCCTCGGTCGATATCCCGACCATGGGTGCTTCCGATCTGGGTCTCGATGCCGGCACCGTTGGTGCCGTCGGCGCCAAAGTGAAACGGCTGGACTATTTCTTACCGGATCTGGGTGAAGGTGCCGAGATGCTGGAAGGCAGCACCGAAGAGATCATTGAGAAGCTGATTGAACTCTTAAAGGCTAAAGGAGGGCTCAAATAATGGCGCAGATTTTTGCTTATATCACGCATAAAGACGGTGTGGCCGATGATTCTGCTCTGGAATTGGCCGCGGCAGCCAAAAAGATTGATGCCGGCGCTGCCGCCACCGCAATTGTAACCGGTTCGGGCGCAACCCTGGATACGGATTGTAATGACATGGCCGCCTCCTTTGGCGAGGTCTGGAAAGTTGATAATGATGCCCTGGCTTATCCCAACGCAGAAGTCGTCCGGAAACTGCTGGTCGCCCTGCTGCCGGCCGATGCCATTGTGCTGCTGCCCCATGATACCTTTGGAATGGATCTGGGGCCGGGCCTGTCTATCAAACTGGACTCCGCCTTTGGCGCTGACGTTGTCGACATCGAAGGTTTGGACGGTACGACCCTAAAACTTGTTCGCCAGGAATTTGGCGGCGCGGTCAGCACCCATGTGGATTGTGAATGCGGAGCCGGTGCGGTTCTCAATATTCGTCCGGGCGCCGTTGCGGCTGATGAGAGCAAAGCGGCCGCCGGTCAGATCGTCGACAAGTCCGGTGATGCCGGTGACCTCTCCGTGGGACGCAAGTTTTTGGAAGTCGTGGCGGCCGAAGTCGGCGACGTAGACATCACCAAAGAGGATGTCCTGGTCTCTGTTGGCCGCGGTATCGAGGACGAAGAGAACATCGAAATTGCCCAGGAACTGGCCGACGCCATGGGCGCGGTGGTCTCCTGTTCGCGACCGATCGTGGATGCCAAATGGCTGGAGAAATCGCGTCAGGTCGGAACGTCCGGGCAGACTGTCAAGCCCAAAGTCTATATTGCGGCCGGCATCAGCGGCTCTTTTCAGCACATGGGCGGAATTAAAGGCAATCCATTTATCATTGCGATCAATAAAAACCCCAAAGCACCTATTTTTCAATTGGCCGATGTGGGTATCGAAGCCGACATCCTGGATTTTCTGCCTGAATTGACCGAAGCCATCGAAGAGCTATAATAGCAGAAAAACCTGTCACGGTGACGGGCTCTATAAGAGGCCGGTACCCCTAAAAGGGTGCCGGCCTTTTATATTCAGCCCCCAAAACCTGGTCCTCAAGACTTGGTAATAGGCCATTGGCTTTACCGTAAAAACAAGATTCTCTGCGCCCTGGCGCGATGCATGGTTCTGTAATTGGCATTGACATGCGGCCCCCTTTAGGACGCCCCAAAGCCAGCCCCTTGAGCCTGTGTCATAATTAAGGAAATGGCTTAAAATAACTCCGTCATACCGGACGCGATCCGGCATCCAGTACTCTATGTAGCTAAAAAACCACTGGATAGCGCTACGCTTCACTGCGTGCCCGGGTCAAGGCCCGGAATGAAAAAAAGAGTATAAGCTTCGTTTTACCTGCAGTGACCCTGCCGGGGATAGACGGTGACTTTGTTCGCCGGGTAACCGCTATCGGTACTGGACAAGCCCCCAAATATCGATGTATATATTTGAGACCATTCCAATAATCTGATCATTGCAGATGTTGGCCCTTCCGGCGGAGCGCGCGGTATGCAAAGCAGAGCTCTCTTTAAATCGATGCGGGTCGTTCTCGTCCTGGCCTGTGCCTTGATCGTGGCCGTGGTGCTGATAGCCCTGCGCCCCAAGGCGCAGCGGCAACCACCCCCTAAAACAGGCCGCCTGGTAGAGGTGATCTCCATCGAGCCGCAGACCGTCACCATGCCGGTCAACGCCTTCGGCACCATTCGTCCCCGGGAAAAGTTGCTGCTGGTTGCCGAGGTCGGCGGTGAAATCAACAGCATGGCCAAAAGCTTTGCGGAAGGCAATTGTGTCGACCGGGAAACCGTACTGGCGGTTATCGACCCGGTTCCCTATGCCCTTGAGGTGGAACGGGCCCGCGGGCAGGTGGAAAGGGTTGCCGCGCAATTGAGAAAGCTCAAGCAGGATGTAAAGAATTTGAATGCCAACTTGGCTATCGCCAGGGAAGATGTGCAACTGGCCGAAGATGAGTTCCACCGCCTGGACGACCTCTACAAAAACCAGGTGACCTCCCGCACGAATCGCGATCGGGCCGAACAGGGATTTTTGGCCAGCCGGGTAAAGCGCCAGGCCATCGAAAATCAACTGGCCCTGATCGGGCCACTGCGGGCCGGTTTGGAATCGGATAGAAAGATTGCCCGGGCCGCCCTGCAGCAGGCTGAGTATAACCTGGAACGGACTAAAATTACGGCGCCCTTCGGCGGATGGGTCCTGGAGAAGAAGATCGAGACCGGTCAGCATGTCAATACCGGGCAGTACCTGGGAAGTATCTATAAAGCTTACGCCCTGGATATAGAAATCTCTGTCCCCCTGCACGATCTTAAATGGCTGCAAAACGGCGATCGGGGACTGTCCGAGTTCAAGGCTGATATCCGTTTGCCCGGCATTGCCGGTGGGACCCGGTGGACCGGTCGGCTGGCGCGGGTGATGGCCGGCCTCGATGAAAAGACCCGTATGCAGCGCTTTGTGATCGAGATTGATCCCAATGGTCAGAATGTCGGCCACTGTCTGGGGCCGGCTGATTTGAACGGACTGCGTCCGGGCATGTTTGTGGAAGTTGAAATCCAGGGCCGCCAGATGGCGCAGCTCTTCAAGCTGCCCCGGTATGTGGTCCAGGCCGATGATACGGTATATGTAGCCGCCGGGGGCGAGTTGCGGATCAAACCTGTGCGCGTGGTGCGCCGTCTGGAGGAAACCGTGTTTGTCGACCAGGGCATCACCGCCGACGATTTGATCATCAAAACCCCCCTGGCCGGCGTCGCCGGCGGGGAGAAGATAAGGATTAAGAAATAAACGATACCCGACTAAAATGAGTGCTACATTAACGGTATCTTCCGCTGGCTACATGTTTATAATTAGGGTTCAATGGGCCGAGGGGCCAAGGGGTCGAGTGAACTGCTAAAAGCACTTAATCCCGTCATATAGAACCAGCCCCAAACCCTTGAACCCTCGAACCCTTGAACCCTGAACTGCAATGAAAGCCCTTGCCCGTTGGTCCGTTAATAACAGCGTTTCAGTGAACCTGATCATGATATTCATCATCATGGCCGGGCTTTTTACCGTGCTGGGCATGCGTCGCGAGATGTTTCCCCAGTTTGCGCTGGATATGATCAACGTCTCGGTGACCTATCCGGGCGCCAGCCCCCAGGAGGTCGAAGAGGGCATCTGCATCAAGATCGAAGAGCAGATCAAGGGGGTGGAAGGCATTTCCAAAATTCGCTCCGGTTCTTACGAGGGGTTGGGCTCCGTAACCGTAGAACTCGATTCGAATGCCGATCTACAAACCGTCCTGGACGACTTGAATACCCAGATCGACCTGATCGATACCTTCCCCGACGAAGCCGAAGATCCGGTGATCGTGGAAATCGTCAACAAGGATCCGACCATCACCGTGGGGGTCTATGGGGATGTGTCCGAAAAATTGCTGCGCAGAACAGCTGAAAAGATCCGGGACGACCTGATCAACACCGGACCGATATCACTTGTCGAACTGGTGGGTGTGCGGGATTACGAAATTTCGGTAGAGGTGTCGGAAGAAGATCTACGGCGTTACAACCTCTCTTTCGACCAGGTCGTGGCGGCTGTTCGGACCGGAAGTATCGATCTTCCCGGCGGCACCATTAAAACCAAGCGGGGCGAGATCCTTGTCAAGTCCATGGGACAGCGTTATACCGGGCGTGAATTTGAAAAACTGCCCTTGATTACGCTCGACGATGGCGCGGTGCTGTATCTCGGAGATGTTGCCCGCGTGACAGACGGCTTTGAAGATGCCGATGTCATTACCAAGTTCAACGGCAAGCCGGCCGTCATGGTCCGGGTCAACCGCACCAAACATGAAGATGTCATCGAGATATCCGATACGGTCCGGGCCTATGTAGCCGCCAACCGTGATCGCCTACCCGGGGGTGTCCAGATTTCGACCTGGTTCGATATTTCGATTATGGTCCGCGACCGGATCAACCTCCTGCTCCGCAACGGCGCCCAGGGTATATTCCTGGTGTTCCTGGTGCTTTCCCTGTTTTTAAACCTGCGTTTGGCTTTCTGGGTGGCCATCGGGATTCCCATCTCTTTCATGGGAGCCTTTTTAGTGCTTGATTTCAACGGATCGACGGTCAACATGATCTCGTTGTTTGCGTTCATCATGACCCTGGGAATCCTGGTGGACGATGCCATTATCGTGGGGGAGAACATATTTTCGCATTTTGAACGCGGCAAGAGCCACACCAATGCCGTCATCGACGGTCTGGGCGAGGTGGGCGGTCCGGTGGTCATGGCCATTGCAACGACAGTTGTGGGGTTTACACCACTGCTCTTCATTACCGGCATCATGGGTAAATTTATTGCGGTGATGCCGACCGCAGTCATTTGCATCCTGCTCTTTTCTCTATTCGAAGCCCTGATTATTCTGCCCGCCCACTTGAACATGGCTTTGGCCCGCACCCAACGGCAGGTAGAAAAAATCAAAGGCTGGCATGCCGGCCTCCGGGCCAGGATCGACAGGACCATGGAGCGCTTCATCAACGAATTCTACGCCCCGGCCCTCAAATACGTGGTCAACAACCGCTATTTTACGTTTTCAATTGGTGTCGGGATCCTGATTATCAGTCTGGGCATTATTCGCGGCGGTTATGTGCCCTTCGTGTTCATGCCCAAGGGGGAAAGCGATTGGATTATTGCCGAGGTTTACTATCCCCTGGGAACACCCATCGAATTGACCTCAGAGGCAATTGCGCACGTGGAAACCAGTGCCTTCGAGCTTGACAATCACTACGAAACGAACCAGATCAAGGGGGGCCGCCTGGTCACCAATGTGTATTCCATGGTCGGCCTTATCCCCCGGCGGGACTGGAAGCCGCCGGTATGGGGCGGACACTGCGGTGAGATCTGGATCGAATTGGCCCCGTCTGCCGGGCGGCCGCGGATTTCCGTGAACGACGTTGTGCGGCAATGGCGCAGACTGGTGGGGGAAGTGCCCGGCGTCGAGCAACTCTCCTTTTTCACGATTGAAGGTGGGCCGGCCGGCAATCCCATCGAAATCCAGCTCATCGGCAACGACTTCAAACAATTGCGGGTGGCGGCCGATGAACTCAAGGCCGAACTGGCCGCTTATCCCGGCACCTACGATGTGACCGACAATTTCAAGCCCGGTAAAGAGGAGAAGCAATTTGAAATTCTACCCGGCGCCCGATCGATCGGAATCACCATGCTGGATCTGGCCCGCCAGCTGCGCCAGGCATTTTATGGCGAAGAGGCCGTCCGCGTCCAGCGTGGACGAGATGATTTGAAAGTGATGGTAAGGTATGCTGAGCAGGAGCGGCGTAGTTTGGCCGGCATCGAAAACATGCGCATACGGACAGTCGACGGCCGCCAGATCCCGATCGAGGAAGTCGCGGCCATCAAGACCGGGCGCGCCTATTCGGCGGTAAGGCGCGTAGATCGCAATCGCGTGATTACGGTCAGCTCGGACCTCGATGAGAATGTCGGCAATGCCAGTCGCATTGTGTCCGGTTTACGGGCGGATTTCCTGCCTGATTTGGTGGCCCGCTATCCCGGCGTGTCCTATAATCTGGAGGGGCAGGAAAAGCGAACCCGCGAATCTTTAAAAAGTCTCAAGAAGGGCTTTGCCCTGGCCATGATGGGCGTTTTTCTACTGCTGGCCAGCCAGTTTCGTTCCTATATCCAGCCGGTCATTATCATGATGGCCATTCCTTTCGGCCTGATCGGCGCGATCGGCGGGCACCTGATTATGGGGCTGCACTTCACCATGATCAGTATTTTCGGGATTGTGGCCCTGTCGGGAATCGTGGTGAACGACAGCCTGATTTTGATTGATTTCATCAACCGGGCCGGGCGCAGCGGGATTGAGATCAATAAAGCCGTGGTGGCCTCGGGCATCGCCCGTTTCCGGCCGGTCCTGCTCACTTCCTTGACGACTATCGCGGGGCTTTTTCCGCTCTTGCTGGAAAGAAGTTTTCAGGCCCAGTTTTTGATTCCCATGGCGGTCAGCATCAGTTTTGGTTTGCTGGTGGCAACCGTACTGACCCTGCTTTACGTGCCCGCGCTTTACCTGATCATCGGCGATATTGTCAAATTGACTACGGGGTCCTTCCGAAAAGAGGAGCGGTCTGCAGCCGGCAAATAAGTAAATTAGCCGAATGCTGCAAGACGACTACTGCGCCGAATCACAATTCCGGCCACCAGAATGGACGGTGCATGCTTTTTCACGCAGAATTATCCTGGCATCCGCAATACTCAAGCCCTTTTCATGCACGAGGACCGGATTGAGGTCCAGCTCCTTGATATCAGGGTAGGCTTCAATGATTTCAGATACGGTCAGCATCAGGTTGACGACCGCTTTCCGATCACTGGGGCGGCCACCCCGGAAGCCGTCCAATAGTTTCGTCGATCGAATTTCATCCACCATATGGCGGGCCGAACGACGCGAGATCGGCAGGACGCGGAAAACCACATCTTTCAGTACCTCTACCAGGACACCCCCGATGCCAAACATGATAACCGGACCGAATTGGTCGTCGATCTTCGTGCCGATAATGATTTCCATACCATCTTTGAGCATAGGCGTGACAAGCATGCCGCGGATATCGGCCCCGGCGTCATAGCGTTTCGCGTTGCGCATGATGGCATTGAAGGCCTTTTCTACTTTGGCATCCCCTTTCAGGCTCAGTTTGACGCCACCGGCATCACTCTTGTGCAAAATGTCAGGGGAGACGATTTTCATGGCAACCGGCCCTTTAATAGCCTTGGCAGCTTTAACGGCATCGGTGGCTGTTTCGGCGAGCAATTGGTCGGCGATGTCCGCACCATGGGCCGTCAGTATCTGCTTGGCTTCGTACTCGAGCAGGGCGCGGCGTTTTTCCTGGCGCGCGCTGTCGATCAAGGCCTGCACTTCCGGCTGGGCTTTCTTGCCCGCTTCAATGTTAAAGCTGAATTTCGCGTGATATTTGCCGAGATACTGGCCATATTCCGAGAGGACGCCGATGCACTTGGTGGCCACATCCAAGGAATCGTATACAGGGATTTTGTAGTAGCGCAAAAGATCGAGGCTATGGGGCTAGGCGGAACTGAACAAGCTGTGGACCACGATTGGTTTCTGGCTCTTTTTAACCATTTTGCCCATGCGGTGGGCCGCATCTTCTTCCATCAGGGAGAGACTTTCGGCAAAGCGGATGCCATACCCGCCAAACAGTCCGACAATCAGCAGTCCGCCGACATTGGGGTCTTTCAATATCACCCGGGCACAGTCGGCAAAAATCGAAGGATCCGAATCTGTGCCGCCGGCCACGTCCACCGGGTTCGGCACCGAAGCGGCGGCCGGCAGCAATTCCCGCAAACGCTCTTGGGTCTTTTCGCCCAACTCGGGGATTTCGACGCCCAGGTCGGTCAAAAGATCGGCCGCGATGGTGGCGTGGCCCCCCCCGTCTGCTAAGATAGCCACCTTGTTGTTCTTGATGGGCGGCAGGTTGGAAAGCGCCTCGGCCGCGGGAAACAACTGGTCCGATTTTTCAACGGTGATGATGCCGGCGCGCCTGAAGGCCCCGTCGGCCACTGCGGACATCCCGGCCAGGGCGCCGGTGTGCGACCCGGCCGACCGTTTACCGGTGGCCGAGCGGCCGCTTTTGAGAAGCACCACCGGTTTTTCAACGGTGGTTTTATAAGCCTGCTCGAGAAACTTGCGTCCCTGGCGCATGCCTTCGACATACATGAGAATCACATTGGTTCGGGGGTCCTGGCGGAAGAACTCCAGGTATTCATGGAACTTGATGTCCGCCTCGTTGCCGACACCCACATAATAGGAGAAGCCTTTTTTGCTTTTCAGGCGAGCCTCGGTGATCAATGTCAGGGCCATGTTACCGCTCTGCGAGAGCAGGGCGATATCGCCCTTGGGGACTTCCCGCATGCCCACCAGGTTCAAGCCGGCCCTCAGGTTCATCATCCCGGATGTATTGGGACCGATCAGGCGGATGCCGTGCTTACCGGCAATAGCAACAACCTCATTTTCGAGTTTGCGACCGTCCTGTCCGGTTTCACCAAATCCGCCGGCCAGAATTACCGCCCCCTTAACCCCCTTCTTTCCGCAGTCCTCCAGGACAGTCGGCAGGGTGCGGGCCGGGGTGGCAATGAGCGCCAGATCGACGAAGCCTTCAATGTCGGATACAGCCTTATGGCACTTAAATCCCAGGATCGACGTCTCCTTCGGGTTAACCGGGTAAATGTTCCCTTCATACTTTTCCTCCAACAGGGTGCGGATGGTCTGATACCCTCGTTTGGTTTCGTTCCTCGAGGCTCCCACCACTGCGACCGATTCGGCGTTCAGTACTTTTTCCAGCATGATATTGCTCCGCAATATGTGTTAAGTGTTACGTTTTAAGTGTTAGGAAAGAAAAAATCTTAAAACATAAAACCTAAAACTTAAGACATTCCTAAGTATTCTGCATACAAAGGCATTATTTCTTGCGGTTTTCGAAATCTTTCAATGATTCCTCACGCTCCTTCGTAGACACACACGCCAGACAGGCTTCTACTTCAAAATCCATGATGGCTTCCAAGCTGGCTTCGCCTTGTGCCATGTGCAGCCCTTTTTTAATCATTTTGATCGAGAAAGCCGAGTTGGCGGCAATCTTTTCGGCCATTGCTTTGGCTTCATCCATCAGCTGCTCGGCAGGCACGGCCCTGTTTATGAGTCCGATGCGGGCGGCTTCCCGGCCATCGATATTCTCGGCGGTGAAGAGCAGTTCTTTGGCTTTGCCGGGCCCCACCAGGTCCTGGATCAGGCGCAGGGCCCCACCCGTGACGGAGGAGGTAACCCTGGCTTCCGGGGAGCCGATCTGGGCATCTTCAGCGGCCAGGCGAATATCGCAGGCCAGGGCCAATTCATATCCCGACCCTAGGGCATAGCCGTTGATGGCTGCGATGGTCGGTTTTTCGAACTTGAGAATTTTACGGGAGGCCTCTTGCAATTCCTCGAGGTAATCGCGGTAATCTGCATGGCTCCGGGTCTTGGATTCTTTCAGGTCGGCACCGGTTGAAAAGGCCCGGCCCTCACCGGTAACAATGACCGCCTTTACCGCGCTGTCCGCTTGGGCATCATCGAGGGCCGCCTGGAAATCAAGCCAGAGCTGCTTGTTCATCGCATTCAAAACCTTGGGCCGGTTGAGTTTGATAGTGGCGATCCCATCATTCTTCTCATAGATAATACATTCAAAATCCATGACGTTTCCTTTTAGAAAATCGGTTTTTGATTTGTCGTGCCAGCAGGTGTTTAAATGTTTATTCCGCCTTTAAAACCCAGTCCCCTGAGGCTGAGTCGTATTTGCCAAAATAGCGCCATTGGCAATATCGTCATCCCGGGTCCCGGATCGAGTCCGGCATGACGGAGTAGGATGAGTGGTTTTCTGAATTACGACACAGCCTGCCTGGACCAGGATCCTTTAGGGTGTCCATTCACAAATTGGAGCTTTTATCTTGTGGCAAGGCTAGAATGTTTTTAAACCCGCAGGCATAGTTACTGCTATGTTGAGGATTTTAAAAATATAATAACGCCGCCACAAGATAAAAGATGCCGATTTTGAATGGATACTGCGTCCCATACGGGGGATCGATTTTATGGTCAAGTAAAAAACTGTAGGAACCGCAAAAATGTATCGGTCAGAAATATAGTTGCGCAGCTTGAGCTGTAGATTGTATAAGCGTTCTAATTGGTCGTTTGCCAGTGTATGAATGCTTTTTCCTAAATTGCTTAGAACCTATCTCAAAAAACGGATTTTGGTTCTAAATCAAGGCGGCCGCTAATATCCAACCGGAGGAATACTTGCAGTATTTTGAGGATTGGATATAAACGCCCAACGCTGAGTTTGGGCCAAAAGACTTTTTTGAGACAGGTTCTAATGAGCATTCCATCTGGAGTTCAATGCTACCGGATTATGACCAAAATGGCAATGTTGCCCAACATCGTGGCCCATTCGATCCGGGTGTGCCAGGTGGCAACCTTGCTTACAGAGAACATCAATTCAAATGGGCATTCCCTCGACCTCGATCTCATCAGGGCAGCCGCTCTTCTGCACGATATTACCAAAACCCGCAGTCTGAATACAATGGAACGCCATGATGGTACGGGCGCAGATTACCTGCGAGAACAGGGTTATCCGGAAGTGGCCGATGCCGTCAGGCAGCATGTTAGGTTGGCCGGTTTTGAAGCGAATGGAAGACCTAACGCAGCGGAAATCGTGAACTACGCCGACAAGCGCGTTATGCACGACAAGTTGGTGACGCTGGATGAGCGCATGGCGGATCTATTGAAACGATATAATGGCTCGAGCGAATTGGGCAGTTGGTTGGACCGCATGCATAGGGAAGCTCAAGCCATTGAGGCCAAGCTTTTTGTCTACCTGACCTTTTCACCCACCGAACTCAGCGATCACCTTGATCTACCTGATTTTGAAAAGGAGTTGGAACGGTTCAGACAGGTCAACCAAAGTTCTACGTAGGCCGCAATTTCCCGTCATCCCGGACTTGATCCGGGATCCAGTCCGGTTAAAGGAAACGCTCCTAAATGCCGGATACGTCATCCAGGACGCGATTCGGGCGGCATGGCCACAAATCTTCACCACTGCTCATGTGGTCGTTTGCACCGGATCTTTCAAAAGGAGTTCGATTGCCTCCCCGGCACTCGCTGCCGCTTCCGGAAAAATGTCCTTCAGGGCCCGAACGTGCCGCAGGTTGTCCGCAGTCCGCAGAATCAGCATCACCAGGTTGCCCTCCTCCAATCCGGAAAGTTCGATGATGAACTCCCAGGCAAGGCCGCGGGCCCAGGCATGCAGGGCAGCCGCCGGCCGCAGGTACATCACCCGGGTTTCGAATCCCCAGTCCACCATTTCATCGATGAAGGGTGTAAGGGTCACCGCGAACTCCCGGTAGAGATTGCGCAATGGTTTGGCGACCAAATTCTTTTCGAGTTTCTCGTCAGCCTCCCGTTCGAACACAAAGATAGCCATGATGGCCGCCAGAAGGGCCGGATCTGAATCCGGAAAAATCCCGTACCGAAAGCCCTCGGCAATCAGGAGGGGCTGGTCCACGCGCAGGCGGGAGGCCCATTGACCATCCTCAGTAAGCGTCCCATCCTCGGCTACATAATCGTGGTGCTTCAGAAACTCCAGGTGTCGATTGAAGTCTTCGATAAGGTGCCGCTGCCCATAGCCCACGTACCTTCTCAGCCGTTTGCCCTTCACTTTGTCCGTTATCTGGTAGGCGGCAAAAGATCGCTCCAACAGGTCGCGTACCTGGCTTGGGCTGTGCGACAACAGCAGGTTCAACACCATGGAAAAGTTGATTCTAATCTGGCTCATGACGTTGGATGGCGGGGCGGACATCAGGTGGGCGGCGGCCCGGATGTCCATGAATCTGCCGGGGACGGCTACCACGAATCCGATCTTATCCATGCCGCGGCGGCCGGCCCGGCCGGTCATCTGGTGAAATTCCGTGGGCGTGAGGGGCAAAAACTCACTGCCGTTGAAACGGTCCGAATTAAAAAAAACAACCGTGCGGGCTGGAAAGTTCACCCCCGCCGCGACGGTAGATGTGGCAAAGACCGCATCCAGCAGACCTTCCGTCATCAGGGTTTCCAAGACAATCTTCCAGGCCGGAAGCTGACCGCTGTGGTGGGCTCCGACCGCAAGGTTTTCGAGGTGCCACTTATGGCGGTGATCTGCGGTATGGGCACTGGAGGCCGTCAGTTCTTCAATCCTTTCGGCCAACTGTGACATGCGCTCAGGTGATTGCACGGTGTTTTGTTGGCACAGTTCCAGGGCGTTGTCACAGTCGGCGCGGGATTTCAGAAAGAAAATAGCCGGCAACAACCGGTATTTTCGTAAAACCTTGAGCATCTCTCCAAACGGCGGCAGCCTGCGGGCCGGCGCCAGTAGCGGCGGATTTTTCGTGGTGACATAGGCATGCACCTTTTTGAAGAGCCGTTTGCTTTTACCTGGTTTCCCGGGAACCGTAAGCGGCATCAGGGTTCCTGAAGGGTGGAAAAAGAGAGGCGATAGGGGCACCGGGCGCTGGGTTTCCGAAATTACAATGCAGGGTTTGGCCCGCAGGCTTTCCAGCCAGGCGGCAATCTGGTCGGCGTTGTTAATCGTCGCCGACAGCAGGAGTAAGGGAATGCGCGCCGGCAGGTAGATCATGATTTCTTCCCAGACGACCCCGCGATCAGGATCACCTAAAAAATGGGCCTCGTCCAGGATGACAAAATTGGTGTCCAGGGTTTCACCGCGATGCATGGCATCGTAAAGCTGATTGCGCAAAATTTCGGTTGTACCGGTGATTACCGGCGCATCCGGATTCTCCTTGCGGTCGCCGGTCAAGATGCCCACGTTTACTTTCCCGAATAGCGTTGAGAACTCGGCATACTTGGCGTTGGTCAAGGCTTTGAGAGGGGAGGCGTACCAGGCACGACCGCCATCCCCAAGGACTGCCGCAATGGTTTGCTCGGCAATCCAGGTCTTTCCCGCCCCGGTGGGAGCAGTTACCAGGCAGTCAGCCGTTTTGACTGCTTCAACCGCATCAATCTGGAAGGCGTCAGGTTTGAAAGGCTTTGCAGGCGGCTTGCCGATGCCGGCAAAGACCGTTTTCAGGCTGGCATCGGCGCCCGGCTTGATCTTAAGAATGCGGGGTTTTTTACGGAAGGTCTTTTTGTGATGATGGGAATATTTTCTTCGATGTTTGGCCATAGAGTGAATAAATCAGGAAATCATTTGAGGCAAAATCTAAGCTTTTTGAAAAACCGCAAAATGTCCTTCGCGGTATATGGGGGCGATTCTATTAATCACATTTACAACTAATCTTTTGTGGGACGGCCATTTTGCATGTTCCCAACCCTTTTCATCGTAATAGCGATGAAGAATAATTTTCAGTCCATATTTTTGAAATAGTGTTCTCAATTCCTTCTTGTCGAAGTATCTGATATGGCCTCGCCATTCATCCTTCTGCAGGTACATAGGGCTCCTGTCTAAACGTTCATAATTACTTCTACCGATCAGTAGTTTTAGGACTGCACCGATATGCGATACATTTGGAGTTGTGATCAAGAACAATCCACCTGTTTTTAGAATTCTAGCACCTTCAGAAATCATTTCGATAGGTGAAATTAGGTGTTCCAAGATTTCAGTGGCAACAACAGCCTCAAAGGTAGCCGATTTGAATGGTACTTTAATTTTATCGGGTGACTTGGTGTAGAATGGGTCAAGATCCATGTAAACGCATCTTTCCATATAGGGCTTCATGAACTCTTCAAATTTTTTATCTGCTTTAAGTCCTACGCCAAAACAACGGATACTCTTATTTAGCAGGGTGTAAAGTTGACGAATGATAGTGCCCGGGAAGAAACCAAAATCAACGATTTTACTATAAACAGGGAGCCGGTTTAAAATTTCTCTATAAATGAGGTAACAGCGAGTGCGGCAAACATGTGAATAATAAGTACCCTTAAAGAATCTGTCATCGTGCAATTCATCACTCTCATATTCAGCAGGGGTATATTGGTTGAAAACGAAATCATAGTATTCGCTTTCTGAAAGAGTCCTAAACTGATCTTTATATTGCACCTCTTCACCCTATTGAGGTAGCCACTGGCTACAGGATTTACTGATACTACGTTTGCTCCGATATTACTCATTAATGGTATTGCGAACTATCGATAAGCTACAAGCTGTATTACCAGGCTGAAATCATATCTTTTACTACTTCTTTAGAAGCGGCATCCGTATCAAATGGAGAAACTCCATCGAGATCTGCTTCGATTAAGTCACCATCGTAGGGGATAAAACCTAAAAATTCAAAATCCGGGAGGTGTTTTTTAAGAAATTCTTCATCTTTCTGGCCGCGGATTTTATTCCCAACCACTGCAATGCTGTTAACGCCTATTTCCGCCGCCAGTTCACGGATATGTCCGGCCGTGTCGAGGCTCCGGCGTCCCGGCTCGACGACAACTATCAATTTGTCCACAGCCCGCGCTGTAGCACGGCCCAAATGTTCGATGCCGGCCTCCATATCCATCACGACCACTTCATCCCGAGCCAATACGACATGGGACACCAGGGCCCGGAGTAGGGTGCTTTCAGGGCAAATGCAGCCCGAGCCGCCTTTCTTTACACCGCCCAGGCGCATCATCTTGATATTGTCCAACTTGGCCGAAAGGGCATCGGGTAGGTCGTCCACTTTTGGATTGAGCTTAAAAAAACCGCCAACGGTACCTGGTTTGGCTTCGGTGCGTTCAAATATGAGCTCTTTCATTTCGGCAATGGGGGTGATTTCGTCGGCACCTTCAATTCCCAAGGCCGCAGCCAGATTGGCATCGGGATCGGCATCGATGGCCAAAACGTGTTTACCGTTTTCATTCAATGTTCGAATCAGAAGAGATGAGAAGGTGGTCTTTCCAACTCCGCCTTTGCCGCTGATGGCCAGTTTCATAATATTTCCTTTTACATGAGATTAGCTGAGTGTTTGTTTGTGCAGTGTCTATCCTATCAACTTCTTTCATCATGATTGGAACGGACACGGTTAATATAACACATAAATTTCATTGGGCAAGTAGGTGCCAGGGGACAAGTCATACCATTTAGGAACCTAAGCCGGATAGTGTGCAAGGGCTGATTTAATCAACCTTTGGGTGTGGAGCTAATTGCCTGAATGGGATGCAAAACGAATAATAACGGATCGTTAGTTAAAGTATACATTCATTTAGCCGATAAATAGAATATCTGTTATAAGCACTATGAAAAGCTTCTAATTCGCCTGCAATTACGCAACACTTGACAAAGGTAGTCTCATAAAGTATGAATAAAACATCATACCAATTTGGGCGCTCCCCATAAGCCCTTGAATATCAGCAAATCAACGACTGATATGTGATGGTCGCTGACAGCGGCAACTCAAAGTAACGAATGGCCGCTTAAATTCTAAAAATGCTTCATCCCGAGGTTGGTTTTGTAACTGACCAGGCGGAGCAGTGCCCGGATATTCTAATACTTATTAAAAACTGCCACCCACTCTTATCCAATTTCACAGTATCTCAAAAAGCTTCCAATTATAATATCATTAAGTAGTATAAAAGGTAGTATAGTATGGCAATACAAAAAAATAATAATAAAGTGAATACCAGAAAAGTTGCAATGACCATACCTGAGGACCTGCTGCGTGAGATCGACGAACTTAGTAACCAGAGGGGGATTTCACGCAGCCGACTGATTTCGGAACTACTCAGAGAGAAACTAATAGATGAGCAAAACCACACCTTACGCTGCGCTTATGATGAGGTTTTTTCCGACGAGGCCATATGCCAGGAACAAGTTCTGGTAACAGCTTCTAACAAGACCTGAGTTATTCGATTTAAATCCTAAAGGTGTCTTCTAAAAATCACTTACACTATCCCATTTTACAATTGACATGCCTTTATAACTTTTTCCGGAGGCAATGGATACGTGAATGTTGCCTTCCGGGAAACGAGACATTCTTATAATCCGGTCATCCTGTAAATCCTGTCAAAAAAAAGAACATGTTAAAAAAAGGTTCTATTTACTGGGTTAACTTCGCAGGAAAATATTCTTCCAGTGAAAGGGAATTACGTCCCTGCCTCGTGATCCAAAATGATGTGCTGAACGAAAGCCTCTTGAATACGACTGTTGTGGTTGCCATTACCTCTATTCCAGCTTTCGGTAAACTTCCTGGGAACGTGATTCTTGAAAAAGGTATGGCGAACATGCCCTGGGAAGGTGTCGTTAATGTCAGTAAGGTCATGTCTATTGATAAGAAAAGAATTGAAGAAAAAATTGGAACACTCCCTGGCTATCTAATGAATAAGGTGTCCGATGGGCTCAAACTGATAATGGAGTTGGAGTAGCCCTGCGGTTTTTTACCAATTAACAAATACCGAATAACGGTAATCCAAACCAAGAATTTAACAATGGCTGAAATAGATATCAGATGGATACAAAGACCGTGTAATTTTAAGGGGAAAGACATAGATCTGTCTCTTTTCAATGTCTGCGGGAATGTGCTGGAAGAATACATTTTGACGATGTCGTGCAAAGATTCCATCTCACGCACCGCCCGCGGCTTACCCGAAGGGGGAGAACTTGAGCGGCTCGATGGGTACATACTCTCGCGTGCGCTGGATCAGCGGGTGACTTGGGAGCAGTGATGAAACTGATGCCGGGGCAGGGAGTTCGCGGGAAGGAGCCCTTCATTGGTGACGGCCTGCAGGCGTTCGATCTTGGCAGGGCCTACGAAAAACACTGGCAGGGTTACCGCTGCGTTTTCGTACTCTCCACCGGGCGGGTTGGCAGCAAAACCCTGGCCGTTCTTTATAATCTCTCCACATCGGTTATGGCGTTGCATGAGCCGATGCCGAGGCTCATCCAGGCCTCCTTTGAGGCTTATATGGAGCCGGACAGACATACGCCGGTGACATGGCGGAGCATGATCCATGCCGCCCGCGACGATTACATCTGCAAGGCCTACGACCTGAATTGGTGTTACGTTGAAACCAGTAACCGCATGACCTGGCTTGCTTCGCATCTGGCCGAGTCATTTCCCGACAGCCGCTTTATCCATCTGCATCGTCACCCTCTTGAGGTGATCCGCTCAGGTCTGCGCCGGAGTTACTATCAGGGTCACGGCGGCGATTTCGCCCGGGTTCGTCCGCGTGCCGACGATGAGTGGGTGACAGCGTGGGATGGTTTCGCTGCATGGCAGAAGGTGGCCTGGTACTGGCAGGCGGCCAACAGTGAAGCACTGAACTTTAAAGCAACGCTGCCGGCCGATCGTTTTCTCTCCGTCGCTGCGGCTGACATGTTCGCCGGCAGTGAAGCGTGCATCCGCTCCCTGTTCGAGTTTGCCGGTACGGCTGTTCCTTCCTGGAGAAAAATCAAAAGGGTGCTGGGAAAGAAACTGAATGCCCAGCAAGGCGCCCCGGACGATGATGGCTGGCGCCCTGAACAGCTGACCGGCATTCGCAATATCGCCGGAGAGACTGCTGCCGGACTCGGATACGATATTTGAATACACTCAGGAGACGCGCGGTAAGCGGAGGCAGGCAGACTATTGCGTTGAGCATGGTCGAACGTTTGATCTCACTGGTCCAGCTAACGATCCTAGCGAGGCTACTGGTGCCGGAGGATTTCGGCCTCTATGCCATGGCCATGATCGTGGTGACCGCCTTTCTTGTCCTAATCAGTCTTGGCACCGATCGCGTATTGATCCAGCGTACACAACTCGACGACGGTTTTATTGCCTCGCTCTGGCTTCTGGAGCTATTGCGTGGCGGGGCAGTATCGCTTGCCTGCCTGCTTTCGGCTCCGTTCTACGCCGACTGGATGGGAAACACGAAGGTTGAGCCGGTGCTCTATATGCTGGCCCTAGTTCCCCTGCTTTCGAGTCTGCGTACCCCGGCCCAGATCGTGGCGGAGAGGGAACTTCAATTCAGGCGGGTTGCCCTCTTTCAGGGGGTGAACAGCCTTCTCCAGTTTCTCGTTCTTGTGCTGCTGGCTTACCTCCTTCGCGACGTAATGGCACTTGCCTGGGGTTATGCGACGATGGCGTTGCTTCGCTCGCTGCTCTCCTGGGCGTGGTTCGGGTTGCCTCCGGCACCGCGCCTGAACCGGGCGCACTGGCAGGAGCTTTTCTCGTCGGGAAAACATTACTTCGTTATCGCCATCGGCGGCTACGTGATGACGCAGGGCGACAACCTGTTGATCGGCTCTTATCTGGAGGTGGCGCTGCTCGGTGCCTACGTCCTGGCCTACCAGATCAGCCAGTGGCCGGTGGATCTGCTCAATCAGGTGATCGGCCGGGTCGCGCTGCCGCTATTCAGCAGACTGCAGGATGATGGCGAACGGCTGTGTCGTGCCTTCGATCAGGTTCTCCGGGTACAGATAGCGCTTCTGATTCCGTTCGTGATCGCGCTATTGCTTATGGCGCCGCTGTTGGTCGGCGTACTGTTAGGTGAGAAATACCAGGAGTCTGTAGTGCTGTTGCAGCTGCTGGTGCCGGTGGTGATCGGTCGCGGCATGAGTCACCTGCTTGTCCCTCTTATTATCGGTTCAGGACATGTGCATTTTGCCAGCCGGATTAAGCTCTTCGAGACCGCGCTGTTCGTCGTTGCGATCTGCGTCGGCGTGAAAATGTGGGGCGTGAACGGCGTGGCTCTGGGTGCCGGCGCCGGTTACCTCTTTGCCGCAATGGCACGGATGATTTACGTTTGCCGGATTCTCGTCGTTCCGGTCGTAACTGTCCTGGAATATACAGTGCAACCGGTCATTGCTTCGTTGGGCGCTGGTGGCGTTGCTCTGGCAGCGATCTTGCTAATTTCGTGGGGCGATTTGGTCAAGCTGATCGTTGCGGCAGCTGTTTATGCCGTGATTTATGCGGTGATGAGCGTCATGCTCGATCGCAACTGGCTGGTCAGGTTCAGGGAGCTGGCAACCGCTAGCAGCGCCGCCGAGGAGGAATAGTCGATGGGAATACTGAACAGGTTGTTATACTCGCTGTTTGAGCGTCTGCACCGGATGCGTCTGGAGGGTCGCCGGCAGCAGACTGTGCAACAGATACAAAGCAGGGCAAAGAGAGTGGGGAGAGACTTCTGCCTGAACGGCGAGATCGCTCTTTTCGGTGTCGAGGCACTTGAGATTGGAGATAACGTCCATATCGGTGAGGGTGCCCATATCCACGCCGAAGGGGGATTGTCGATCGGCAGCCATACACATATTTCACGGCGAGCGACCATTTATACCAGCAACCATAACTACCGCGGTGAACGCCTGCCCTACGACGAGACACTGGTGAACAAGCCGGTATGGGTCGGCGAGGCGGTCTGGATCGGCATGAACGTGACAATGCTGCCGGGCACCATGATCGGCGATGGAGCCATTATCGGTGCCGGATGCGTGATCAGGGGTGAGGTTCCGCCGATGGCCATAGTTTCCCGCGACGACAGTCAGAGCATTATCGGGCGGCGCGAAGAGGAACACTATCGGAAGCTGGTCGAGCAGCAGAGCTTCGGCGGCAGTAGCGGAAAGGTGTGGCGACCAATAAGCAATGAGTGAAATGGTTGATGCCCGAAAGGTAATCCTAGTTTCCCATGCGGCAGGGTTGTGCGGTGCCGAGCGATCGCTGCTCGACCTGGCCAGTGGCATGCAAAGGCAGGGGTTGACGCCCATCGTCATCGTACGCGGCGATGGACCGTTGACCGATGAACTTGTACGGCTAGGAATCGAGTATCACCCGATGCAATATCACGCATGGATCGGTCGGGGCAACGCGAGGCTGAAGGCCCTCTACCGCCATTGCTGCAATCTATATGCCGCAAATCGGGCTGCGGTGCTTTTCAAAGGGCGTGGTATTGCCATGGTCTATATCAATACTACGGTCTCTCCGTTTGGGGCGATGCTGGCAAAGTCGCTCAAAGTACCGGCAGTCTGGCATTTGCGCGAATGGCTGGAGAGTTTCGACGGAGGTACGGCTGCGGCACTGAAAACGGTGGATCGTTATGCTGATCTGGTGATCGCTAACTCGGATGCGCTCAGGTCAGAGCTGGAGAGATATATACTGACCTTTACCCCATTTGGTGGACACCAAGATAAGCTCATTGTATGAATGAGTCAGGAGGTGTTCCGATGGGTACAAGACGCCGTAGCTATGACAAAACCTTTAAACTCGAAGCCGTTCGT
>Ga0126335_1000344_pt1 | contig 21942 bp, 8 predicted proteins | sample OlaspJWI45metaG_FD_108409 | JGI IMG/M metagenome (GOLD analysis project Ga0126335, IMG submission 108409) | Marine gutless worms symbiont microbial communities from Oahu, Hawaii - Olavius sp. 1 OAHU.JWI-45 metaG | ecosystem: Host-associated > Annelida > Digestive system > Unclassified | place... | reverse complement strand
TACAACTTTCGTTACGGGTCACTCAGTACTTTCGTCACAGTCAAAAACTGCAGACTAGGAAGCACGTCCATCCATATACAATACAAATACTACGCGCGCTACGCGCTCGATCTTACTATGGGCTACGCCCGTAGGCCTGTGGCCTACCGGGCTGCGCCCGGTATAACCTGGCAAAAAGTGAAATTGAGGAAAATGACAGGTAGAATTCGAAGAGACGAAAAATAATTTATGCAAAGGATACGAGTTGGGAGATTGGTACACACGCCTAAGGGAAGGGTGGACGACTTGTCACATGATAAAAAGTAACCAATGGGAATCTGGTTGCAATTTCGATAAACAATATTAATATATTATTATGATTATTCGTTTTGCAGACACGTCTTGGTCATGTACTTTAACAGACGCGCGAAGAAGCGAAAACTACAGGACATCTTGTTAGACAACAGCGAGTCGATCGACTTGAATCATGAGACGCCTAATACTCTGCCAAATGAATGTGTATGATATCTTGCCATTGATTTCTTCTTCTGTTGAAATATATGTGGGCCGGACCGGCGTATAGCCATTGTGAGTAAATTTATAGTAAAGACTTAAATAATACTGGCAGTACGAGCGGAGCGTAGTACGGTCAGTTTTACACAAGTTATTTCGTAACGTCCGTCCGACAGCCCAATTTTATCAATAATTTGCCATATCTCGAAAACGGTGCAAGATGCGATGTAAATTTGTATGATGCAATAATGGAAGTCACGTGTAAGCTTTTAATTGGTATTAAACTCGGTGACCTTGGATGATTTTGAACGGCGTTATGGCCATTTTGTGGTGATTTCGCCGAAAACGGTATTTTTCAAAAGAACGATAACCATCGCCTAAGGGCTCGGCTGGGGAGTGAACAGTCACACCGCAAGATGCACTAGCCTTTTATCCATCGTCTCGCAGTATAAGTTGATATCTGGCTGGGGCTAATGACATAAAAGTTAGCGTCGCCCAGGAAGGAATTTGTATTTCTAGCGTATTGAGATGCGTTTGTTCTGATAGCAGCTACACACGGAAGAGCTCAACGGAGTGTCATCATGCGACGAACAAGTCATCGAAGAGCAGAGTGCTACACACGATGAATCTCGTTATCTCCTCAAAAACCCAGTCATTCGGTAATTATATAGTGTACACGACAGTCGGTGTTAGTGAAATACAGGAAAGAGTCGTCGCTGAACTGACTTATGTATCAGGTGGAACTTTAAATTTTAGTAACTCACTTGCTGGCAAAGTGCTTTGTCAATAATCATTTCTCATATGTCTCATGATGTACGACAAGACACGTATACCGTCTCTGTACTATGTTGCCATTAGCTTGATATTAATTTTCTGCGCCTGTAGATTTGCTTTTTAGAGCTTCTAAGTCTCTTACGAGCTGTACGTCTTAACTCTTTTTCTATGTAGAACATACGACACTGTCATCAGAATTCCGTTATTTGTTTACTGTTTCATGCTAATAGTCTGGTTTACAGTCATCTCGGAGGCTCCGCCCCAAGGCAATCCTAAAAAACCATGGCTTTAACCCTAAGCTCTAACCGTAACCCTTTAACCCCAACGAGTTCTGCGTCGAACTGTGACTGCCACTGAACAGTCGTTGGTTGTAATTGTTGTTGCAGGCTCAGTCGATGCGACCCTCTAGTTGAGGTGATACTTGCGAAGACCGCGCATGTTGACAAAGCTCCGCAACTGTCGACCTCAACCTGTGCCGTCACTCACGTGGCAAGGAGGACGCCAGGGAAGACGCCATGCAAATCGCCGCGGTCTCACCACCGCAAAGTGTCCGACAAACAGCCACGACACGTGCATAAACGACTGATGCTCGAGCCGTCGACGCCTCCGGTCTGTAACTGTAGCGAGCTGCTGCGGAGGCTGCAAACAAACATCACTGATCCTCCGCCGTTGCATCTCTCCGACATCGAGTTGCCCAGCGCAGACACGCCGTACCACTGTAGCTCGAGATTTATCCAACGATTTCCGAAACAAGAAGCTCTCTACATCGTACAAAGTACAGCATCATTCGACGAAGCAATAGTCATCGACTCAGACGACTCATGCGAGGAAGATTTACAACCAGAACAGCTCACAGAGCATACACTGTCCAACCAAACCCTGGACGCGGATCAGTTGCAAAATGACAGTTTCCAACACAACGATGACATTCAGCTACCGAACGAGCTTGCAGACACAACCGATGCAGAGCCACCACCGTTTAATGTTTCCATTAAAGTTTCCTTACCTCTGCCAAATAAACTCTTGACCACAGTCTCTCCAACTCCCATTCCGCATCAACCTAGAAATAGCTCTAAGAGCCGTTCGCGCCGTTCCAGACTAAGTTTGAAGCGTAGGCGAAAGAAAGTTGTCAAAGCTGCTGATCAACAGATATCGATTAGTAGCAGCGAGATGGTCTGTGTTGACAGCCAACATGCAGAAACTGATATAAGCTTAAATTTGAGCATTGACTCTGTTTTACATAAGGACATTGAACAACTTGTCGAAGACGAACCACAGTCTAATTTAGACGTTTCCGATTCAGCTAAACCCGATGAAAGTTTAATGACGAGGTCCGCGTATGACGAGTTCGATGTTTTACGAGAAGAAGCTCAGGCCGCTATAGATGTCGAGCCGCTGTCGCCGCTGTTAGCCAAGAATCAACTGCCAGATCAGTTTATTGAAAGCGTTTCTAGCAATGCTGCAGCTGATCGAGTGGAAGAAGAAGAAGCTTTGCAGCGTTCTGTAATATCGATCAACAACATCGCCGTTGAAGTTGAAGAATGCACTACACCGGAGAAAACTCTGACTGACAACGATACAACTGAAAGCTACACATACGAAATTTCTGATGGTAATGTTGACGTTTCTGTTTCCGAGCAGTGCTCAGCGCCAACAGCTGTCCTTTTATCAGAACTGCCGCCAGTCAGCTCCGACGTCAATGAGTCGGAGCACTCAGAAGTCGGCCCAACACTTCCTTTTACGTCTACGGATCCTGATTCATCTGCTGTACATTTTGATTTCAACACGGCGCCTCAGCGTCCACGCATTAAATTGCATTTGTCGAAGAAGAAAAATCGTAGCACTGTGTCATTACATCGCGCTTCTAAAGCGATAATGAAAAAAGCGGCGAAAGTCAAGAAATCTACACTCAGCAGACAACGGCCCGGTAGAAAGTCTAGAAAATGCAAGAAAACTAGAAAACGTTGTATTAGAGCAAGCAAACGCCTTAAGCCCCAAACAGATGAGACCGCCGTGCTATCGAGTGGTGTTGACGATGTAAGATCAACAAATACAGGAAGGGAAGAAATGAATTTGATCCCAGTAGAAAATGACATATTATTGCAGAAATATACGGAGGAGAAACACATATTGCCAAGCACCGAACAAGATGCGGCTACTGCTGCTGAAGCGGGTCCAGCGCATCACGAGACAGAATCTACATGTCCTCATGTTGCCAATCTCACAGAGGTCTACGAAAACTTACCTGGACCTTCAATGACAGAGGCAATGTCCCAAGTCGTCACCGGCAAAGGTGCCCAACTGTCTGACTCTCTAGCGCACGTGGACGACACTAACTTGGCAGAACTGTCGGTATCATCGATTGAACCAATGTCTTCGCCGTCAGCTTTCGATTGGACCAAGCCGACTTCCCACAACCGCGAAACGCTCACCTACTCTGAAATTGCGCTTCGCAATCGACTCCAAGGTATGAAGTGGCCGGAGTAATTTGGCGAAGGCCGCAGCGAACCCGCTCCTTCTCGAAATGGGGAATGGGGAACCCCATCTGACACAGTGATTCTTGGCTCCCCAGGAATCTCCACCCCAAACAGTACGTCGATCCTTTTAGCCGTTTTTGCACAACCCGCCCCCGTGAAGCCGCTTGACAGATAGACTGACAGACGGCGGAATCATCGACTGCAATGGTCTGCATATGATGCATTGTGTGCGGCCTAACAATAACGCGCTGCTTTTGTTGTTGATGTGCAATTAAGTAAGTAAGCCAAAGTTCGTAGAAAGTGCTAGAATCACAGGTGGATGGTGTTCAAGTGTTCATCAGTTTTTAGCCTTTAACTGAAAGAGTTATGTGAGATATTATGTTGTCGCACAAAGCAGACTCATACAAAGATTCCGTGAAGTGACAAAATAGGCCTGTATGTACCACAGTATGATCTGTCTGCTATTTGATCTGACATCACATATCGCCTGTTGCATGTTAATTTTTGATGCACTCCTTTGCATTTATTGTTACGAGCCACAATCGCGCTTTGCACCAAATTTTAAACAAATATGGGGACTGTAGCTGCACATAAACCCTGTAAATTTTAGGAATATCGGTTAAGGTATTCGCCCCTGGGGGTGAAAAAGTCGCAAAAATTAGCAATTTTTTTGGTGGGGGGGGGGCGGTTCAACCGAAAATCCCCACCCAAATATGGGGCGATTGGGGTCAAATTTTTCACGGCGTATCGAACCTTCGGTCCACCATGCCCTGCCAAATTTGACTTCAATCGATGCAGTAGTTTGCCTCTGCGGGGCTCGACACAAAGAGCCAAAGATAATGTCAAAGTTATGGGCCAAATTAATAGCATACGATATATACTTGGGTCAGAACTACTTTGACAGCACTTCTGTTAAGACAACATTAGCAGTTTGGCGGTTCTGTACACAGAATTTGATGTTGCGTGGATGACCAACGCGACATACAGTTATCAATGGCTGAAAACTGGTTCATCCAGCAACACTCCGACGCGCTGCAGCGTCTGACCTTGTGCTTTATTAATCGTCATGGCAAACGCTGGACGCACTGGAAACTGCCGTCGGCGCAGCGTACACGTCAGACCCGTGTCTACTGGTGACATCTGGATCCATGGGATGAACAGGACATTGCCCGAATATTCTCCGCACGTTATCTGTGCTGTGATGTATCGCTGACTGATCTGCCGTCAGACGCTACTGGTAGCTTACCATCGCCGAGTTGTAGTGCGCTGTGCTGATCGTCATGACTGCATCTGTCGATGTAGCACAACACACTGCTGACCTCGACAGCGCCGCGTCAACGATATCCGATCGTCTGCCAAGACAAACAACTGGTAGTATCTGCCGAAAGTCACCGGCCAGCAGCGCTATGCCGCCGGATAATTTGTTGGTGTAAATGATATCACAGTATTCGGTCGACCGCGTCAAAGATAAACAACGATAATCTGATAATCTGTCTAGTGGTATCAGCCCGAGCCGCTGCCTGTCCACTGGCCGTACGGCAGGTCGCCACGCCCCCGACTGTTAGATAGATTGTATGTCGTCGTCCTCAGCCAATAGGACAGCGGTCAAACACAGACGCCAGGAACTGTTATAATATAGATACTGTGAGTCTTCGCTCATTGGTCCCAACCGTTCGCAAGGAACGCTTTTCTCTCACACGTCAGCAACCAAACATGAACACTTTTCAGGTCAGGTAGTGTAGGTTAACGTCGCTTAACATAATACAGATGATCAGCGACGAGTTTTTTGCTACACGAACGTTTTTATTGCACACCGTCTGGCTCTATTGACAATGCAATGTGCTTGCACTTTGCTTGTAGTCGATGGCGCAAAGCACAGTAAAATTTCGTATTTTTACTGTGTACTGCCAGCGGCAGATCGACAGAGAGGTAGTGCATGTTGGCAAAGGGATGCCGCTGTCTTTGATATGCCAAGTATCTTTTTTAAAATTGTGATCACACATTTTTGAATTTTTACCGTACCGGTAGTGGCATTTGATATCTGCCCGCCGGGTTAATACTAATTAATACGATGTCGGTCCTTAAAATTTAGTAAACTTTTGACAACTCTGAACAGTAGTAATGACCATACAGAACTTATCGTTAAAACTACTAAATTTTCGATCAGAATGTTGTACAATAATTGTTATTGAACTTGCAATCTTTTATCTTTATCTGCAGAAAACAGAGGCAAACCACTGCACCGATTGAGGTCAAATTTGCCAGGGCACAGCGGACCGAAAGTTCGATATGCTTTGCCAAATTTGACCCAAATTGGCCCACATTTGGGGATTTCCGGTCGAACCCCCCCCCCAAAAAAAAACAACAACGCTAATTTATGCTAGTTTTTCGCCCTGTAGGGGCAAATCCCTCAACCGATACTTTTAAAATTTGCAGTGTTTATGTGCAGCTATAGTCCGCATATTTGTTTAAAATTTGGTGAAATTGGGTTATAAATCAAGGGTTTATAACAGAAAAACCGCGCGCGTCGGTCATTTGTCTCCAAAACGTCAAGGCACCTAACCCAAAAGCTGGGGATCGGATCCCAAAACAATTGTCTTCGGAAAAAATGATACGGAGGTTTTCTATTCGCATGCCAAGTCTGGTAGCGATCGGTTTACGCACAGCGACACGAGACCGACAAAAAGAAAGTTTGTCTTGTTTTTGTCTGTCACGCTGGGCGTGGCCTATTTTTTGTCTTGCAGACCTGCCGCGATGTTCGGCACTTTAACGAAGTATAGCTTCGCCATTTACAGATCGATTTTTACGGGTTTGGGAGCGTTTTTAGAGAAAGAAACATACTTTCAAACTGCCTACGTCATTTTGAACAAAACTGTTAGGTGGCGTCACACTTTTCGCTGAAATTGACAAAAATTTTATGTTTTTTTTTCAAAATTCGCAAAAAAAGGTTGTGAAAACGACTTCGATTATTTATTAGCAGCATATAAATAAAATTTCTACAGCATCTTATAGCTATTGAATTGTAGATATACACTATGTAATTTTTTTCGGATATCTTTTTGCTTACGGACACACCACCGTATCAAATCTGTGCTTGTAGTGCTAAAAATGGGTCGAAATTGGTTAGCTTATGCGCACCAAAACCAGTATATAGCAAATAGGCCTAACTTTAGGCAAACTTTTGATGTCTTTACATAGGGCAAGGAGTGCAGTTGTACACTTATATTACCGTTTTCAGCTGCGCCCCCTAATGGTGGCATGGCAAAGTGAAACGCTTGAAAGTGCGAATTTTCTGAAATTTTGCAATCGTATTTTTTGCGTTTTTTTGGCGCACCCTGTAGGAAAGCAGCTAGCTATCTGCGCATATTTTGTAATTTGCTGCGGGCTAGCCTTTTCTGCCGGTTTGCATTGCCTTCGATCGGCGATGCATTGTTTCTCCTTCGTATTTTTGTATTTTAGGCCTATAATTCGGTGCATTTTTGCGTATTTTAAACTGTGAGTTTTATATTGTAACGAGTTGCGCTTGTCAACGTCACACTAAACGAAGATGTGTGATGTGGTCATACATTATTATGAGTGTAATATTAAGAGTATCACCGTTAAAAACTTCTAAGTTTTTAACACAGTGTAAGGGCGACGTAAGTCTCGCGACTATAAGACAGCAAAAATCACAATGTTGACCACATGAGGTGCAAAAATTTAGACGTGCCCTTACAAGACGAGCTGCTGTGCGGAACATTTTGTAGCATATATGATAAATGACGGCAAACGAGTAGGCAGATTAAACGTGATATATCGAACGAGCTATACTGTGGGCCTACTGTTTGTCTGCGCCTGTATTGCTGTCGTCTGGTCATGTTATTTGTTCATACATCGGCGCTATCTTTTACAGAGCCAGTTGTTGCCGATGGATGACTTTCATATCCCGCAATGCAAATTTTGCGTATTTTTTATATTTATTTGCACTGCAAAGCAACGCAGATGGCATCAAAACACATCTTTTGAGTCCACTTCTTTTGAGGAGGTTTTAGCCACGAAAATCGATCAAACGGTGCGATCTGTACAGGAGCGCAATGTGCTAAACAGTAACGGGTGTATAAAAATAGACACTGGGGTGGACAACTTCATGCATATCTAGCACCGCTCTCCGTAGAGACAGGGTCACAAAATTTTGCATTTGGGGGTGATGTCCCCGACGAAATCACTCATGTCAAGTTTAATGTCGATCGGTTCAAAGGTTTGCACTGTGATTATGCTCTGTCGGCTGTTTAGGAACGCCTCTAGCCGACTTGTTGACGAACAAGAACGACCGTTCGCTGGCAGTCTGCATGCAGCTGTTCTCGGAGCTGCAGCAGTGTCCGGACAACCAGTTCCGTCAGCGGGTGTCTATGTTGGAGCGACTTCACCAGAACTGGAAGTACGACCAGCTGATACCGATGACGCGCACCAGTAGCGAGACAGACAGTGAAGATGTGGCGCTCGGCATAGGTCCGCCGCAGAGTCCACTAGGTTACTATCTAATTTCAATTTTATCCCCAGCTTTATTCTGATTTTACGGACTATTAATGCACGGCTGATTGTTCGTATTTCGTAGACTTTTCTCCCTTCCGTGGGCAAAAATAGCTGGACACTTTATATAGCGCCTGTTAATGAGGGAACCTCACTGCAGAAGCGCTCAGATATTGCATGCGTTGTCGATGGATCTCACCGTTTTACTTACCAACCACGCGTTTATCCACAAATGGAATGAAATATACCTGCCTTTGTCTTCCAAACCATAGCTGGTCCTCATTTACCTACCCACGATGGGATGGAAGGTCGAGTTTATCTGGGTAATATCACGGAATTTTGCCCATTTGGTGTTTTGAAGTAATCTATTCTGCAGTTGTTACGTACTGCAGATTAAGCTGGCCCATCTGGCTTTTGGGTGCACTATAATACAGTCATATTTACTGACTGACTGACTTACTTACTTACCAATGCGGTGTTTTACTGCTGCAGAAGTGAACGTGATCGGGCGCAGCCCTGATTCGGCGTACTCGACACCAATGCGTGAAAATTCCACTGACGAAAAATCATCAGCAACAGGTGCGTGATCTCTGCTCAGCTTCTGTAACTCGGTCACTGCTAGCCAGTGATCGAATTGTATCGTTTTAGCTTATCAGAAATCCTGTCGATTTCAAACTTTTGATGGAAAATATGTTACTAAAAAGCCACTATGCGGCAACCTTCGTTTTTGACATCCTACTTTTCAGCCTTTGATCTCCTAAAGGCCAGAATTACATTTTGTTGCATGTCTGTGCTTTAGTCTGATAAAAAAACATTTATTTACAAATGTTGTTTGGCTTTGTGTTAGAAGAATAATGCCTTGTCTGCACATATGACCATTCAGTGCCATTTTTAGGTTTATTTAAGTTCGCCATTTGTACCCAAAAAATATCTTAGGCCTACGTACAACGTTATATGCAAGAGTTTAAAAAAATTAGTGTGAAATGATGTTATCTTTCTTAGTCATCACTAACGTGTGCAAAATATATGTGTGTACAGAACATTCAGGAAGTAATACTGTTATGAGCAAGGACAGCGCTGTGAGTGTCTTTATTTGTTTTATATTGCTGATTCGTTGTTATAGTAAACACTTTTTGGTGTAACGCTTGTTATAATGCTGCATATTTAAACGAATTTATGAATAAAGCTCATCAGAGTGATCGTTGTTTAATTTATTTATTTAATTTAGTTTTTTATCTCTGCAAATTTGTTTTTATACTTACGCCCTGTTTCTGTTTTTTTTCTGTCTATGCTCAGTTATTTATAACACTGAAAGTAACAAGTGCTACAGTAATGTAGTAATGGCCGCGTCGAAGTGGTGCCGTCTGGTGAACAACTAAAACAGTCGCCAGCGTGACAGACAAACTGACTAACTAACAGACGCCCACGCTACGGGATCATCGATTGCAATAGTCCGCATCTCATGCATTCAGTGTGGCCTGAAAATATTAAACGTCGCAGTTTGTCCACAGTCTGATGTTTAGAGGCTGTATAGATTAATTTTGTGTTGATTTGATTTCAGACGAGTTCATCCCATAGTTCTGCCAGCGTAGCTAAAGAGTCGTCCATTGCATCCGTCACAGGCGCATCTGCATCAGATAAACTGTATCCATCTGTGCCGCAGTTTCTTCCGGCGGAAAGCTGTGAGCACCAGTCGACGTCTTTTCAGCGGCTGTCTGTCGTTGTTTCGGCTACGTCTGAAAGTCATCAGCTACCGGCAAATCGTAGTTGGAACAGCCACCTCGTTGCAGCGTCGGCATCTACCACTTTCGTCCCGTTAAAGGACCAGACAAAACCGGATAACAGATGCAGTGACGCCAAAAATGCTGCTGCTGCGACTTTTAATAGTACTGATGACTATGCATCAGCGACGGACAACAGAGAAAGTTGTGATCTCTCGCAGTCTACGGGTACAACGGCTCTGGAACAAGATGTACAGAGCTCTGAAGGGCACAGTGCTTTTAGAACGGTGGAACCAATCTCTCCGCCATCGATAACAGATACTGCTGAAATCAGTTCAGTGGCAAACCACGAGGAACACAGTCAATGGAAAGATTCCACGTGTAATCTACAAACTGAGCATACATCAGCCGAATCGTTGTCAGCTTCTATCACGGGCATTTCGCTTGAGTGTGAGAACGAACTGTCACCTCAGTTATACGAAATCGAACCTGACAGTAATAATAATTTGCTGCTGGACTCGGTGCAACAGTTAACTGGTGAAAAAGATAATCTCGACGTCTCGGCTAGTCTGAACGTTTTCGCTAATTGTTCCCAAACGCCTCTATCATCTGAAACTCTGGCAAATGATGCATTTGACACGTCCCAGTCAAAGACAAATGAAGACGTGTCTCTTGGAGAAATAGTAACATGTATGCAGCGAATATGTGGCTTCGCCACTATGGCAGACACGACGGGTGTGAATGAAGATAACTCAAAAGCAGTTTCAGCATCAAACCAAGATACAATAGAAAAACTGTATCCATCGATGCCGGCGTCTCTTTTTGATCTGTGTCAGCAAGAATCGGTGTTTGATTTCGATATTGCTAATCAACCCCAGCCGCTGAATCAATCATCTGCTGTACAACAGGTCAGCACAGAGGGAATCACCGAGTCTCAGATGCTAGAACCTGTAGTTGAGATGGAACAATTCCTTACCGGCATATCGTCTCCAGACGAACACATGATCACGTGCGACATTGATATTCCCGAAGTGCCGCTTGATCAGAATTACGTGACTTCCAGCGAATGCCCGCCAGCAACGCTACAGCTGAAGGTTACAGCTACAGGACGGGAGGTGTCCGCAGGAATAGGTGGCTTGGCCGAGCCGGTGCCAGCCACTGAAACTGACATGAGTGGTGGAAGTGTATGTAATGAAACTGACAACGAGCCAGTGTCGGCTATTTGCAGTGAAGCTGAGATGATTTGTCGAGACGTTTCAGCCCAGTGCCTACAGCAGAACACAAACGTAGATGGGATTGATCAGAGCTGCTGGACTGCTGATGCTCTTGTACGGACAGCGTCGGCGTATGGACCGCTTGATTTGACTTGTAACCGAGTACACTCAACGAGTGATGCTCAGCGTCCAACAGAAGTCCATAGCGCAGTTGCCGTAGTGAGCTTAGCAGGCCAGCACGACATTGCAAAAACCAGTGTGACTTACGGCAACTGTGCCGCCGCCATGAATATGTGCAATTGTCAGTCATCGTCCGCCGCATTTTCTAAATATTGGTCGATGGTTCAGGTTACCAACAGCTACAACATGGGCTGGCCGCCGTATCCTCCTCACCCTTGCTGCGGACATCCCGGACCTTATCCGGGTGGTTCGCATCCTGCAATGTTTCCCGGACTGCACTGTTCGTGTCATGGTGTCCCACAGCGCCGCACCCGCAGCCGCGGCGGAACCAGACAACGTCGACGAGCTGCGCCTTCCTCGTGCAGTCGAGTCGACGGTATCCGATCGACGAAAGTAGCTGCTAATGGCGATTCGACACAGAAAACAGACGGGGTTCCTTCCACTTCCAACAGATCGCACTCAGTATCAGGAATTGCAGGCCAGGACGCGTGCTCTTCCAGTGCAGAAGTCATCATCCGTCCCTCGTCTACGTCGAGCGCAGACGCAATCGTCAATGTAGTGACATCGGACGGCGGTCCTCCAACTCAGGTCGATGTCAGCAGCGGAACACAACAATCGCAATGCGTTGTGGCTTCATCCGAGGCGAACTCGACTGCGATTTCAGTGAAGTCTCGGAGTCGAGGCGGACGCAGCAGACGAGGTGGTCGAAATGCAAGGAATTCTGCCGCCGTAGTCGCAGAACAAGGCGACGGCAGTCAGCCGGCAGTGCGAGGGCGAAAGAGAGGAAGACCGAGAAAATACCCTGTTGATGCGACGACCGGTCGCTCATCGCGGAACACTGCTCCAGATCGACATCTGTTCGACGACGACGGAGGCTTCTCGTCAGGAATACTTAACGTTGACGACTCCACCAAACCAGCGCGCGCCAATCGTCGACCGCGACCACCGCGAAGTCGGCAAAGAAAGTCACAGACTGCCGCCGATTTGCCGGTAGTTGGAGACACGTATCAACCGAGTTCGACAGTTGTCGAGCGTACAGAAACTTGCGACTTGAGTACGTCGACGCTGCCAGTAGACACTTCCAGCGGCTCGACAGCTGCTGCTAATTATACCGCAGAACATTGCCATCATTATTTCCCGCTTATGCCGCCGACATCCGAATCGATGGCTTACCCCATTCCGTGTGGTCCGATTGTCACTAGCGGCGCGATCATCAGAAAGCCAAGGTCACGCAAGCAGGGCTGTCGAACCGGGTCTACTTCAAGCACGTCAGAAAAAGACGCGCTAGGTGGAGCCAGTACAGCAGTCAGTGGTGCCGACAGTTCGAGTGGCAACCAGCCCGTGTCGTGGCAGCCTCTAACAACCGATGCTGCAATCTCGTCTCTTCTCGATACTCTCTCAGTCGCTGTATCTGACCGCGATGTGCAAGAGACTACTCTGACGCCTTCTGATACGAGATTACAGACCGGAGCTGCGATTCCGCTAGTGATGCTAGAAAGAGCAGATCTGAACAGGTGCGCTCTTAGACATGTTAGAAATCTTTACAAACTTACCACTGATTGATTATGTAAAATGTTGCTATTTTATAATGTGTTGGTGCAAATCAAGTGTAAAATTTACTTACTAATAAGTTTTTCTTTGGCTTACACTGTACTTGTGTAAATAATGTTCAGGTAATACCCGTCTTTGGCACTGCACACTGAACTTTAGGACGGTTACGCTTCTGACACAACGAAAACAATTTAACTCTTTTACCCACTGATGCAGTCTGCCCTGTCGTGATAAATATGGTCGCTTTTCAAATTCACCTAGCTTAGTCATGATGAAATCAGAGTGAATGCCAATCCAGCAATGTGGTATACTGTGTACATCATTGTGTTTGTCAGGCTGCTTGGTGGAGAATCAGCCGAGGACGGGTACGAGGTGACGGCTGTCGACGTGTGTGGGCTCGGGGCGGAGGAGTCTGGCACGGAACAACAGATTAACGATATGATCGACGCGATGGCGTCGCTGCCCGACGACACACAGCAGACAACAACAACTACAACAACGACGACGACGGAATCTATGTACAGTGTCGGCAGTGGCGAGTCGGCGGCCGCAGTCTGCTCAACCCTGATGGACTCGGACGTCGGTCAGGCACTAGATGCTGCCCTGCAGAATGGCATAGACGACCTTCTGTCAAGCATCAGTGACGACCAGTCTTCCACGGTAACAGTCACGTCAGAGAAATCTGCCGCCGACTGCATTCTCACTGCATCCGTCTTGCCTGCAATGGTGTCTGGCACCGATCAGCAACACTATGTGCTGTACTCGGCGCAGACGGAAGAGCTGATCGACACGCTCCTGCGTTCCACTCATGAGGCAGAGGTCGCAGAGCCCGGCGAGATGGAGAGAGAACTGCCTGGCGAGTTGCACGAGATGCAGGCTGTCCAACTAAGCGCCGAAGATTGGCAGGCGGAGGCAATGGGTGATGACGCCCAGATGGGTGGAGAAGGAATGCTGGTGGAATTCGACCCGTCTCTGTTGACCATCATCGAGCTGGGTCACGACCAGACTTCAGTCGACGGTGCCGCTTGTGTGGCCCTCGCTCCTGGAGCCGAAGTCGGCCAGGTAGTCAGCGGTGAGACGATGGCGTGGAACATCTTCCAGGGACTCGAAGTTTCGCAGTTTCAAGTGGTAGCGTCAGACCAGCCGACCGAAGCGCCGCCAGCATCTGAGCACGCCGTCGTGGACGACAGCTTACAGACTGTCGTGCCGGCAGATGGAAGTGAACCCGACGAGAGCGCGCACTTGACCAGTTCAGACAGTAACGCTGTCGACGACGCTGGTGGTCCAGACAACGTGCCGACTGCAGAGGCCAAGACCGACACTGAGAAACCTTCGAGTGTTGCAGCCAGTACGGACGGCAGCGACGACGAGTACGTGTTAATCGTTGACTGCGTCGACGGCATCAACGACCGCGACGAAGTCGACTACGAAATCGTCGACGAGTCTGAGAAAACAACCGCTAGGAGTCCGGACTCAGCCGATCAGTCAGAAGATGGGATCCGGAACCCCTCGGATCACCCAGCGACGAACAGTTAACTGTGTACGTTAACAAGAGTCGTCCGTATATGAACAGTATTGTCTGAAATGTATTCTGTTCATCGTCAGACAACACAATGAAATTTACCAAATTTTACCAGCGAGAAACTAAACACGAGATGTAACAACTGCTTTCTTCGTGACTGCATCCAGTTCAGACATCGTTGTATCATGTCCTTCGTATAAGCTTATCGTTAAATTTAACAATCTGCTACGGTTAATTGTTCCACGGTTAGGTAGGGTAGATGATCGAAGCGATTTGTTGTGCATTGTTATCGTAGCTGCTGTAGTTTTCTTGTTATTTTTGCATTATACTGTCACGTAATTTCTGCGAAGAATGAAATTAAATTTTGCAATCTGCTGCTAGTTTCAAATTCGCTCTGCAAGGTAAATTAACCAAATAGTTGCAATATCATCTCCATTTTCCAATGGCTTGATAGCTGCTGCCTTCGGAGCAGAATTTTCTTGATGTCAATACTGTCAAATTATATTAAATGAATTTCAGATCATACATACTGCAGAACTTAAAACATAGATGCATTCTACTGCCTGAAAAACGTCGCACAATAAGACCAAAAAATTCAGAGTAACAGTTGATAACTGCATTTTTACTGCTGACTCTGAAAACAACAAGTTATCAATAAACAAGATCACTTTGAGAATATTTCTTTTACAGGATATTTCTACTATAAAAGTTCTTATCTTGACCGTCTGTTTGAACGGGGGCGTGGCACAGCAGGCAACCCGCGACTGCACCGTAGGCGTACCAGGCCGCCGGCCATACGCCGCCGCGCCGTCCAGCATAGGGCCATTCTGACTTGTATGCTATTAAATACAGAAAAGTAAAAGTAACGGAAAACACTGTAATATTTGATCAATTTCAGAAATCCCACGTACCACATTTGAAGACCTTTGAAGAATAACATTTAACATTCACGATTTTCCAGGACCATCAAAGTAAAAAGAACATGCCATGTTAAAAGCAGTCTGCACAATTGTGGTTAAATAAGCACATATGGCAATTTCATAAATAGCCTATTGAACGTAAACAAACATTAACAAAAAAGCAGAAGAAACCACAATTATACAATACTGATAATCAGGCAACTGTCGCAAAAGGTAATTCAAGAATTGAGGACTAATTTCAAGCAGATTCAGCGTCCTTGTTTTTTTGTAGGACTTCACAACTTACGACGGGAAGCCTCTAGTAGTAAACTAGATGCTGGTCACGGGGAAGCTTTGCGTCCGTTTGGCCCGAGCTAATAATAGTTTGTGACGTCAGGGGGCGTGGCTTATTACAGACAGACATCAGTCACATCACAACTGGGTTACATATTGCGTCTTTCGCCCTTGCAAGTAGAGGTTCATGTCTCACATAAAGCATAGCAAGTCATTTCAGAGATGAATCTTTCCATGCAATCGACTGTATCAGTACCAAAAACTAGATAGAAGTCGACAGGAAGAAGTCGATAAATATGCCTCCGCCAGTGCCACAGTCCATTGTTGCATGTTACCTGGCGAGCGAGGTGGGTTATCTGAAGGGGGGAGTTCTGTCTGGGAAGAGGGAGTGTTAGCACTGGGTCTGGCAGAGGCATAAAAAGGGAAAAAACCTGGGAAGGGGGTTACCCAAAGGAGGGATTACTGGGGGTCGGGTTAGCGGGGGGTCAGCGGTTGTCTGGGGGTTTACTCTGTGGTCTGTATGGCATAAGCACAGAAAGAAAGGAGGCCCTGCAACTGGCGAGGTTTACCCATTGGGTTAGCCACAGAGGCGGTGTCCGTTCAGGGAGGGGTTGTTTGTCGGTGGTGGGACAGACAGAGGCGTCAAAAGAAAACAAGTAACAGCTGCTAGAGGTTTACCTAAGGGAGGTATCCTAGGGGACCGCAGTTTCCGTGGGGGAGGGGTGTTCGTTTGGGGGAGGGGATGTTTGTCGTGGGTCCAGCAGAGGCATCAAAAACAGAAAAGTGGCTGCAGCCATCCAACCCTGAAGTGCTATTGCGGACAGAACCACAGACAGCACAACCTGATTGAATATTGCCTCCGTTGAGGGCGGAGGCACAATAAGTAACAAAACAAGCCGTCCATGGGCAGTGACGCTCAGCTGGCTTAAACAGGTCTGGGTGATCTAGTTTTTGGTCCGTTATCACAGCTGGCCAGTATGTCTTTGCATGCAAGATTACAAGTCTCTATGTCTAGCAGTTACAATCTCCGACACCCTGGTTAACAGACACACAGACGCAGTTCAAACAGTCTCTGCTCAGCTACGCTGTAGGCAGCCATCGAGCTAAAAACAAAAAGTGAGTTAGTAAAGGCTTAACGTCCCACTCGACATATTATTATCTGGCCTACCAAAGCATACTTTTACAGTACAGGCCATATGACAAAGCCAGTATGTCATTGAGATCTGACCTCAATCCCACCATGACCAAGGCAACCACCTATAAACATAATACAAGGTTCCCAGTGCGACAAAAACCCAATCTGCTAGAGCTGTAAGCTGATAAGAAAATTGTGCAACAACAAAATGCTGCATAACACCACAGAAACGAGAGCAGCTCTCTCAATTATTGATTCCAAACTAACATAACTCATTAGATGAGGCCATGGAGGATGACGAGGCACTAAAAACAAAAGGAAAAAGAAAAAAAAGTGCAAGTCAAGTCTATGCAGAACAGCAAGTATACAACAATACAAACGACGGTGTACAAATACGAGTATAAATTACAGAACATTTAACAATAACTTCACATTCATGTAGACACACGGACACACAATGACAACCATTTTAATACATGTCAAGACAACGATGTTTCTACATTTCACAGGTAAATATGACCAACAGAAAGGCAGATACTACAAAATGCGTGAGGAAATGTATGACAAGTTCTCCAAATATTTACTGACATCAATTTGGGTCATTGCTTATTACGTGTGGTACAATGGTTTCGCATCAAACTCGATCAAGAGAATCCTGGCAATTCCAGTTTGATGTAATCATTCTGGGCAGGTTGTTCACACTCACATGTACTTCCGTCACCAAACCGTACAATATGCTACCAGACAAAACGCTGAGATGGCAACCGAAAATATGCTGCAAGTAATAGCTGCCTACCTCCAACTAGGTCGAGTGCAGGCCAACAACCAAAAAACCGAGTTCAAATCGAATATGTCTTCATTTATAACAATGAATATAATTGATACATCGGATTGTTACATGCAACATACAGCCAATACAACGCATAACCAACACCAAAAATAGTGCCGTTCGGTTTTATTACCAACGAGAAGCAGCTAACAGAGGCAGGAGAGTCTGGGTCCCAATTCCCTAAAAAATACTTCTTTTAATCCACTTTCACAGATTCCCAGATGAGATACCAGATGAGTGATCTGTGATGATCCGGCAACAACCGCACAGAAACTGGCTTGATGTCCGGCTGTATCCATGGTCGTCCGGCTTTGTCGGAAAGAAATTAAACATGTTTAATTTCTGTCCCGGGGCATCCTGGAAGAAAACAATCTGTAATGATGCCGGGAGCCTCCGTGAAGATAGCGAAAATGTCCAGCTGTGCCATGTAGAGACCATGAGTCAAACTTTATCATGTAATGTACGGAGAATGCCCGTGCCTGCACAGAGCATTCTCAGAAAATGGTCTTATCATAGCAGTACCTGTCGGTTTTGATGACATCACAGCATCTTCAGATGCCAGTCTGGGATGGTCCACCTTGGGCTGTCAAAATATTACCTCATGGATGATCTGGCATATCATCCGAGAATGTGTGAAAGGGGCCTTAGTTTATAGATCACTAGCTGTTCCGTCCAAACCCCCACCGCCACCGCCACCTCCCCCTTACGGAAACAGACCAGCAGAATAAAATCCCATCAAAACAAATGCACATCGTAAAAGAATTCCCATCACAGTAAATTCCTATCTCAATAAATTTTCATTAGAATGAGTCCCTAAGGTTAAGGTTACAAAATATCTGACATAATTTGGCTTATGAATACATCTTGAGAAAAACAAATCACAGATAGCGCTAGCAGCAGCTCCAGTGACAGTAATATTTCCTAACAGTCCCATCACTACAATATCAAAATAGCCAATGAATGTGACTTCTATGAGGGGCTAGTAGATGCCACTATGCCAGCTGCAGTTAGAGTCTGCTCAAACTGTGACAGCAGTTTCTGCATCTTCATCTGGAAGCCACGAGATACAGGGAGCAGTGGAAAGTCAGGCAGCAGCATTACGCTGGAATCATCATTGTGTGAACACTGAAAAGCCAAGGCCACATCATGACAAACTTCAGACTCTGTATCCACAGGGTCACAACTCTGAAGACTGTCAACTTGTGAAGGTGTATCATTTATGGTCGGTTTGTCCATGCTGGTACAGAGCTCTTTCACCTGTTCTGTGTTTATCAGCTTGATGTTGGCTCCGGCAACTGGCGGCAATACTTCTAGCCAGTGTGACAACCTGTGCATCATTCTACACACAGATGCAACAATACTCAATCAATGACGATACATCCCGATGCTCTGCAGAAATGAAAAATTAACAAGACAAGCTGTTGCAAAGCATATTATTTAATTTATGGAAGCGTCATAGCTTACGATAATATCAGGGCCTTTCACTCAGTAAATCAAGATTTGATTTGGACCGAAAAGTAAAAGGTAAAGGTCATACACTTGATATAGTGCACCGTAGTGAAGAAATCTCAGTGAAGAGGAGCTAAGGATATTGTCGAGGGATTACACAATTTTACCTACACAGTACACACCCATGTGTCCATCTACGAATGGAACGAACCACACCGTACCTGCCTTTGCCTTCCCAGCAGAGCCCATTTACCACCAAGACTTGTGCAAGTAAGCATGACTATCAGTAAGCAGAGTTTTATGTGCAATTCAACAAATAATAAATCGCTTCAGAGATGACTCTTTCCTTTCCAGGCAACTAACTGTAGAGGTAATTACAATCAAAACTCAATAAAACAACACAAAACACTCACTAAACACGCTACAAACACAGCGGCCTTACTGGCCAACAGCTCTGATGCAAAAAAAACCAGCCAGTCTTAAGATGCCCACCAACACAGATTCACATACTCCATCCAAAACAACGCTTTTAATATCTTGAACGCATGTTTCCTGTACTGAATTATGATTCTATGCAAAAAACAAATGACCAATTTCTGTTCAGATGGCGCTACTGAAAATTAGTGATTGTTGTTAAAAGATCTGCGATTGGTCTGTAAGAATTTAAAGGTCACGGCAGCTGGCTGGCCTGAGGCTGATGCCATATTACTGCCGGCGGTTTTTGATAACGCTGACCTCTATGGAGAAATCGGCCAGTAAAGCAGCTAGATAAATAAATATTCTATTGTCTATGGAAAAGAGAGGTTCTGAGGCAAAAAAGAGCAAAAAACTGAAGGATAATGAAAGTGATAACAACGATAATAAACTGGCATGCATGAAAGACAAACGAGTGTCGAGAGAGGCTGATGTCATTTTCTGTTCAGATACAGCAATACTGAGAATTAATTATCATTGTTGTCAAATGATCTGTGATTGGTCCACGAGTTCAAAAGTTGTGGCAATATTGAGAATTAATAATTGTTGTTAAATGATCTGTGGTTAGTCTGTGAGAGTTCAAAAGTTGTGGCAGCTGGCTGGCCCAAAGCCGACGCCATCTTGTGGCCGGCTGTTTCTGGGGGTCGCTCATCTCTATGGAGAAATCGGCCAGTAATGCATCTGGATAATTAAATATTTTGTAGCCATATGTCTATGGCTTCAAAACATAGTTTAGTCACCTTATACAACATCCACAACCAATACGAGTAATTATGTTACTATAATTAACAAACATGTACATTACTGCAATGCTATCGTGAAGATGGTCATCGTAATACACAAATTGTGGTTGCTAATGTCAAGAACGTAAATAATCTCAGTCAACTTTGCAGTCACTAAAGCCCAATCATTATGGGTCTGGCTTCTTCGAATCAACATTACAGTAGCATAGAAATGCCAATAAACACATCATCACACATCACGTCTCATCGTCACATATCACACCTGACCTTCCGGCATAGACTTTCATGTGAAGTCTAATTTCTTCGTCGAAGGTCGTCACCGGATTTGACACCATCTTTATCATTGACTGTCAACAGACAACAAGAAGCTTTTACAGCAATCTTTAACATATATTTCTTAATTACTAAACAAAATCAGCCATCAAAAAGTGTTTTCATTTGAAACTACTGCACTGCATTCAAACAAACAAAGTGTACAAACACAACCATTACGACAAAACATAATGTGTTGCTGCTTCTGTCTCTAATAATGTTAACGCTCCCACCAAACCCTAGTATTACTCTTGCAGCTGGAAACGGTAGTACTACTAATATTGCCGTTGTTGCTACTGCTACAACTAACTACCCTCTAAAACTCATGTCTCACCAGCTGAGACTAATGTAACAAATAACCATTAAAAAGGTTGGTTGCTATAACTGTGTCCAAAAATGAACACACATTAACTACTTTAATATCATTAGATCTGTAGAAACAATTCTTCCCAGTGTCTTGTACCACTCCATTTCATCAAAATGTATTATCAATCAACGGCTGAGCTGCAGAAAGTATCAGAAAACAGTTTTAAGTAAATAAAAATTCTTACGCAAAACTTGTACAGGTAACCTATGTTAATATACACAATTACACATACCTGAACAAGTTTCAAAACTGCCATTTCATTGTACAACCGGCTGTTTTCAAAGCCCACCTGCGTACCCTTCTGTTTCTCATAGCCAGCTTCATTGAAGTATGGTTCGGGGTTCAATATTAGACCTTACAGACAAAACCATAAAACAACAAACATTTAGTTATAACAGCACAATAAATAACACTCCTTCAACAAATAAATGCCACATCGTTTGAAGCATTAAAGCAAACATTAATTTATCGGCACAGGGTCCTTAGTGCTCTGCACTGTCTGAGAAATATGACATGCATGACTGGCGTCATCTTCATTTACTTCACCAGAGGGCAGCACATTTTGGGCCTATTTTCGGCATTTTTTGTGTATTAAAGCAGTGCACAATTTAAAAACAAAAACTTCAGGCATCATCCTCACACCATGGGCTATGTTTGTGCCAAATTCCGCATTTGTACTATTTTTGGTTTCTGATGTACCACGTAGAGAAGATGTGCTCATTTTTGTCATTTTTCGCCTATTTTTGCCAATTCTGACGCAATTAAAAACTTTTTCCAAAAATCTAAGTGCACCCATCATCCTTGTACTAGATAGCACCTTTGTGTGCCAAATTTGACGTTCTTAAGACTTTCTCAGTCCTGAGATATCGTTTCGAGAAACAACAGTCACCCACAGAGACATCCAGCTTATTACGCCATCCGTGAACCTCAGTGTTCTGAGGAACAAAATTGATCCACATGCAGAAGTAAAGAGACTTATTCATTAACCAGTGGGTCTGCC
>Ga0126335_1000343_pt1 | contig 21953 bp, 15 predicted proteins | sample OlaspJWI45metaG_FD_108409 | JGI IMG/M metagenome (GOLD analysis project Ga0126335, IMG submission 108409) | Marine gutless worms symbiont microbial communities from Oahu, Hawaii - Olavius sp. 1 OAHU.JWI-45 metaG | ecosystem: Host-associated > Annelida > Digestive system > Unclassified | place... | reverse complement strand
ATATATACCTAAATCATTACATGTATAAGTATAATACATCTTTTGTTGTTGGAGTTACTTGTTAGAAGTTCTGAAGGCGTACAACCAAAGTTCATGCGGATGTAGATGAAAAGAATGTCTCTGTGAAAGCTCGTAGGTATAGGGGTTCACTATTGTATATGTGGCCACACGTTTCACGTTCATTGCAGTTTCGACCTTCTTATCACAAACGTACTGTCGACACGTTTCACACACTCGGTGCACTTATCGCCACGGCGTCTCCATAAATCTCAATCATTTACATTATCACATTAATGTCGGTCGTATTTCAGCGCCACTAACTTAAACAAGTGTCCAAGTCATAGTTACTCGGCGCAGCACGATACGTTCCACATGGCCGCCGCCGCAGGTCCGCATCGTCTAAGTTCTACGTGTCTGTGGGTCGTAAATATTTAGTGTTCGATGCGGTACAAATTGTTTGTATTTGGAATTTTTCTGTCTAGTTTGCCGCGAACGCGTCTTAATGGTCTGCAGTCAGTTGAAGCAAAAACTGATTCACCCTGTTTGATTTTGGTATACAGATACGACATATCTTATGCGCTGCGATAAAATAACAAATTCAGTTCGTCGAAGCAAGGAATGGTATAAATGTCTGCGCTGCTAATTTACTTGCGAAAAGTGCGATGTTCACGACGTTTTAGTTTGCAACATCACCGAGTAAACACGTTTGAAACAAAAAGAACATCTCACTCATGCCACATTAAATTTATTTCACTTATTCAAGACTCATGACAAATGATGTGCACGGCGTGTTGTGTACAATTTTAACGAAACATCAATGTTTTAATGTGTGTCATATACGGTATGCAAAAAAAAGGTAAAAGGGTCACAAGAAAGCAGAAACCATGCTACAAAGATGCGCTTGTATCCATCATAGACAGCCAAGACAAAGCGCGCTGAGGCTATGGCTGCGGCGATTAAACCTCTATGTTATGTACAACAGCCGTATCTACTCGTCAATGATCGCTGCAAGGACGGACGATACAGTCTTCGAGTAGCGTTGACGATATAATAGAAACCAGATCGCCCTGCCGAAGACTACTCAAGACCGGCTGCGAAACGCCCGGAATCGATCAAAACGTCGCAATTTTCGTGCCACGTGTGCGCGTGCATGCAGACGGCCGCCTGGCCCTACAGCATTGACAGCCGTGAGAGAAATCTTGGCAAATGATTGATGACGACCGCTGATGTTTGCCTTCCAATCCTTTTCCAGCGAACCGGAATTATTATTTATATTTGCGAACGGTTGCGCGTCTGCATCGTTGGACTCGTAATAGGCGACGTTCGGCACGATGCGCCGCGACGCGAATCGTATAATACGTATGCAACAGTTGACCTGCAAAGGTGATCTTTGAAGTTGCCGAACAGCATAGCATCGTACTACATTGACTGCACTGGATGACGGTACTAATGTCGGTGCTTTTGTTTCAGATGCATAGAAGCTGCAGTTTTGTTTCGTAATGGCAAGAGCAGAGGCTAATACTAGTAAACATAAAACATTATATGATTCTCTTAGCATAACAGAGGTAACAGCCCAGTGCTTACTAAAATGTTATCGATACAACAGTTCAGTCACTCTACTTCAAAGAAAACTGAAAATGTAACATCTTATGTCACAAAAAAACCTAGTTTTATATCAAACTCAAAGTAAAGTGCGATCTGCTTCTTTGCTGTAGGAAGCATGTCATCAGCATTACTTGAATTTAGTTATGTATCGCTGCTAATAAGACTCTACAGCAGTTGGCTGTTTAACCAAACTTTGCAAAAAAATAAGCGTAATTAAGTGAAAATTATTTCTGTACTCAAAATATACTGATATTTTGCCAGATTTATCCGAGTTGTTGTAACGTCATTGTGACATTCATTTTTTCGCAACACGGTATATAAGAGATGATTATACTGCCAGAGCAGCGACGCATGAGCTACAAGACGTGAGTGAGTAGAAGCTTAACGTCCGACTCGACACTTTATAGATCATTTCGGGGACAATTTTTACAGGTCAGATGACCCAACCAACAGCGTCAAAGTACTGAAGGAAGCCAGTTGGCCACTGAGATAAGCTTCAATCCCATCAGAACTACTCCACCGTGTTACAATATAAACTGTAGGCAACCGCTTTTAAGCTAATCACAGTGTAAGGGTCCCAGTGTAATAAAAACCCAAACCCAAGACAAGACGTGACGTCAAATATGGCAGTGGTATGCGAAACCACAAAGACAGCACCTGTTTTGTGAATCCTACGCACGTTACGCGGTTATTCTCGGACGGATACAAAGTGCATCACAAGGCGACGCCGGACGTCAAGGGCAACGAGGAGGCAAGGGTGCCGTCAATAGAAGATGGACAGACGACCCACCGCATGCACACAAGTCCTTAGCGCTATCATAAGTCTTGCAGACGCCGCGTCTAGTTCGGGACGACTCCAGCCAACCGGACACGGGTCGGCCCCGCGTGGCTAATTGACGGTATATGCATTCCGTAGATTATCCGCCGGCGTCGCTCGGGAGCGTCTCCCCGGGGTACAATAAAGGTATAAAATCCGAATATTTCATCTCGAGTCAGAGCGGTCTGCTCGTTGAACCGTCGCACTCTCGGCGCCGATACAGGCGCGCTAAACGACGCCCCGGGCAATCGTACTCCAACCGCCGCCACGCCAGCCCGCGGTCTCTCTGCCATACAGCGGCGGGCCGTCGTGTGCTGTCGTGAGCGTGTGCGGTCGTCCGACAACTGATAACTGGAGACGGCAGCTGCTGCAGCTGCGTCGCACGGCTCTACTCGCGTAGACATTCTGCATCTTGGTGGTCTCGTCTCCATTGGCCGGCGACATCTTTACGGCATTCTGCAATTTTTGCAATCGACTGTCACGAACTTAGCACTCGATTGACTCTTCTGTTCTATCGTGTGCGCAAGTTCTGTCCAAATACAGAAACTTTTTTTAATTTTGAATATATTTCGTCTGAATATAAATCTAACGATTTTTTTCACAGTGGATTTCGGTTAGACTTTCGATTTTTCATGTCGAAATATTATTTTAGGGTCAAAAAGTCAAATGTCAGCAGCTAAAGATATTTATACTTGTCAAGTGCACAGTAAGGTAGTGGCCACTCAAACAGACTTTAAACTCGAAGGAAGTGCCAATCTCACGCTACGGCGATAAGCTTATAGAAGTCAAATTGTTAAAAGAGACCGAGAACGCAACACTATTGTTTGCAGCGTCACTTATCATCGAGGCCGCGTATCTTGTTTTGAGCACTACGTTACTTTAATCTAAATTTTATGACCATCGTGAAAGAAAATATTGTAGCATTACAATTAACTTATGGCCTGACTTTGCGTTGTTTTCGCAATTTGGAGTCGGGCAGGTTGAGCACATGTTGATCGTGTAGCGTGCAACATATTTCAACTAGATAGTCAAGAGAAAGACATAATTTCGAGCGTTAATGACGAACAACGCCGAGAATGGAGGGCTGCGTCACGCATAAACCATTGCGGTAATTAAACTGCGCTGAAGCAAGCAGGTCCACCGGGGGCAACGACCATTTATCAACCCGCATCACATACCCAGTCTCAGCAGCAGCAGCAGCAGCTGGCACGGGCATAACAAAACAACAGCAATGCAGGCCAGGCTCAGGTGTATCGGACGACATCGAACGCCAGTTCTACTGTTAATGAAGTCGCTCTATAGGCGCAGCATCCTGTGACGCAGCGACCGATCGCATGCATATCGAAATAAATCATCCAGGTCGCATGCCAACTGCACCGAGAGAGACGAGGCATAGTTACCGCTTCTGTTCACACTCGGTTGTATTTGATGTCAAAGGCCGAAAATCGGAAATAGGTAGGTCAATTCCAGGAATAAGAGTAACATGCACATTGCTGTTGCTGGGTGCTTGACCAAGTGCCACGTAGAGGTCGCACATATTAATGTTCATGATGTTTGTTATTAAACCACTGGCGAAAATGCCGCGACATTATAACAGCTGATTAGCGCACCTGTTGCTACAAATTTGTTGCGATCGTTATGACAGATGCGCCATCTATTCACGATGCAAGTTTGTTTGTAATAATAGGACAGTAATGATCATGTTCCGACATGTTGAGTACGGTGATATGCAGCGGATTGTAACAAAATCATGCCTCATAGCTTAGCGTTCAAGGCCGTTATCGAAGCAGCTGTTCCGAGAAGGACGACGTTAATGTTAGTTATGACCTTCCGCTTTATTTGAAATCGTTTATAAACTGTAGTAAACGTGCCAACTCGCATCACAGTGAACATGAATAATTTTTTTGACAGACTAATTTACCGTCGAACAGCAAAACGATGTAGTACGGATGGCAAATAGATGTTACACATTTTGAAAACCGAAAAATCGGTTTACTGGCACAGTAAACAATGACAACGTTATTGTTCACTGTGAAATGGTTGTTAATTATTGTGAACAGGGCGTATATGAGACGGGCGTTCCTCACAGCTCGCCATTGAACTGGGACCGAGACTCCCAGGCATCAATGCCGCCGCCAACACGCAGACGCAGACACGCATCTGATGGATTGGGCGGAGCAGCAGCAGCAGCAGCAGCAGCACCTCGGCCGTTCAGCCAGGCAGGGGTCAGAGGCTAAAAGCCGAAAAGCGACGGAAATCGACGTCGTGACCGCTACGCCAGATGAGCAATTGATTGCCCGTGTCGGCGCAGCGGCATGGTGGCGTTATTGGCTTGGGCGGCGCTAGCCGTCACGGTCAGTCCGTACAAACAGCTATAGCTAGCTGTAGACACACGGGGACCCCCGAACTGACACGCAAATTGTGACCCGAAGGATGACCGACTGTTCGATGCTTATATTTCGACTGCTGCTGATGGTGGCAGTGGAGTTGCCGGGCAACTCGCGGCTGTAATGGATGGGCACTGCATCCGTTTATCTGACGTCACTCCCACCATATGGCATGCATGCAAGATGCTAGACAGAGTCGACGTGTGTCATGGTGGAGCAGATATCCGCCCGCCCACGTCCCCACGCTAATCACCGGCCGTCCGCGAAACACCGACAGTTTGTTTGCTTACATCACGCGACCACGCACGCACGCACGCACGCACGCGCCACCATAACAACCATCAGCATCCGTCTGTATAGAAATGTAACAGAAGGTGCCATGCCATGCATCCGTGGATCCGTGGTCAATTAGCGCGCTTTACTGGTCATACGTGACTCATTTCTAACGATATTGTTCCTGCAGCTGGTGACGCCATGTATAAACTCAGCATCGTAGGGTAGACTAATGCATAGCAATCGCAATAGCTGACGCACTGCTGGTTATAGCGAAGAGCTCATCAGAAGTCATCACTTAGAAAAATTCTTAAGCTAAAAGTCAACAATCGTTGCGTTGCAGTGTAGGAAAATACATTCTATATCTGCCGTTGTTATACATTCCTGATAACCATGGCTTGGTGACTCAGTGGTTACTGTCGTGGTTCGCGGCTCGAGAGCCCGTGAGTTCGACGCTCGTAGCCCCTGTGCTCTAGTTGCCCAGTGAGGAATGAATGTAATTTTGAAAGCTAACAACTGCGATACTATGGTGGTGCCTAGGCAGACTCAGCCTACCATCCAACTTCGGTTGGTAAGGCAAAAGCAGGCATTCGTGGATTAATGTGTGGATCGCAGGTAAAACTGTGTGATCAATTGACAACACATGCAATACCTGAGCGCTTCTGCGATAGGACTGGACCATAAAAAAGTGCTATATCAAGTGTCCTCTATTTTTGTTATATTTAAAACATTCAAAATAGGCCTCCAGGCTTACTCGTCGCAGCCAACTTATTCCGCAGGCAGAATATTTCTTCTATAGTTCTCTGTAATCACAAACTTTGAAAACTTTGTTTTCATCCGTTTTTTCAATTTTTATTTTGCTTAAGCGCAATTGCGCGGTAAATAGTAATACATTCACACCGTGACGCGCACGGACAGATGAAAATTGCAGCTTACTCATGCAATTGACAAGTGTGTTAAGATAAGATAAGATATGCAGAGTTTAGCGTGTAGTCAAAAGTTGACTATAAGCCAGCTAGTCTACCACACGTAATCAAATCCAACCGTTGAAATCATAGGCTAGCTTTGCCTTTTGCAAAAAAATAAATTTGAATGAAAAATTTTCACGCTGCAATAACTCTATCAAGAGCGTCTCTAATTCTCGCGAAACAGTATACTTGTATAAGCAGCGCTATATAGGTCTGAGTACAATATAGCCCTACTGTTTAAGCCATGCAGACTTTATACAATAAAGGGTTTCGCGCTCGTTGCCGTCCAAAGTCAAGCCAGTAACGGCAATAAAAATGTCATGTTAATGGATATAAAGTTTTTGTAACGCAGAACAATGCCCAGTAAATTAAAGACGTGTTGTTCTAATCGTTGCGCTTTCGCGTCTAACAAAAGTGTTTCCTTTTGTCATTCATCGCATGGCTATTGAAACGTCAGAGATGCGAGCATGTTATGAATAGGCTGTATAATGCCAAAAAGTAAAATCTCAAGCTATAAATAGAGCAAAAACGTATAAATGTTAACACACATTATTATGCAGCATCGAATGCATGAGATGCGGACTAGTCTATAAATACTGCGACCGATGTTCCCGTAGCGTGGTATGTGTCTGTTAGTCTGTCTGTTATGCGCCTGATTTCTGCAAAACGGCTGAATAAAGCGAGATCATGTTTGGGGTGGCGACGAGGCCTAAGGAACATTGTATTTAGATGGGGTCCCGATCCCCCACGGATTCGGTGCGGCCTTCGCCAGATTACTTTGGCTACTTGTTACCGTTTATTGCTCTGTCCCTGCAGTATGCTCACATATACACTAAAATCAGTGAAGTAAGTAAGTAAATGAATAAGTAATCTTTATGAAGATGCGACAAGCGCACATCAATACAGTGGTATACATGTATAGGCTATCGTTTTAAACACTGAATGGTGGTTTTACAGAAAGTCTAATATGGCTTCAGCCCTCCACATTGCTACGTTATGTCTACGCGTTTACTCTGTTGCTAAAATGATGTTTGACGGTGGCGCCGACTGACGAGTGGCTCGTGCGATGCTGAGGACGACAGCGGTCGCTAGGTGGACACGTCCCGTGGCGGCGCGACGATCACCGTCAGTGCGTGTGATAAGCGCGTTCAGTGCCCCGTCAACGCCGAGCAAGACCGTGCGACACAAACGTAATGAAGTCTTTCGCTGTCTGCTGAGCCATCCCGTCTCTATAGGACAAGATTCAGTCTCGTCGGATTCACGCTGATCGACCGGGTGCAAGCTAGACCGGACATGTGGCGGCGGCGTTCACCTGCGAGCGACCATCATTCCAATCGCATTTGCGTCAGTGTCCGAGTGGCCCGACTGCATGGGCTGTAGGGATTACTTGACTACGACGGACAGCAAGAAGTCATGCATGGGGTGTTTAGTCCTTGAAGAACTATGTAGGCCTACTAGGTTGTCTTGTGACGCGTTGAATATCAAAGACGCGCGTTATCGTCACCGACGTCTGCCATCTTGCAAGTTTAACGCGTCATTTGCGGCTCGTTGTCAAACAGATATTGTATACGAAATAGCACAGGGTCTATATTTGACAACGAAAATAGATTTTTGCATTTGCTATTAGCGGGCAGAAAAGCGAAATCGAAAGCGTTTCGGGTAAGTTGCAATTTGCAGACTGCAAATGCGAGAATTATGCAACGCTTTTCACTGAATCTGACAGTTTACAAATTCGCATCATTAATCTTTTTCAGGAACGAAGATGTACTTCATTAACTTTATACTTAAAAAAACTTCATTTCTCTGTTAAAAGTTATAATAACAGTGTAAAATAACAGCGTTCTCAAACAGAAAAATATCCCCTAAGAAATATTGCCTTTAGCGATAACAAACCCGATCTCTGAGCTTATTTTTTTTATCGTGTTTAGTCTGTAAAACTATTATACAAAAGTTATTATAGTTTCAGCTATTGAATCGCGGCGTATGCATTTTATTAGACATGGAAACCTACACAGCAAACTTAGCATTTCATAAGCTGCCAGTATTGAAGTAGACTTACCGGCATCGTCGTCGTCATCGTCAACGTCAAGCGACGGTCGCGGTTGTACGTCGTCATCTTCGTCGTCCGCGTCGACGTGCCGCGGTTTTTGTTGTTTGCGCCGCGACGGCATCGCAGTAGCGCCAGCCGCCCGACACGCCACTAACACGCTCTTCTGTAACTGTTTAACCTCGGAAACGACCGCTATCGTCGCGTCGCGTCGCTCAGTCACTCAATCTCAGACCGAAGACACGCACGTGCGTTCGATCGAGTCGGCAACAACCGCATCAGAAAAGTTCCCTATAGTGCAGCTCGAGGGCAGCTCACACCGCAGTCGGTCAGCAAACTTAACGACTATCCTACTTTTAGTTGCCGCCTAATGTTCAGCAGCTAAACTGTTGCCGCTGTGATAAAATAAAGACAGTCTGTCAAAGAGAATCTGAGAATGTCGTCGTTGGTGGTCGCTGATCGACTGTCGAAGTGCTGCGGCGGCGTCGACGCGCCTGCTTCAATCAGCCGCCGGCCCGTCCCAATATGAGCCTGCCGACGTAGCCGATTGGTCGACGCCGCCTGCCGAATTATGATATCAAATAATAACGGCCCGGTCAACGCCCACTGCTGCCGCTGCAGCTGCCGGCATTATGATAATCGGGCGATGGCCGACTGGCCGGCCCGACCGACGGACAGACAGGCGTCGGCGTTGCAATGTGAGCAGTCGCTGCAGCTAGTTGCAGCAGCAGCAGCGCTCGCTCGCCTATGACGTCGTTTCTAACGATGTACGGCGGCTGCTAGTCCGCTGCGCTGTGCAGTCAGTGCCTTATCTTCGCTCACTTGATCTACAAAAACAACTAACTTTGCGAAACTTCTTCGTCTTTTAAAGAACATGCAAACTTTTAATTGCCTAGCTGCAGCAGCATTATATTTTCATTACATCATACATATAATGCATATTGCATATTTCAGCTTTTATATTACACAATTTTTTCCTGCAGTGTTCTTTAGTGTATAAAATAAGATTACTCTAGTCCAAATATTACATAATTTTTCGCATATTTGTTAACGTAATAAAATTAGCATCAGCATAAACTAACTATGGAGACAAAGCCAATGCCTACTCTTTGCGCTCTGCACTGCAGCGAAAACCCGAGTACGCTATAGCCTAAATCATCTGCTGTTGTTCATTCTCTTTCACCACAGCGCGTGGTACTGGGCCTAATTGTCTTACGCCGTACTGGGCCCTTTGTTATTTCATTACACCTCTACTATAACAAAGACGCATTGCACCAAAAATTTCCTAACATGGTCACAAGTGTTGATATATCTTGTGACTCACTAACTATAGCATCAATAAAACAAACACCAAACTGAGGCCTTAGTTTATTTTAGGTTTAATGTCAACTTCAGCTTACGTCGCAGTGAAATCATCATCCCCTGCAGAAAAGTAATTCAGGTCAAATTCACGTTTCACAGCCAATGTTCGTGATGTCTGACGTTTGCAGAGACAAGCAGAAAGGCGCTAAAACGCCACTGCTTGAATGCATTGTTGACGACGTCCTGATCAGGATATCAGCGTCAGGTCCGGATGCCTAATATTTCCAATCATTTTGTCACAAAGACTCCACCAAACTACTGAAACTGAACAAAGAATTAAAGATTCGAGATTAATTTAACGTCAACACGTTCAATGAGCAACATTTTTTCTTAACCGTCGGAAATTTTCATGCGTTGCGTATACGTCTTTGTCATTAAATAGGATGAAAAAACAAAGGGTCCAGTTTTTTATGGGACACACACGTTGTATATAATTGTCAATTAACTAACTGCTGCGTCTGCATGGTCGTCGTGGCATCAACGATCGTTATACTGTAGCACGCAGAACAAGCTCGGTTGTCGCTGACTTTTCATTACTTTCAGTATTTCAGTGACTCTATCAGCCCAGCTCATCGTCGTGCTCGCTGCTGCGATAACTTAATTTTGACTCGGGTTTTGATCGATCGGCCGCTATCTCAAGCGTCGGCCGTCTTCTCTCGTATAAGGTGAAGTAGACACCGGCCGGCCGCCGGCGCACTGCGCTGCAGCAATTTGCTAATGAGCAATTTCTGTATGCATAGAATCGCGGCGACGCTACGCCGTTGCCGATTGCTGTGATTTATGTGTCGACTTCGTGCTCGCGATGAGTTGAGGCGCGTTCTGTAACTCTCGGCCGGCGGACGGACGGGTTCAGCGGATGGATGCGGACGGAGACCTGACCGTGAGGCCGGGTGGAGGCATCGGTCAGTCTTCATTAGTCGCTGATGACGTGGCCATGCGACGACGATTAATTCAACGTCATCTGTGCTACCGTCTGCGGCGGCGGCAGTCTATGTTAATCAACTCCGTCTCTCTATCGTCTGACACATTTGCCGATGTGCCCACGATCAACAGACATATAGTGCGATGGCGGCGAATTTGGAACAGTCTGCCTGACAAAGTTGCATTTAGCGTAGTCAGTTTCATTTTTCCATCGGCTACGTATAGACTAAAACATTTACTTTTGGCAGTTATTTTTGGCATAACAAACTCTGACATTTCATGTTTATACGCACTCTGTGGTACTAACTGTGATGCATACTTTGTATAGATTTGCTGCCTACGTGGTAGAGGCATAAAAACCAAGATTAAATTAGATTATAAATCACAAACAGACAACAATTTCACAAACTTTTTATGGGGTATAGTGATGGTGGTACAGCAGATAGCAGTGTCAAGCGCTGTTAAATTTCGTGTGTCGCAGAGTTGTCAATTCGACATGCCTATTTTCTCTGTTTCAATGACACTGCAGCTGATTCACACGTTCTGAAGCGATTGATGTCGGCTGTCGGCATTCAGTTGTCTCTCAGTAAAGGAAGCTGCAATCATTAAAATAATTCTATGCAGCTTTCACGGGTACAACGAAATGCATTAACAACCAGACGCATATGCGCATAGTGTCGGTGAGCCACGGATAGGAGCTGTATAATGAGTGCGACACGGTCGCGGCATTGAAATAATTCAGACAATTAATACGCTAGGCCGGTAACGTGAGAGCGCACACCGAAAATCAGGCATATTTATGCAATCTCGTTCCTCACCTCCGAGCACGCAAAATATACGCAATTAAGTTAACGCAACCGTCGCTTATATAGCGGCATGTTGTCGATTTCATTGTGTTTCGCGGTATGACAACCATGCACATACGCGCTCCACGTCGCAGTTCACAAATAGGCGAACATAGAACTCTGCAATATCGGATACAAATGATATCAGTTTTGCCGCCTTCGATACAAATTACCACACTGTCGCATATTACCCGCCGCAGACGAATATTATTGACTGTGATTAGAAAACGGGATGACATGTCGCGACGGCGGACATCCTGGAAAGAGTAATTAGATTCATTTTTCAACTGAGACAAGGCGTCGTAGCATCCGATGGTTAGCAGTTCGGTCAGTTGCCGGCGGCGCTCCCGGTGGACGGCCGAGGTTATCTCGGCCCGGCTAGGCGACGCGACGCGAGGAGGCTGCATGCAAAGTTAACGACGACGACGGATGATGGATCGTCGTCGGCCATGTCGGACGGTCTGACGGCGATTGTTTGCAGGGTCAAACGATCGCAAAACGTTGGTCAAGTAGACGCGGCAGCCACCAGCGACACCTCCGCGAAGTGGATGTCCGCAAGATGTTATCTGCGGACGACGACGGCTCGCGCGTCCTACGACGACTCACTCGTCGCGGATTTCGAGCGACAGCGCTACACGGTACACAATCTGACCCCGAACTGCGACCAGTTGTCGTCGTACACGCATGAATATTTGGCCGACAATTCGCGACACGACCGAGACAACAGGGCGCACGCGGATTTACCGACCGACGACATGCAAATTTAAACGCGACCTGATTTGTTTTCTTCGCGCGGCGCTGCCGAAATGTCGGACTGTCGGAGTGTACCCAAGGACCGAAATGTCCGCCGATGCCTCTTCAACTTTGCCTCATTACATATAACTTAGACAACAGTAATGACGGCATCGTGCGGTTTGTACTGTCAACTAATTATCAGCGCCATCTGGCGATATTTAACACAGTTCATTAAATGAACACAGTACGATAGGCCCGTATTTTACGACACAGTATACACTGCCAGCTGTAATGTTTATTATGACAGAATGACAGCACATGAAAATAAAAAAGCACACCAAATGTACAAACCACACTTCAACAACTTATAAAATCATTTAAAAGTTAAACATTAGCTCTTTTCACATGCATCATCATCAAAAGACTCCCCATCCAGGTACATGTATGAATTTTGTTGTTTCAGTTTTATGTTAACGGAGAGCATCCTTAGTATGCAGTGCAATAACTAACAAATTAGGTGTCTATCAATGATAGCAAATACGAACAAGAAGCCAAAGTAATTTGACGAAGGCTGCACCGAATCCCCCTTCCTCACTGTGGGAGGATCAGGACCCCATGTCTAACACAATGTTCCTTAGGCACCAAAAGTGTTCACCCCAAACAGGAGCTTGGTCCGTTCAGCGGTTTTTGTACAGTGAAGCCGAGTTGAGCCGCGTGACAGACAGACAGACTGACAGACACCCCGCACATCGGTAACATGTTGCATGCGTTCGATGCAGCCTAATAATGTGAAACATTGATACTCGACGACCTGTGACGTATGTAATAACGGTGATAACTGAGATAAATGAGGTTGACGCGAGTCAGACGGGACAGGTTCATGACGCTGTACATTACGTGATTGCGTGACGTCATGTCATCGCTGTAATAGACATACAGACGGGCACATGCGCTGACGTCATCGTGCAGGACGACGTCAGCACGATGACCTATCGGTCCTCGGAGACCACCCATGTCGAGAATCAGCCGCCATCAATTATTATTGTCGTCGACGTCGTCGATCTCCTGATCCACCCTTCACATGTTGCTACCGGCCCGCCCAGCTCTAGTGTGGCCTGTCATATTAACTCGGTCGCATGCAGTCGTGCTCGTAATCCGGCGACCTGTAATCGGTGCACGTCAGTCACTCGCATCGTAATGTCGTCGTCTCCTCCATGCAGCCGCATGACCGACACACTGACAGTGTCGTCTTTATAAACGCATATCAGGTCAGCTTGTCGGTCTGTCCGTCGCTTCGTTAACCACATCTCTTCGCCGTCCCAGCTCATGCACCAGCTCTGCTCTGCCGCTCTCAGCAGATCTTATTTTCGCGGTCGTCCGCGCGTCATTCACGCCGACGTCCGGCAACTTCCGTTCTGTCACGTGCACGAATTCCACTTCCGCCGAGCAAATCATATTAAGTCCCAGCCCACCGCCGCACACGACGGCCTATATAGGAGTAGGCATGTTCGAATTAGTGGCAGTAGGACAGTTAATTCTGTTGTGGATGTAGTACATTGCGAGTCTCAGAATAAAGAGCAACAGTATACAATATTTTTTTAGAAAAGTTTGAGAAATCTGTAGATGCACTTTCATATTTTGGCACAGACAATCGCGATAACTCTAGTAACAGAAAATTGTTTTAAAATCACTACATGTGTATGATAGGCCATGCATGGCCGCCATTCTGAATTTCGTTGTGAGGCATTTGGCACTGATCAAAGCATTAGCAGCTAATTTAGTTATCTGATATGCGGGTATAAATTGGGTCCATGACGACACAACATGGTCGCTACACGCTTCTGACAAAGTTTAATATGCACATATATTTATCACAATTTTTCAGGGAATATAAAGCGTATTAATATAGCCAAACCATGCGGGTATAACGCATTGCGGTTAATCGAAGTTTCCTATGTCATAAACATAGACGTCTAATCGCTATATAGTCCGCTATCGATACCCATCGCTATGCCCAGCAGCAGTCGCAGCTGCAGGGGCACAATGGCCGCATTGACCGACTGAGACTTCCACTCTGCTGATGCCGTATCGATCAGACATTTTCAATTTAAACGACATGGGAGACGCCGAACAATTGTGAGCGCTGTGGTTATCGTAGCTGCGGTGGCTTAATGAACGGCACGGCATTGCCGTCGACTTCATCCATCCATCTATCTGGCCACCCCGCTATAGTCTTTCTCTTGGTCAGTGCTCGTGATACGACGTCCGATATCATGCACTCTCCGTCGCTTATTATCGTACGACTTTGATCGATGAACTCGCCTCGTCTCTTTGCTGTTCTGATTGTTCGCTGCTCCTGTCGTTCTTCATCGTTCTTCGACCAACGCATGCAGCTTTACTGAACAACTGACGTTAATTGGCTTGCTCGCTCTCTTAGGCTCAAAAATACGTCCTCGATGTATTTCGAAGACGCGTACACAAACAACATTTTAAACGTTTATAAGCATTTACGAAATTGCGGTGCATGCATAAAATATCTCCCACAGTTAAGTCTATGTCGCCAAAAACTTTCAGATGCGACGCCATACCGAAATTCTCGATAACAACTAATAGAAAGATTCTAGAATACATCAGCCATACGTTATAATGTTGACTATACAAATCAAGCGATTGCAACTTTTATCGTTTTGCTTGTACATCAGGAAAATTGCTTTAAAATCACTACACCTTATATGATACGCCATGCGTGGCCGCCATTTAAAATTATGTTTTGAGGTATTTGTCTAGCACTGATCAAAACAGAGTTCGGAGTACGGAGGAGAGGGTGGTACTCTGACAGAAATGAAATTTCACAATCAAACTAATTGTCAGTGGCCGGAGAGCGACGACGCGTGTCACTACGTTGTTCGTCCCATGAACTGACTGAGACATCAGCGACGTTAGACATTTAAGTTTATTGTAATCTTGTGCTCGACAGACCAAACAGCAAATGATGAACAAGAAATGAGTATACTGTACATCATACACTATCTAGTCTACTTATTTGTGTAATCCAGTTTAATGCGGTGTGACGACAGACTTTATCGTTGGTGTAGTTCTCTCACGTTTTTGACGGAATAAAGTTGATACGTTGATAGAATAGTGTGATGTAATTTATACGTCTGATTTTCGTCGCATGCCATTTTTACGGAAGAGCGCGCCAGTTTTTTACGTCATCAAGCACGGCAAGCTTCCGCTCGCACCTTGCAAATTACAAGTCATCGTCTCGTACGGCTAAACTCTGCCGTATCAAGCGAGACTAATAAGCATCTGGCAGTGCCAACACGTCAGCTCTCGCGAGATTCCATTTAATTTACCACTTTCCGTCGAGTATAGCTGCAGTGCTATGGTTATTAGGCCAGCCAGTCTTCATGTGGACACGTCTACTTGACAGCTTATTCAGCTCAACACGTCTCTCCTGGCTTTCGCACTCCCTTCTTGTACCCCCTCCTCCTCTTCATCTTCATGATATCCAACCCGCTTTCTTTATTTCACTCACGTCTGGCCGTCTTTTCGTGTGGCGTCCGTTCGAGATGTCCAGAGCGCGATTAGCTTCTGCGCCTGGCGACGTGAATCCAGAGACTTTTCGACGGACTTCATCGTTATTGTAGTCAGCTGATGCTGTTGCTGCTGCCTCTGCTGCTTGTCTGCCCGTCTCTGTTGCCCAAGTCTATCGACTCCGGGCCTTGACTGCAGGTCGCCGTCTGATCTCGCGGGATCACACCCGAGATGACGATTTTAACGATCAGCACAAAAGATTTTGACCACGCCGTGGTCGCTGCCAACAACACAGTAGGTGACTGCATATACACATACAGCTCAGTGTTATGAAATGTGAAACTTTAGTCCCGTTCCGTCATTTCGTCTCAAGGGAGGTAACTTTACGAAAAGATAAACAACGCTGAAAAGCTCAAAAAAGTTCCGGAAAAATAAAGTCTGAAAGTTACTAGTTGTAGCACGCCTGGGAAGGCAAAAGCAGGTATGGTTTATTCCATTCGTGGATGATCGCGTGGGTAGCAGGTAAAACTGTGTAATCTCTTGACAACGCGTGCCATACCTGAGCGCTTCTGTGATGTGGTTGCCTCATAAAAGAGGCGCTATATCGTGTCACTTGCCGTTATTTTTACCTTTACACGTTGTCGATAAGATATAGAGGTGCACTGCATGGACAAGCCGTTAAGCGCAAGCACGTGTCATAAACAAAACGCAAGAGATAAAGTCGTAAGCATGTTGGCTGCTGATGGAGAATTGCAAGACGTTGTCTGGCAAGCGTAAGTCAACGCTTTATCATATCAGAGATAGGTGTCAGTGCCATCAGCCGCAGCAACCGGAGACTGCGGCGCAATACTTGTACGCGTACCGCCGCCACATTCGCTCGACGTATATATTCCACGCGTCGCTGCGTTGGTCTTTAGTACAGCAGACGCGTTTGAAGTTAGCCAGAACGCGCAGCTTCTGCGGTTGCGTCCGAACGATTAAATACCGCGAAACACTTGTGCCTGACAGATATGGACAAGTTGACCTACGGTATATTGCTAGATAGCCGACGCACAGTAGCACTAGCATCGCTTGGGATGCGGCAGACGTTCAAGGTGCTGAGATAACGAGGAGAGCGTGTATACAGGGTGGGCTAAAAAGTAAGCACCTACAGCATTATCAATAAATTGCATTAAAACCTGCCAACGAAGCTAGTTTTTCGTTAAATTTGAGACCAAACAAGCACTATAATACTACAAGTCGGTATTAAATATTCTGTTAATTAAATTTTCTATGTATGACGTAATGTGCGACGTCAGTTAATGTAGTGATGTACTGACGCTGCAATATGGGTAAAATAAGTGGAAATGATAAAATAAACTTGAAAAATAGAAAAATGGGACTCGAAGAAACTGTTAAACGAATTTCCATCTAAAGATTGGTTTAGGAGTAGACTTGACAGCTTGTTAAGACGAATTGATACAACTAGGAGCACTGATCGAAAAGTTGGCAGCGGACGTCCCAAGTCAGCAAGAACGTCAGTCAATCAACATCACAAAGGTAGAAGAGCTCATTTGCAGTCAAGAAAATGCTCCTGGCACCCACAGAAGTCTACAGAACATTGAGCAAATCACGGGATTGCAAGAAGTTTCGTTGTAATGTTGACTGACTTTCTCGCCGACCATAGGTCTATTGCAGCGTCACTACATTAACTTTGGTCACACATTACGTCATACATAGAATATTTAATCAATAGAATACTTAATATCAACTTGTAATATTATAGTGCGCGGTGGCTTCAAATTTAACGAAAAACTAGCTTCGTTGGCAGGTTTTACGTCGATTTATTGATAATGCAGCAGGGTCTTACTTTTTTGGCCCACCCTGTATGTTCTGTGCATCTATAGCTGATGAACATCAGCTGACGCCAATGTCTATATAGCCTACTGATTGATCGCATCACGTTTCAATTTCCACCACTTCGAGGCTGATTCCTTTAGTACATGCAAATGAAGAACCCCGTTTAGTAGAACTGTATACATACGTGTAGCTAGACGAGTACAAACGCAAAATAGAACATCGCAGAAACAGAAGATAAAAAGGATGCATATATTGTCAGAATTAAAAAATATAACTATTTTCATCTTCTATAACTTTATATTATTTACTTATAGTATTGCGATTTCCACTACAGCGCATTAGAGACCTTGTGATAATAATGTTATTGCGCATACATTCTGTATCTCGCTTTTATGAGTGTAGATGAGTTTAAAATTATTGCAAGAATTGCAGCGGTCGTTGTCAGCGACCAATTAAAAGATATGAGCAGTTATAATATAGTTGACAGATTGTCTGACGTCGTCCAGTCGGACTTTGATCATCAACGAAGCACATAATGCGTCATGACCTGCTGCTTGTCGAGTATGAAGCTGAGTTGGCCTGGTCAGTCACAGCGTTGGTCAATCCGTCTGCCAACTGTCCGGCAGCTGACCACTGCCTTGATCGTCGGTCGCGCTCCGTGAACATTGTCCAATTTCATGCTTGGTATAGCGTCGTACGCCCGCTCAATACAGTTGCCCGTTCCGCTTTTCATCGTCGAGTGTCGCGATTAATGGCGAGATGCTCGTCATCCCGGCATCGTTCGGTTTATCTGTGCTCCCATCATCACGTACGTTATCTGAGACATACTTCATACTTCATAAAAGTACATGTACACAGTGCTTAAGGTTCACTCCCGTACTTCGCTGCCGTTTTCTGAACTTGCAACATCAACTGGCGCTACGAAATGCTGCGAACTTACGATGTTTCGTTGTGCATTAATATATCAGATGCTATTCACGTTTGGACAAAAACGAAACCTGCAGCGGCGCATGCAGTAATATATTTTATATGACACATGTTTGCCATGAAATGACAAATAAGATTATAAATACATTTAAACGTGGTACAGAGTGATGGAGTTTGATATCTTACACTTACAGAGTATGTCATTTCGACACGGTGCTTGACTGCCATAGCCTGCTGAATGGCTGACGGACTGACATGCAGAGAGAACTGATAAAACACAAAATGGTGATTTTCGTCAGAGTACTCGTGAATATGAAGGGAAACCTCCCGCACTCCATGCTTTTTCGGTGTAACGTATATAGTGACTGAGTGACCAGTGACCACGCTGAAATTCTCCAGCATTGTTGGTTTTCACGCCATTGACTCGCAACTGCTCGTGTACTGTCGGGAAATGTCAGGCGCAAATGAATCCACGTACAGCATCTGACACTGCACATCAGCTACAAGCGACGTGAAAGAAACATTGCAGCATTATTTGCGGTTCGCACGCGACAGCTGGAACAGTTAGCAATTTGCGTCCGAACAGCGCGTCAAGCTGCATAATGGAAGTCCATTCGGCGGTGACGACAGCGCCCGTTATAATGGTACAGTTGGGGCGGCGCTAATGGTACGTTCGGATTAGATGCAGTTCGCACTGACGCGTCCACGTAATCACACCGCGTCACCGACCGACCAAGAGAAATCAAAGAAATCTTATTTCGACGCCAACGTCGTGAGCCGGTCAGGAACGGCGCAAAACGGAAACTGGGGCAGTGGCGGCGGCGGCGCTCCGGCCTGGTTCGGACGCAGCTGGACATTGCACGGGTAATATGCTGTTCACGCAGGATTGCTTCTTGGAGCTATTAACACGGGCCGGACGGCCGGTCGGTCTGTATCGGACAGGGACGCGGGCTGGATCAACCGTAAGTCGCCGGTATGGCAGCGGGTGTCGCCGGCGCAGCTTGGTGACCTGTTATTTTGCTCTCGGGATTACGCTAAGTAAACGCGCTGCACGCACTGGTGCCAGTCAAGCGAGTATCGGATATCAAGTATTGAGCGTCTCACGCACGAATGAAGTCGATGAGCTTCCAACGGCGCTCAGGATTGTCCCAGCCATCCACTGTTATGCCATACATGTGCTCGGCAGCTCGAATATTGTTCCCAATAGCTAACGTCAGCGCTGGGTGCAGATGAAAGAGTTTTAAAGCTTATACAGAACACACCGACACATTCTCCAGTGTGACTCCGAGATCACTATTTTTACCGATTTACCAGTTATAATGCAGTGAGTGACTAATCTGAACACTCATTTCCGCAAATAAAGACGAAACGCGAAGAACAGGACAAGATTAGGTCTGGACTATTGAAAAGTTTTGATGCCAGTATGATGGTTCAGCAGCTAGAGAACCGGACAGTAGTTTTATCGCCGTTGTCTGTTGGTTACAATACTTTACTACCGCCCTGCAGTCGTCGGTCGGGCCAGCGCTGTTGAACGCTGATTAAATTTCGTGTATGACCGAGTGGGCACGCAGCGATGCGGCGTCGTTGTCTCGAGTGCCGCCGTCTGCCTGCCGCCGCAGCTGATGCCCGCATCCACTCCCTCCCTCCCCGCCTGGACATAACCACATGGCGTGGTCGTATACGTCTCTTCCCGGGCCCCTCATGGCCGCTAAACGCTGATTTATCTTCGCTCAGCGGCTGATTAGCGGATGCTTATTGGCAGTAAAATATTCTTTGATATCTTTCAACGGGCGGCGCGGGCTCGACGTGAGAACTGTAAGCCGCAGCAGCCGCAGCAACACGCTGTGTCGTGGACTTAATGTCGATGACGAGATGGCGTGCATCGACGTCGCTCGTCTTTATCAACGTTGTCGCACGGCGATGAAGAACTGTTTAATTAAACTGAAACGCAAATCGGTTATTCTGTTTCACAGTGACGCAAACGCTGAATCTGCAACATTATGAATACACTGGACACATGATAAACGTTCGTATTTAGCGAATAAACCATCCAGAACGTTCAAAATATTGTTTTGCTTTAATTGTTAGCTATTTTCTTTACTGCATGGTTGTCTGTTTAAATTTGCAATTATGAACTTGAAACGGCGCAAAGCGGAAAGCTAGAAAAGATAACTTCAATTGACAATGTTTAAAACTGTCGGAAGCGAGATGCAGGTGGACATCTCACAGCCGGACTTTGGAACGAACTTTTTAAAGTTTTTAACCCACAAATGGTCGACAATATCTATCGGTTTTTGAAGCCATATCTGGATCGCCCGTTTACTTAAAAGTAGGAAGCGATTTTTCAGTCACCAAAGCAAGCATTGTTTGTGTCTCGAAAGACTCGCTTGCTTGACAAGCGACAGAGACTTTCGCGTCACAAACGGCCGATGACAACTTGCAATGATAATGTATCGTTAAATTTATGCCGTATGTAAAATAAATATCGATTATACGTAACCTACTCTATTAATAACGGTTATTATTAGCATTGGCAAGGTCAGCAAGCGAACTGTCGGTAGCATGTTTCATTAATACAGCGTGGATTTGACCTCTAGCTGCTGCACGGCGTCGTGTGTGGCCTGACGAAGGCAGCATTGTATCACGTGGCCATGCAATGGGCCGAGGTCGGGCCGAGGTCTTTGTCCGAACGTGTGTTTGCGGCGACCCGGCCACAATGGCCGTGTCACGGAGGTGTTGACACCGTCTGATTAAAGCCGCATCGCTAGCGGTCAAATATCGCCGTGACCACCTGACCCAATCTGTTGTCTCTGCAGCCTCTGCAACATGTGCCAGACCCCGGTGACGTCACCGGTCATCGACGTCACTGTCATTCTTGCTTCCACGTCACCATCGCTCTATAGCGCTATGTGCATCTTTTTCATAGCAATCACACACACTAAGGCGATCTGCAGTTATTTCTGATTACCAGTAACAAGTACAAAACGCTAAAACATTTACCTCTAGTACATAGTGTCGTAATGGTTGTTTTCCTCCGTTGTGACACTTAAGTATATAAAAGCTGACGTATTGTCTTTGTTATTCATAGGCCATGCACAGTAAAAATTCTATACAATTCCTGCTGTTCCCGTTCGGGGTTGTCCAAAACTTATATATGCTCTTAGGGGAAGAGAGGTTCAGAAATTGTTATATATATTCATCTTTATTCACCATAAAGGTAGCACCAAAACATATAGAAAATATTTACATAAACGAACACTTAACTAACACAATCATAAAAAAGAAAAAACACTTAACTAGATACACACCTCCGTGTAAGTTACCAAAAATTTATCAAGTCGCTTTCGTAGCATGACACTTGCTAGTTCACAACCGAACAAACTTTGGCAGAGTAATAGAACGCTGTCTATCAATGTGCATAGTTGCAGATTGCTCAAAATCCAAGCCTGTTCTCTCGCTGCCATATGGATGTTTTTGACGGCGTATACGTTTAGTTAACTATGCTTGACGATCTGTTTTACTGTGCTTCTTCTGCTGTCTGTCTTTTTAATTTTTATTGATTTATTTGCATTGCCTTTACAATATAGACGGCGTAGTTCCATTTTGGTAAATAAAACCGCAAATTCATAAGAGGTACATGTATACACACCATCCGGTGTGGTGGAGGGGAAGAGGGGGTTGGGATAATGT
>Ga0126335_1000342_pt1 | contig 21997 bp, 17 predicted proteins | sample OlaspJWI45metaG_FD_108409 | JGI IMG/M metagenome (GOLD analysis project Ga0126335, IMG submission 108409) | Marine gutless worms symbiont microbial communities from Oahu, Hawaii - Olavius sp. 1 OAHU.JWI-45 metaG | ecosystem: Host-associated > Annelida > Digestive system > Unclassified | place... | reverse complement strand
GCTCATCCTGACGCGAAATGGGTAGCATGGCCTGCCTCCTATATTTGGGGTTGTTTCGTAGTATTGCAGGCCATTACTTAAAAATCAAGTAATAATTGATATAAGTTTCGTTGTAGGGTTAAGAGTCAGTTGCTCTGCCTAGTTGAGCTAACGGCCCGCATATCCACAATTCGCTGCAATTGGGATTGGTTGGTAACAACTTTCAAATCAGCTGTCAACTGCTTTTTTAGGCCACCTGAGCGGGACTGTCATGTTGTTGAATGGTATGGAAACTTTAATCCTCCACGGCTACCGGCTGCCGGACAGCTGAGGTCTGGATCTTGGATTTTTGATATTGAAATTAGAATACGACCTACCATTTTTCTTTAATCTTGCGTGCCCGTTTGCGGTCTTTCTTCCAATCGGCCTCTTTGCGTCGCCTGCCATCCGGTTTGCCCCTGTACTTCTTTGCGAACGATTCAGGATCGAGGCTGAACGTGCCGGGCTGATTCTGCCGTTGTCGCGTTTCCTTTACAGGCTGCTTTTTTTCTTCGACCGGTTCTTTGGGCAGTGGCGGCCCGCTAAATCCGTCCGGCGGCACGGCATCGGCCAGATACAATCCGTCACCGGCCTGATAGTACATCACCCCCAGGTCCAGGGTTTTTTGGACCTGCACGGTCAGCAAAACCGGATCGGCATCCGTGCGGCCGCCGATTCGCTTTGCCAGCGCCTGAGTCTCTGTCAGAACAACTTTAGATTGCGAAGTTGGAAAAATGCCCTTGCGATGGACATGCGGGTAGGCTTTACGCCGGACACAGGTATAGAGCAGTTTGGGCAGTTCCCGGGTAATTTTCGGTTGTGAGAGTCGCTCCCGATCCGTCGCCCGGACAAGGTTACCGCTGATTTCAATCGGCGTATCCGCCAGTGTCACCAGCAGCGCGTCGATTTGGGAGCGGCGGATGTGCTTCCAGCCATCTTCTTCGGTAACGGCTTTCAGCAGATCTTTGATTTTTACATAGCCGTTTGCATCCGGCACCAGGCCAAATCCGTCCGGCCGGTAACCCAGTATGTAATTGATAAACTTACCGAAACGATCAAGTGCCTGCTGTGGTTTCATGGGATTAAAAAAGGTTAAAGGTTCAGGGTTCAGGGTTCAAGGTAAAAGGTAAAAGGTGCAAGGTTTATGGTTTAAGGTTCAAGGCGTCGCCCTTCGGGCTTCCGTCTTCGCGTTAGCTTCGCCGGACAGGTCCGTTTTTGCATTCGCATCTCAGCATGCGTATGTAAATCAAATGCTGGGTGGCGAACTGTCGGTCCGTGCTCTTGACCGGTTGTGATTCTTCTGTTAGTTCATTCCATCGAACGCCCAGTCTTGTCAATACCCAAGAAAGGACTTTTTACCATGAAGCGTGATCGTTCCAATCAACTATTCGCAAAAGCCCTCGGGATCATCCCCGGCGGCGTCAACTCGCCGGTGCGGGCCTGTAAATCGGTCGGTTCGACGCCGCTGTTTATCGATCGGGCCGAAGGCAGCCTGCTTTACGATGTCGACGGCAACACCTATATCGATTACATCGGTTCGTGGGGACCGATGATTTTAGGACACCGCCACCCTGCTGTTATCCGGGCCATCAGCGACGTGCTGGCAAAGGGCACCAGCTTTGGTGCACCGACCGAACTTGAGGTTCAACTGGCCCAAATGGTTAACGAAGCCGTACCGTCTGCAGAGGTTATCCGCATGGTCAACTCCGGCACCGAAGCGACCATGAGTGCCATCCGGCTGGCTCGCGGTTTCACCGGACGGGATGTTATCATCAAATTCGATGGATGCTATCACGGCCATGCCGATACGCTGCTGGTTGAAGCCGGTTCCGGGGTGGCCACGCTGGGTATTCCCGGCAGTCCCGGGGTCCCTAAAACCTTTGTCGAGTACACCCTGTCATTGCCTTACAATGATATAGCAGCCGTCAAAAAAGTAATGGCCGACCGGGGGGATGCGGTGGCCGCGATAATTGTCGAGCCGGTGGCCGGCAACATGGGACTCGTGCTGCCCCGGACCGGATTTCTGGAAACCCTGCACGAAGAGACTCGCAAGTATGGCAGCCTGGTGATCTTCGACGAGGTTATGACCGGCTTCAGAGTGGCTTATGGCGGGGCCCAGTCGGTGTATGGCATTCGACCGGATGTCACCTGTTTCGGGAAGATTATCGGCGGTGGCCTGCCGGTGGGGGCCTACGGGGGCCGCAAGGAAATCATGGAACGCATTGCGCCTCAAGGGCCGATTTACCAGGCCGGAACCCTGTCCGGCAATCCGGTTGCCATGGCAGCTGGAATTGCCACGCTGCAACAGATTTCGCGTCCCGGATTCTATGAAAGCCTGGACCGAAAGTCCGAAAGATTGGCCACCGGACTGCAAGCGGCCGCCGAAAGGCGGGGTCTGGCTGTTTCCATAGCAAGAGTCGGTTCAATGCTGGGGATGTTCTTTACCGATATTCAGGTGAAAAATTTCGAAGATGCCAAAACCAGCGATCTGGACCGGTTTTGCACTTACTACAAAGGAATGCTGGACAGCGGTGTGTACCTGGCCCCGTCACAATTTGAAGCGCTGTTTGTCTCCGCGGCCCACACCGATGAACAGATCGATACCACCATTACCGCCGCCGAGGCTGTGTTCCAGGGATTGTGATGTTGAATCCGCAGCGGCCATTTCGGCGGTCGGATCAGGTGGGTGGGCCGGATACCCATTCGGCTTGGGCTAAGCGCGCCGGATTTTTGACGAATGCGCTCCATAGCGCCAATATTGCCACCTTCCCGTTAGCTATCCAATGCCTGCCGGCTGGAGGTCTGGGCAATTCTACCGCATGCCGGGCATTGGTATAATATTTGCAAAAATGCGCTTGGCGGCGATCCTGGATCGCAACCGCGAGCACCCGCCGGTTCTCGCTGATTCGAAGCAGGTTCGGTCAAAACGGCAGGATATGCAGTTATAGTAGTTGTCAAAGATATGTTCCGTTTGGATAGGCCCTACGCCAATTGAAAGGCAAGCCGGAATAACTGTGGAAAAAGTTCGGAGTGCGGAGTTCGGAGCCCGCCCTGGTGCTAAGGCGAAAAACGGGGTCGTCATGTCAAGATTTTTTTCATTGCTCAGATAATTCCAGATCCGATCTGTACCCGGTTCCGGGCCAGGGTTGTGGAAGCGCTTGCGCGCAGTCTATTATATTGTTTCTCTGAATTTATTGCGGAAATCAAACTATCAGGAAGAACCGATGTGTGCGGACAACAACCGGATTCCGGATGAAGTTAAAAAAATACACCTGATTGCCGTTTGCGGCACTGCCATGGGTGCACTGGCATGCATGCTCAAGGATCTCGGGTACGATGTTTCAGGCACCGATAACAATGTTTATCCGCCCATGAGCACGTTTCTGGCGCAAAAGGGCATTCAGGTAAACAATGGCTATAACGGCCGTCATCTGGGCTACCGGCCGGATCTGGTGGTGGTGGGCAATGCGGTTTCAAGGGACAATTCGGAAGTGGTCGCCATGCGGGAGTTGGGCCTGTCTTTCTGTTCCATGCCGCAGGCCCTGAATCATTTTGTGGTGGGCGAAAAACAATCAATACTGGTAACCGGAACCCACGGCAAAACCACCACGTCCGCGTTGATGGCCTGGATTCTGCAAACCGCCGGGTACGATCCGTCATTTATGGTGGGTGGCATCCTGCGAAATTTCGACAGTAATTACCGCCTTGGTCAGGGGCCCTATGTGGTGATCGAAGGCGACGAATACGATACGGCCTATTTTGACAAGGGGCCTAAATTTTTACATTTTAGCCCGCATTCGACGGTACTGACCGGTATCGAATTTGATCACGCCGATATTTTTCGGGATCTTGCCCATGTAATAAGTGCCTTTGAAGCATTTATGTCCCGTCTGGCACCGGCAAGCTTACTGGTGGCATATCATGAAGATGCCAATGTGCAAGCCCTGTTGTCTGGCACCGACTGCCGAATCCAGACTTACGGCCGCGATGGGGATGCCGATTGGTATTTTACCGGCCACTCGATCCAGCCGCCTTACACCCGGTTCGATGTTGTGCATTCTGACCGCAGCCTTGGCCGGTTTCGAACTGAATTGATGGGATCGCACAACCTGTTGAATGCCCTGTCGGTGATCGCTGTGGCCCGAAACCTGGGCATTTCCATCCAAACGATCGACAGGGCGTTGCAGAGTTTTAAAAATGTCAGGCGGCGACAGGAAATTCGCGGTGTTCGCAACCAGATAACGGTCATGGATGATTTTGCCCACCACCCCACCGCGGTGCGGGAAACGGTCAAGGCCGTCAAGCCGTATTATCCGGATGGCCGCCTGATTGCCGTTTTCGAACCACGCACCAATTCCAGTATGCGCAGTGTGTTCCAGGACGTTTATCCGCAATCATTTGAAGGAGCGGATATGGTCTGCATCCGCAAACCCGCGCTGCTCGAAAAGATTCCACCCGGACAGCGATTTTCCTCCGCAAAACTGGTCCAAGACCTGAATGCTAAAGGTCTGGCGGCACATTATTTCGAAGATACGGATGCCATCATCGATTTTCTGGCCGGTACGGCCCGAGCCGGCGATCTGATCCTGATCATGTCCAATGGCGGCTTCGACAATATTCATCAGCGGCTGCTTGACAGATTGTAGTAGGCATCTTTACTTTCTGTGCACAATTCCCTTTTGAAAATTCAGGATCGATCGATTTGCCGGTAAGCGTTGGCAGAAAAAAAGATGATGACCGGGCCGACGATGATACTGAACCAATCCCGGGTAAAAATTCCGTATATTAGATCCGCCAGGCCGATCAGGAAGAACATGATGCAGATCGTTTTTTTAATTTGATTCGGCTTCATGTTAAGACTGTCTCGAGCAGGCGACACAGCAGGCGTACTCCGAATCCAGTTCCGCCCGGCGTATAATAATCGCCACCGGCTTTGCGATAGGCCGGACCGGCAATGTCAATGTGGGCCCACCGCGTTTTCTCATCCACAAAAGACGACAGAAACAGGGCGGCGGTAATCGCCCCGCCGTAGCGCGAAGAGCTCATATTATTGAGGTCGGCCAGGTCGCTTTTCATATATTCGCGGTAGTCATGCGGCAGCGGCATCCGCCAGCAGCGTTCGAAACATTGTTCTCCGGCACGACTGATGGCTGCAGCCAGATCGTCATCCGGGGAGAATACGGCCGCGATTCGCTCTCCCATGGCAATGGCGCACGCACCGGTGAGCGTTGCCATATCGATGACAACATCCGGCTTATAGGTTTGAATGCCGTAACTGATGGCATCGGCCAGGATCAGGCGACCTTCAGCGTCGGTGTTGCCGACTTCCACCGTTTTGCCGCTGTGGGTCCGTATAATGTCTCCCGGGCACATGGCCTGGCCGGATACCAGGTTTTCGACCAGCGGCAGGATGCCGATAACCCGGGTGTCAATCGAAAGTTCCGGTACCGCCAGCAATGTAGCCGCCACGGCGGCTGCGCCGGCCATATCCGATTTCATGATATTCAGGGTTTTGGTTGTTTTGATGTTGAGGCCGCCCGAATCAAAGGTAACCCCCTTGCCTACCAGAACGATGGTATTTCTGGCCTGCGGTGGAAGATAATCGATTACCACCAGCTGCGGTGGGTTGGGACTTGCAGCGCCTACCGCGAGCAGTGCGCCAAACCCGGAACCTTCCAGATCTTCCCGGTCCAACAATTGGGTCTTCAATCCTTTTTTACGGGCCTGATCGATCATGCGCCTGGCTAATTCGGCCGGTTTTTTATCATTTGCCGGTGTATTGACCCAATTGCGTGCCAGAAGCGTCGCTTTACATACAGCCGTGACCCGATTAATCAGGTCGTTCTTTTTTTCAACGGATTCGGCAGTTACCAGGAAGCTGATCGCCTCCAATGGCTTTGCATTGGCTTCCGTCTTGTAACCATCCAATAAATGATTGGCCAAAAAGGACCCTTCGAGCATGGCGCCGAGAATTAAGGAATCCTCCCGATCGCCTTCGGCGTTTGGAGGAACCAGAAAAGTGATCGATTCGAATTTCGATTTCATGGCCTTCTGTACGATCCGGCCGGCCATGCTGCGAATTCGCTCCGCATCCAGTTCTGCCTGTTTACCGAGACCGGTAAAAATCAACCTTTCGGCCTTCATGCCGGCCACACTGTACCAGATCACATCCTCACCAATGGCACCGGTAAACTCTTTCAGTTCCAGGACTCTGGCGATAAGTGCATCGATCGACGCCGGGCCGGCGGGTGCCGGATTTTCAAACACGGGGATGACCAGGGCATCGGTTTGAACGTCTTGCAGATTTTCAGAAGTCAGGTGAAGCATGGTACGATTTCCTGTAATCAGGTGTTTATTGATAGCCACGAATTAACTCGAATTGTCACGAATTGGGTCATATTCATTTATACTCCAGTCGGTTTCAACCGACCCACGAACCCACCGTCTTACCAACGGTGGTCGTTGAGTTGACCGGCGACCGAACCGGATTGCAGCAAGCTACTGCACCTGCCTGTACATGTCAATGTCACGCTTTTTCAGGCGTCGATCAACTGCTTGAGTTCGCTGATGGTTTGCCACGAAAATGCTTCGCTGCGACAGGGCATAATGGCGTTGTTGGTGAAAATCGGATCAGCGGCAATATCATAACGAGATGCGGCTACCGCGCTGTCCCACAGGGGCGACCGTGGAATAGGTGTGTAATGGGCCAGAATCGGTGTAATTCGGTTTTCCTTGACAATCCGAATCGATGCCGCCACCGCAGCCATGGTCTGACCCGGCAGCCCCGCTAAAAGATAGGCGCCTACTTGATTTCGCATAAAACCCGCATCGCCCAGACAGGCCGCCGCACGCTTAAATTCTGATGCGGTCACTTTCATATCCATTGCGGACCGGTCGTCAAACTGCGTGGTTTCCAGTCCCAATCGGACTGTTTCAAACCCGGCTCTGGCCATCAGCCCGGCGGTCAAATCATTCACATTGCGAATGTGCAGGGCATTCGGCGTATGAAAGCGGATTGGGCGTCCGGCTGCAATGATTTGTTCCAGGATTGGCACGACGTGTTCACCGGAATCTACCAGCAGGGCATCGTCATAAATAACAAAATTTTCGACCTGAAACCGATCGTGCCAGTACAAAATTTCCTTGACCACCGGCAGGGGGGATTTGCGCTGCATCTGCGGATTGAGCGCCCTCGAGGCGCAATAGGCACAGTTGAAAGGACAGCCCCGCGACGTCAAAACGGGCACGTAGTTGATGCGATTCTGCAAATCAAAGGCCGGATAGGGATAGGTGTCCAGATCCTGCGGGTCAAATACCCTGACTGGACGATAACCGGTGTAGTGCAGCACCAGATCGAGGATCAGTTTTTCGGCCGGACCGGTGACGATATCGTCCGCGTCGATATGCCTGCGAGCGTGTTCTTCACACAAAGTGGCGTAGATACCGCCCACGATAATGCGGACATGCGGCCATACGCTGCGGATTGTGTGGATGGTTTCCTGCAGACCGGTGTACCAGTAGGTCATCAGTCCGGTGACCAGAATCAGATCAGGTGGTTGCATTGCCGTAAGGTCGTCGAGGAACCACCGGGGCTCTATACCGTAGCGCGAAAAAGTGCGGGGTATGTCACCCAATCCGGCCGGTTTGGGGATTTCCGATTTATTGAAAGGCCCCCGTCCAAAACGTGCATTTGGATCACGCTGAGGTGAACGGGGGTGGAACCGGTCCAGGCAGTCAATGTAAGAAATCCGGCAGCCGTGCTGTCTCAGGATACCGGCCAGCTGCAGCAGGCCGTAGGGTTTTGACCAGAAATCGTAAGCGGCAAAATCATGTATCCAGGGGTTTACCAGCAGGATGTGGGGGGCATGGTTTGTCCGTTGTCCGTTGTCGGTTGTCCGTTGCATGGGGTCTGTCGTTCGTTGGACCGTTGGTCCGTGGTCGGTGGTCATTCGTCATTGTTCATTTTTCTGTGAGCGCGCTCAAGGCTCATAGAAAGAGAAACCGAGTGGGCGTGTCCGTTGCAAAAAAGTTTTTGGCAGATTCGTCAGTTCCGTTCCTTCCGTGGTCAGCCATCCTTTCCCGGCTCCACGGAGGCGTAAACCGGAGCCGGGATTTAGGTAGGAATATCGGCCGGCGTTCAAAGATACAGGGTGATCAAATAACCATGGAGCGCAGCGATTCCTCAATTTTAGGCACTTTAGATGCACTTTAGCGCATTTTAGGCACTTCTTTCCGGATCATATTCGGGAAAGTAGGCCATGGACGTTTTTTTCAATTCGTGTCGGCTGAACAGCAGGGTGTATTCTTTCAGGCCGGTCACCCGGGCAATCTCAGCGGCGGTCGCCAGGCAGGCCGGCTCATCTTTGGCATGCACCATGGTATACAAATTGTACGGCCAGCCATTGCCGGGTATGCGGCAGTAGCAGTGGGATACAGCTTTGAATGCGGCCATTTTCCGGCCGACCTCTTCGATGCGGTCATCGGCCACCTGCCAGGCAACCATGGCATTGGCATTGAATCCGGATTTTTGGTGCCGCAGCGTGGCGCCGAAACGCCGGATAACACCGCGGGCGCAAAGATCCGCCAGAATCTCAAGCAGGCGCTCTGCGGATATGCCCAACGCTTCGGCGATGGGCTGATAGGGGCGTTCACACACAGCGATATCGCCCTGAATAGAAGCAATTATTTTTTTTTCCAGTTCGGTTAGCATCAGAACAATTCCGTGGCGGTGACTATTGTTTTCCTAAGCCGCCTGGTTTTTTTCCGGAAACAGTTTCAGAATATCTTCAGCCGCAGCTTTGCAAATGCCGCGTTCGGTTATAAAACCGGTCACCAGGCGTGCCGGCGTCACGTCGAATGCGTAATTGCCCACCGGGCTGTCGATCGGCGGCACCAGCACATGGGTCAAACCGCTGGCAGTGGCCCCCTGCACATAGCGAATCTCTTCCGGGTCACGCTCTTCGATGGGGATTTGCCGGACACCGTCGGAAATATGCCAGTCAAATGTGCTGGAAGGCAGTGCGACATAAAAAGGCACATCGTTGTCTTTAGCGGCCAGGGCTTTGAGATAGGTGCCTATTTTGTTGGCCACATCACCGGTATAAGTGGTTCGGTCGGTACCAACGATCACCAGGTCCACCCACCCGTGCTGCATGAGATGTCCGCCGGCGTTGTCGGTGATAACGGTATGCTTTACCCCGTGGCGGCCCAGTTCCCAGGCCGTCAGGCGGGCGCCCTGGTTAAGCGGTCGGGTTTCGTCGACCCAGACATGCACATCGATGCCGCTGTCATAGGCGGCATATATCGGTGCGGTGGCGGTGCCGTATTCGACACAGGCCAGCCATCCGGCGTTGCAATGCGTCAGGATATTGACCGGCCGGCTGTTTTTGCGGCGGCTGATTTCAGCAATTAAGGAACAGCCGTGCTCACCGATCTGCCGGCAGTTCACCACTTCTTGCTCGGCTATGGCGGCCGCTTCACGGCGGGCGGCATTGACGACATCGGTCAAAGTGTCCAGGCCCGCGAATGTCTCCAGCAGCCGGTCCACTGCCCAGACAAGGTTTATCGCTGTCGGCCGTGCGGCTTTGATCTTATTGCAATCCCGCAGCAGGGCGTCGCGCCAGTTATTTTCAGCAGCCGCCTGCAGTGCGGCCAGGTATACGCCGTAAGCGCCGGTAACACCGATCAACGGGGCACCGCGTACAAACATTTTTCGAATGGCCATGATGATGTCATCGACCGTTCTCAGATCTGCCACGACAAATTCATGCGGCAGACGACGCTGGTCGATAACCATGACGGATTTGGCATCATCGTGCAGCCAGATCGGTCGCGAGGGTTGCGCATCTGCTTTCATAGTTTTTCAGTTTCTTTCAATTTTACTGCGCTCAGGGCAATGCCAGGGGCCTTTTGAAGTCACCCCGATGATTGATCGAGATTTTTTACGAACAATTTTTATACAATCATCTGCCGCCCAAAGCCAAGGATTTTTTTACTCGACAAACAACGGCACAAAATCGAATCGATCGACATCAACAAGACCCCTGTCGGTAATTTTCAGGGACGGAATCACGGGCAGTGCCAGAAAAGACAGGGTCATGAATGGATCTTTGAGGGTTACGCCCCTATCCCGGGCCGCAGCTGTCAGGTTGTCCAGGCTCCGGCGGACCGATTGCACGGGTTGATCGGACATCAGGCCGGCGATGGGCAGGGCCAGTGCATTTAAAATCTTACCGTCACGGGCGACTGCCAGACCGCCACCGGCATCCACGACCGCTTTGACGGCCGTGTGCATATCCAAATCATTTGTGCCCACCACGATAATATTGTGTGAATCATGGGCTACGCTGGACGCCAGGGCGCCGCTTTTGAGCCCCAGGCCCCTGACAAAGCCGATGCCGCTGCGGCCCGAGCCGGTATGACGCTCGACCACCGCAATTTTCAATAGATCCCGATCCGGGTCGGAAACGGCCAGACCGTTTGAAATCAGCGGCTGCGTAACCGACTGGCGGGTGACGATCTGGTCCGGCACGATGTCAATCACCCGTATGCGGGTACCGGCAACGGGGATGTCAAATCGCAGCTCCTCCGGATCGACATGCATTGATGGCGGCACTGCCACTGCCGCCGGCCGTGGTATTTCGGATCGGATCGAACCGTTCTCGGCCACAAGACGGCCATGGCTGAACACTTTGTCTATCCGCAGCTTTTCCAGGTCGGACAGGACCACCAGATGGGCTTTGCGCCCCGGCGCCACGGCGCCGGTATCGTGCAGTCCGAAAAATTCGGCCGGATTGATGGTGGCCAACTGGATGGCCATAATCGGGTCCAATCCCGCTCCAATGGCCCGCCTGACAATATAGTCAATATGGCCTTCTTCAATCAGGTCGTGGGGGTGTCGGTCATCCGTGCACCACATCATGCGCCGGCTGTTGCGGGCTGAAATCATCGGCAGCAACACTTCCAGATTTTTTGCACCGGTGCTTTCGCGCACCATAATGTGCATTCCGGCAGCCAGTTTTTCGCGGGCTTCCGCGGCTGTGGTGCATTCATGGTCACTGGAAATGCCGGCGGCCACATAGGCATTGAGCTGCATACCCGAAAGACCCGGCGCATGCCCGTCTATGGGCTTTTTCGCCCGGCGGGCCATTTCGATTTTTTGAATCACGTCCGGATCGGCCGCCACAACACCGGGAAAATTCATCATTTCGGCCAGGGCCACGATGTTCTCATCATCGATCAGGGGGGCCAGCGCTTCGGCCGGTAGATGGGCGCCGGCGGTTTCCATATCTGTCGCCGGCACACAGGAAGACAGCGAAAAGTAGATATCGATCGGCTGATTCTGGGCCGAGGCCAGCATATAGGATATGCCTTCGGCTCCCAGTACATTGGCAATCTCATGGGGATCGGCCACCACCGTAGTGGTTCCCCGGACCGCCACCGTGCGGGCAAATTCGGACACAGCCGTCATCGAGCTTTCAATGTGCAGGTGGGGATCGATGAATCCTGGAACGACAATCTTGCCATCCAGTTCGATACGCTGCAAACCCTCATACGGACCGATGCCGATAATCAGGCCATTTTTGACAGCGATATCACCTTCGACCATTTCACCACTGAACACGTTTACAATCCGGGCCCCGGCCAGCACCAGATCGGCCGGTTCATCCCCCCGGGCTGCGGCAATGATGGATGTGTAGTCTAAGCTGTTTTTTTTCACCTTGAATACCTCTAATATATGTTAGTTTTTTAGCATTCTTTCATCATCGCACATCCATGAAACTGGAAACTCGAAATTGGAAATTTGGGAAAGGAATCCTATCCTTTTGAAATATTCCTTACACAAAGATAATAGAAATAAAATGAAAAGACAACGCGTCAGCGATTCCTCGATCCAGTATCCAGAATCAATTACCCACTAATCCCGGGCCCGGCATCAACTATCCAGTTTCCAGTATCCCGAATGTTTGATCTTCCCTGCCACCCGGTTGGCCGCCGCCATCACTTCTTCCAGGTCCATAGTCAACAGCCGGCCATTTTCCAGTACCGTCTGGCCGTCGATGATGACGGTTTTAACATCACTGCCCCGGGCGGTGTAGACCAGGTGCGACTCCGGGTGGTACATGGGTGTCAGATGGGGTTGGCCCAGATCAATAATTACGATATCCGCCTTTTTACCGGTTTCAATAGAACCGATCTGCTGATCCAATCCGATGGCCGAAGCGCCGCCGATGGTGGCCAGTTCCAGTATTTTGCGCGCATTCATGGTTGTCGGGTCCCCGCTGTGGACTTTGTGCAGTTTGGCGCACAAATCCATGGCCTCGAACAGATCAAGGTTGTTATTGCTGGCACAGCCGTCCGTGCCGATACCCAGCCGGATTCCGGCTTGCAGGATCAAATCTGCCGGTGCAATGCCGGCTGCCAGTTTCAGATTGCTTTCCGGGATATGTGAAATTCGGGCCCCAGAGCGGGCCACCGTTCGGATGTCTTTGTTGTCCATCCACACGCAGTGCACCAGGAGCGTTCTTTGGTCCAAAAGCCCGAGCCGATCAAGGTATTCGATCGGTGTGGCGTTGTGTTCGCTGCGGATCTGCTGCATCTCCTGCTGGGTTTCGGCCACATGGATCTGAAACAGGAGACGGTTGTCATCGGCCGCGGTTTTGGCCTTCTGCAGCGTTTCAGCGCTGCAGGTATAAGGCGAATGACAGAACAGGGAAGGGCGAATTCGTTCGCATCGGCTCAGCCAACGGTTTGCAAACGCTACGGCATTGCTGATATTTTTGTCCGGTTCGGGCACCCCGGGTGCCGGAAAATCGACGATTCCCTGGCCCAATACTGCCCGCATGCCTGATTGACGAACCGATTCGGCAACTTCCGATTCGTAGAAATAGCCGTCACAGCAGGTGGTGGTGCCACTTAATATCAGTTCGGCACAGGAAAGCCGTGTCCCGCTGCAAACCGTTTTTTCATCGATGAAACGGGCCTCGGCCGGGAAAATGTGGTTGTGCAGCCATTCATGCAGCGGCAGATCGTCTGCCAGACCTCTGAAAAGGCTCATGGGCAGATGGGTGTGGGAATTTACCAGGCCGGGAATTACCAGACAGCCGGCCGCATCGATATACCGGTTTGCCGGCGGCAGCCGGTCGGATTCCGGTACGGTTGCAACAGCAGCAATCCTGTCTTTGACAATGCCGAGCATACCGTCTTCAACGATATCGAAAGCCGGATTGACCGTAACGATCGTGCCGCCGTGAATCAGGAGGTCGTATGGTGTGTTCATTCGTCGTTTCGTGCTCTATCAGTTCGATTGAACAAGTTCCGATAGCTGGTTGGAAGTTACATCAAGTCCGTTGTCCGTTGTCAGTCGTCCGTGGCGAGTATGGCTTGATCCCCGTTCGGAATCTGCAAAAAGTTATGACAGTTTAGACCGTTTAGTCGGTTTAATCAGTTTCGTTATTCGTCAGCCCGGCAAAGTCCCGCCGTCTGTCATAGGCATGGCGAGCGAAAATAGATGTTACGCAACTGACAACGGACCACGGACAACTGACATTTTGTAACCAACAAAACCGTCTAAACGGACTCAACCGACTAAACTGAGTTACGCATACTTGCGAAACGCTTCGGCGATGCGCAGAACATCTGCCATGATCTGCTGTGTGTCAAGCCGAACCAGTTGCCGGTTTTCGACCACCAGGTCACCATTGATTATCACCGTGTCGACATCACTGCCCCGGGCCGCGTATACCATGTGTGAGGCGGGATGGTACATGGGTGTCAAATGGGGCTTGTGGGTGTCAACCACAATGATGTCGGCCTGCTTGCCGATTTCGATCGACCCGATCAGCGCATCCATCCCGAGGGCGCGGGCGCCGTCTATGGTGCTCATGCGCAATACCGTGGCCGCGTCCAACACCGTCGGATCGCCACTGGCAACTTTGTGCAGTTTGGCGGCCGTGTCCATTTCTGCAAACAGATCCAGGTTGTTGTTGCTGGCACAGCCATCTGTACCCAGTCCCACGCACACGCCCTTTTCAAGCAGTTGCGGCACCGGGGCAATGCCCGATGCCAGCTTCATGTTGCTTTCCGGATTGTGGGAAACATTGACGCGGTGGGCCTGAAGCAGATCGATGTCCGCATCAGTCAGCACTGCGCAATGACAGGCAAGTACATTGGGGCCCAGCAGGTCACGGGCGGCCAGAAAACCCACGGGCGTCTGACCGTATTTATCCATGAGCTGTTCGACTTCCGACCGGGTTTCGGAAAGGTGGATGACCAGCGGTATGGCATGGTTTATGGACAGGTTGAAAGCCACCTGCAGCAGATCCGGGGCGCACAGGTAGGGCGAGTGGGGTTCAACGGCGATGGAAACCAAGGGATCTTCCCGCCATTGGGCGACCAGTTGTTCGGTATATTCAAATCCCTTTTCAATCGGCCCGTAATTGGGGGACGGAAAATCATAGAGCACTTCGCCCACCAAGGCCCGCATGCCGGCAACATGGGCCGCCCGGGCCACGTCCCCGGTAAATAAATACATGTCGCAAAAGCATGTGGTCCCCGACAGCATCATTTCGGCACATGCCAGCAGGGTTCCTTTATATACCTTATCCGCATCCAGCATCGCCTCGGCCGGAAATATGTGGTCGTTTAACCAGGTCATCAGTGGCAGATCATCGGCCAAACCCCTGAAACAGGTCATGGCTGCATGGGTGTGGGTGTTCACCAGTCCCGGCATGATGATGCCACCGCCGGCATCGATGACTTTAGCCGCCTGCCACGCTGTCATTTGTGATGCGGTGCCTGCCCCGGCGATTTTATCTTTGCAGATAGCGACAACACCCGCTTCAAAGCGGGTATTATCCGGGTCCATCGTCAGGACGATGCCATTTTTAATCAGGATATCAGCTTGTTTCGGGTGCATCCATTTTCTCCACTAAATCGGCGATACTGCGGTCAATCGTCGGTGCAGCAGTTTGGGCAACGGTGATGATTTCCTCCAGAGTTGCCGGTACGGGCTGGTCCGGGTCGTTTACATTGGTGATGGTGGACAGGGCCAGGATCTTCATGCCGGCATGTACGGCGGCAATGACTTCATGGACGGTTGAAAAGCCGACCGCGTCCACCCCGATGGTCTTGAGCATACGCACTTCGGCCGGTGTTTCCAGGGACGGCCCGCTTAAGCCGGCATAGACACCCACCTGCAGTTTTATCCCGTTTGCAGCCGCTGCCTGCCGGCACAGTTCAGCCAGGCGAGGGTCATAGGCCCGGGTCATGTCCGGAAAGCGCAGCCCCCATTGATCCGCATTCGGGCCGATCAGCGGATTGGCGCCGGTCAGGTTGATGTGATCGCTGATCAGCATAATATCTCCGGGTATAAAGTTCGGATTCAATCCGCCGGCCGCGTTGGTGACAATCAGCACGGTCACGCCCATGGCCTGCATGACCCGAATCGGAAAGATGACCTCCAGGGGCGAGTAACCCTCGTAGAGATGAAAACGTCCCTGCATCACCATCATCGCGTGGCCGTGCATCCGGCCCAGCAGGAGCCGGCCCGGATGGCTGGCAACGGTTGAAAGCGGGAAATTGGGCAGTTGCCGATATTCATACACAGCATCGAGATCCAGTGATGCGGCGCTCTGTCCCAGGCCGGTCCCGGTCAGCATTCCGATTGACGGCACCAGGGCGGTATTTTTTTTGAGAAAGGCTGCGGTTTCTTCGACTTTGCGGATGGTTGGCTGCATGTTTGAACTCCGATGTTGTTTTGGGCTCTTCCGGTTGCCTTATTTGATGCGCAAGAAAAAGATTTATAGTCCAGCAATGGCACTGCCGTCAAGAGACCGGGATCGCAGAATATATCACCGATGATGGCGTTGACATTTCAAGCATATTGTGAAATAAGCGCAATTTAGATAAATTTCCCCTCCGTATAATTGGTTGTTACGATAAATAACTAACCGGAATGTTAAGCTTTTTGATCGAGTGACCGGCTATCGGTGGCTTCGAGAAATGATGGCGGCCCGGCCATACTGCAGCCTTTTTCCGCCGAACAGGATCTGCCTGCCAGGGCGGGCAAGTTTAATCCTTCCTGACCACCAGTCGGGAGGACAGCCGAACCAGGAGATATGCCATGACGCATGCGTTTAGACCCGAACACCCCGATATTACCGAACAGATGTGGAATGATATTGACGCGGTTATCAGCGCAAATCGCTTCAGTGCGGGCGCGGTCATCACCGTTTTGAGAGAATGCCAGGATGTTGTCGGGTATCTGCCGGTTGATTTGATCGATTACATCAGCCAGGGTTTGAATATTTCACCCAGCGAAGTATTTGGCGTGGCCTCATTTTATTCCCTGTTTTCGATGAAGCCCAAAGGCAGGCACACCATAAGGGTCTGTATCGGTACAGCCTGTTACGTCAAGGGTATCAAGGAAGTCATGGCGCGTATCAGCAATACCTATAACGTTGCAGAAGGCGATACCACCGAAGATCGACGGTTTACCCTGGAAGGTGTCCGTTGCCTGGGGGCCTGCGGTCTGGCTCCGGTGATGGTTATCGGCAGTGATACCCATGGTGCCATATCATCAGATACCATCATCAATATTCTCGATAAATATGAATAAACCCTTTAACGGGCAAATAATCCAATGAAGATATCCGAAGTAAAGGAAATACTGAATGCAAAGATCATCACGGGTGAGGAGCATCTGGAAAAATCAGTGATAGGCGCCGGAGGAGCCGATTTAATGGACGATGTCCTGTCGGCTGCGGCCAAAGATGCCGTTCTGTTGACGGGTCTGACTTCCGATGATGTCATTCGAACCGCCAAAGTGGCCGGCGTTGGCGCTGTCGTGTTTGTGCGCGGCAAGACACCGGTGCAGAGCGCCATTGATTTGGCGCGCACTTACCAGCTACCCACCCTGTTGACACGTTATTCGCTGTTTATCGCCTGTGGGCGGCTGTATATGAATGGATTGCGGGGGCTTGACGGCTCCTGGTAATGGGTGAGGAGATGTTGAATGGCAAAGTTGTCGGTTGACGATCTGAAAAAGGTTAAGCAGGAGGTTGCCAGTTCGGTGTTCTTCCAGGACAAAACCTACCTTCTGGTATGCGGTGGTACCGGCTGTCATGCCACCGGCAGTATCGCAGTCATGGAAGCCCTGCAAAAAGAGCTGGAAGAAAAAGACCTGGTCGAAAAATTCAAGGTCGTAGAGACCGGCTGCAACGGGTTTTGTGCCCTGGGCCCGCTGATGGTGGTCCAGCCCGAAGATATTTTTTACGAGAAGTTGAAGGTCGACGATATTCCGGGACTGGTGGAAGATCATTTTATCAACGGCAAGCCGGTTGAAAAATTATTTTACAAAGACCCGGTTTCCAAAAAACGGATCGCCGTACAGACTGACATCGCCTTTTTTGCCCACCAGATGCCGCGGGCGCTGCGCAACAAGGGACTGATCGATCCTGAAAAGATCGACAATTACATCGGTCGCAATGGCTACCTGGGTGTGGCCAAGGCCCTGTTTGAAATGACCCCCGAACAAATCATCGAGCAAATGAAACTGTCGGGTTTGCGGGGGCGCGGCGGCGCCGGTTTTCCCACCGGTCTAAAATGGGAATTTGCCCGAAAAAGCCAGAACGAAACTAAATATGTACTGTGCAATGCCGATGAAGGCGATCCGGGTGCATTTATGGATCGCAGTATCCTGGAGGCCGATCCCCATGCGGTTCTGGAAGGAATGGTCATTGCCGCCAAAGCGATTCAATCGCATCAGGGGTATATCTATGTTCGAACCGAATATCCGCTGGCCGTAAGACGTCTGCAAATTGGGATTGCCCAGGCCAAAGATTACGGGCTGCTCGGTGATGATATTCTGGGTTCGGGCTTTAGTTTTGAAGTTGACATTTACCAGGGCGCCGGTGCATTTGTGTGCGGTGAGGAAACCGCCCTGATGCGATCGATCGAGGGTCGTCGCGGAATGCCGCGCCCGCGCCCGCCGTTTCCGGCTCACAAGGGTCTGTGGGAAAAACCGACCATCCTGAATAATGTCGAAACGTTTTCCAATGTTCCCCAGATCATGCGCAAAGGCGGCGATTGGTACGCCAGTGTGGGGACCGAATCGAGCAAAGGTACCAAGGTATTTGCCCTGTCGGGCGACGTCAACAACATCGGGCTCGTAGAAGTACCCATGGGAACCCCGCTGCGTAAAATCGTCTACGATATTGGCGGCGGTATCCCGAAGAAAAAGAAATTCAAGGCCGTTCAGCTCGGCGGTCCATCGGGGGGTTGCGTTCCGGCGCAGCATATCGATACGCCGGTCGATTTCGAAGCCATTGCCAAGGTCGGAGCCATCATGGGATCGGGTGGCGCCATTGTGATGGATGAAAATACCTGCATGGTCGATATGGCCCGTTTCTTCATGGAATTTGTGCAGGACGAATCCTGCGGTAAATGCACGCCCTGTCGCGAAGGTACCCGGCGACTGCTGGAAATTCTCGAAAGAATTTGTGACGGCAAAGGCCAGCCCCATGATCTGGATGACCTGAACGAACTGTCGGCGGTAATCAAAGATGCCTCACTGTGCGGGCTTGGTCAGACCGGGCCGAATCCGGTGCTTTCGACGTTGCGCTACTTCAAGGATGAATACGAGGCGCATATTTATGAGCATAAATGTCCGGCCAAGCGCTGTGTGGCCCTGCTCGATTTTGTGGTGGATACGGATATGTGCACCAAATGCGGGGCCTGCTTCCGGGCCTGTCCGGCGGATGCCATTGTCTGGAAGAAAAAAGAAGTGGCCCGGATCGAAAAGGAAAAATGTATCGAGTGCATGACCTGCTTTGATAAATGCAGGTTTGACGCTATTTATTAGACTTACTGTTTTTGGGGGTGCGTACATGATAGAGGCAGTGTTTATGATGGGCGGACTGGGTGTCGTCGTCGGTGTCGGTCTGGCTCTGGCATCAAAGATTTTCTACGTGTTTGTCGACCCGAAGATAATTGCCGTTGAGGACGCCCTGCCCGGTGCCAACTGCGGTGGTTGCGGTTTGCCCGGATGCAGCGCCAACGCCGAAGCGATCGTGGCCGGCAAAGCCGCTCCGAATTCCTGTGTTGCCGCCGGTGCGGAAGTGGCCGAGGAGATCGCCGGTCTCATGGGCATGGCCATTGAAGCCAAGGAGCCGGATATTGCTCTGCCCGGATGTACCTACGGTGTCGAAGATGCAGATACCAAATACATATATGACGGTATGCCGGATTGCCGGGCAGTCGCTTTGCTCGGCGGTGGCATGAAGATTTGCACGATCGGATGTCTCGGGCTGGGGACCTGCGCGCGGGTCTGCCCCTTTGACGCCATCACCATGGGAGCCGAAGGATTGCCGGTCGTGAGCGAAGAAAAGTGTACCGGTTGCGGTACCTGTGAACGGGCCTGCCCCAAGCACATTATCAATTTGTCTTCGATTACGCGTAGAATTCTCAAAGAATACACCGTTGATGAATGCACCACCCCCTGCCAGAGGGCCTGTCCGGCCGGCATCGATATCTGCGAGTACATACGCCAGATTTCTCTGGGAGACCATCAGCGCGCCGTGCAGGTGATCAAGGAGCGCAACCCGTTCCCAACGGTGATCGGGCGCATTTGCCCGCGTCCGTGTGAATACGAATGTAGACGGCAATATGCCGACGAAGCGGTCGCGATCAACTTTCTGAAGCGCTATGCGGCCGACACCGAGAAAGAAAGCGGTCAGCGAATTCAGCCCTACAAGGCCCCCGCCACCGGTCGTAAGGTAGCGGTTGTGGGCGGCGGGGTTGAAGGCCTGTCCACCGCATTTTTCCTGGCCCGCCTGGGCCATGCGAGCACCGTTTATGAGGCCACGCCCAAACTCGGTGGCCTGTTGCGCAGCGCCATTGCCAGGTACCGGCTTCCGGATGACATTCTGGACTGGGATATCGATGGCATACTGGAGATGGGTGTTCAAGCTGAAACGCACCGCGCACTGGGTCAGCATATAACGATCGAATCGCTCTTGCGCCAGGATTTCGATGCGCTCTTTTTGGCCGTCGGCGGATGGGACAGTCGTCTGGCGCGCGGAGGGGCGGCCGAAATCGAATCACCGATTCCGGGAACCTTTCTGCTGGTGGATGCGGTCAGAGCCGGGCGACGGGGGGATGCGCTGCCGCCCGGCGCCGAAGATGTCATCATAGTCGGGGGTGGGAAACTGGCCCCCGAAACTGCAGAGTTTTGTTTGAAAAATGGCGCAAAACGGATTCATTTGGTCCTGCGTGAATTGCAGATCGATTCGGTGCTCGATCAAAAGGATCAGGAACGGCTGGCACAAAATGGTGTGGATGTCCGGGTTGCCACCGGTATCGGAAAACTTTACGGACAGGGCAACCAGCTCAATGAAGTCGAATTGATCGATCTGATCAGTGGTGAAAAAGAACGCATTTCGGCCGGAATGCTTTTACTGGCCAGCGGTCGTTTCCCTGAAATGATTTTCTGTAAAGCCCAGGCAACCGCTGAGAACGCCGACGAGCCGGTCTCTGCCGATTCTGCGCTGAACTGGGAAGCCGTGCAGCCGTATAAGCCGCCGGCATTGCGCGACGAGCTCGGCCTGTTTGCCGAAGGTGATGTGCTGACCGACTATAGCGCCGCCATAAAAGCGATTGGCGCCGGACGCCGCGCCGCGGCTTCGGTCCATGAAGTTATGTATGACATCTCCCTTGCGCATCCGGAAAACGTTTTGACACCCGAATCAGACATTCAAAATATTCATCATGCCGATGCGGTTGTCCGGGACAGCCGTAAAATCATGCCGTTGAGCAAGCCGTCTGAATTGTCAAAGACAGGGGAACTAGAGAAGGGCTTCAGCGCCGAAGAAGCGCGCGCCGAAGCCAGCCATTGTCTGCAGTGCGGGCTTATCTGCTACCAGCACGGCCAGAGTGTGAAAAACACGGATAAGGTCGAATAATTATTCTATTCGAATTGACTTAATATTTCACCACAGAGCTCACAGAGAGCACGGAGAAAAAAAATAATATCATAATCTCTGTGGACTCTGTGTCCTCTGTGGTTATTTATTTAATATGGCTACCGAAAAAGGTATCGTTATCGAAATCGGCCGGGGCACAGCCTGGGTCAAAACTTCCCGCACGGCCTCCTGCGAAGGGTGCGCACAGAGAAAATCGTGCCATGTGAGCGCCGACGGTAACGAAATGGAAGTTGAAGCCATCAATGCGGTGGGCGCCAGAGTGGACGACAGGGTCGTGCTGCACATGAAATCGTCCGCGCTGCTGAAGGCTTCTTTTCTGCTTTACATATTTCCCATCATGGTCATGCTCGCCGCAGCCCTGCTTGGCCAGCACCTCGCTCCGAACTGGGATTTGAACCCTTCCGGTTTGTCCGCTACTGCCGGCATCTCGGCCTTTATTCTGGCTTTTCTGTTTGTCCGCAAAAAAGGCAATCAAATGGCCAAAAGCCAGGATTATCGGCCCAGAATCATTCGTGTCGTCAAGTAACACGCCAAAATTACCCGTACACTGATCTACTATACCCCGCCTGTGCGCCCAACCTTAAATTTTCAGTTGACAGAATGGCCCTGTTTGGTTAACCTGCTCAAATTTCATGGTTAACCATCTTTGATCATCAGCTCCATAGTAGTTGTCAAAAATGTGTTCCGCTTAGATAGACCGTACACCAGTTGAAAAGCAAGCCGGAACAATTATGGAAAAGTTCGGAGTGTGGAGTTGTGGAAGCGCTTGCGCGCTATCTATTATTTTTTTTCTCTGAGCTACGGTTGATCAGATGAATTCCATCGGGATGGTCTGCCCGTACTCAGAACCGTTTTTTTCTAATAATAATAATCTATTAGAGCGTTTGGATCCAATGCCATTAACTTAACAGATATGCCCCGTCTCTTCTGTTTTTTAGGATTTCCGGTCGAGACAGTGAAGAAGAGACAGCTTTCGTTGCTTTAGGCTTACGGCCCGG